>Ga0209671_1006096_pt1 | contig 12304 bp, 9 predicted proteins | sample WorMetHERISLAND2_2_FD_187401 | JGI IMG/M metagenome (GOLD analysis project Ga0209671, IMG submission 187401) | Marine gutless worms symbiont microbial communities from Max Planck institute for Marine Microbiology, Germany - Olavius geniculatus... | ecosystem: Host-associated > Annelida >...
GTCATCCAAGGTCATTGAATTCGGCGGCAATCGAAAGCCAGTGTACGACTTCATATTAGTGATTAATAGTAACCTAAGCCTTATCTCGCACCGTTACTGAGATACAGCGAGTTATTGGCCGAAAATCACAAATTTTGACCACCCTGCTCTCATTTACCTCCCTCGTTCGGGGTGACCCCCTTCGAATTTATGGAAAAGCTTTACGTTTCCTGAAACTAGAGTCTTCCAGGCAGCCGATGGTGAAGACTTGGACATCCAAGCTTGGACCGTTTTTGCCTGATCCACCCGTGTGACAGACGTACGGACAGACGGACAGAATTGCGATAGCTAAGACGCGCTGAAAGCATAGCTGCTTTCACGCGTAAAAATTACAAAAGGTGATATTGCCCGCATCGCATTGACAGTGTGTCTAACATCACCTTTTGTTAGACACAAAAATCTTGGAGATATCTCTTACAAAAGCCAAGTTATATAATCCATTTTTCTCGAATTTCTATGCAATGGCAACGAGGGTCGGTAGGGGTAAAATTTCACTGGCAGCATTTGATGGCCCAACCCCGAAACCCCCTCCCCCTACGGATGCACAGCTCTCGTATATATCTCTTACAAAAGCCGAGTTATAACCCATTCTGTCTCAAATTTTGTTGACAAGACAACGAGGGTCAATCGGGCAGAATTCGCTTGGCAGCATTCAATGGCCCATCCCCAATCCTTCCATAGATGCAAAAATCTCGCAGATATCTCTTACACAAGAGGAGTTTTAGCCCAATTTGTCCCAAATTTCATTGCCACGCAACCAGGTTCGGTTTAGGATAAATTTGAATGGCATCATTAGATTGGCTGGACCCAAAAACCATACCTAGAAGCAAAAATTACGACTCTATCTTGAAAACAGCCAAAGTTATGACCGTTTGAAGAATTGTTTAATTTTCCCCATAGATGGCATTGTAATTTTTAAAAAAATTTTTTGAACAAATATGTTAAATATTGATGTCAAATTTTTTAACCCCAAAAGGTACATCTTTGCGTGAGATTGCGTTGTTTGAGCCATCATATACTTTTTTTGCACTAGGCCCATGAAGTGGGTGCACGCAGGATGCAGGTAAAGGTAAAGGCCATCACATGCAAAAATCTGCCAAGGGGTCTGATCTGTAGGTGAGTTTCTGAAAAAGGTACATATGAACAAAAATTTTGCATATATTTCACCCATTTGCAGAGAAGTCCCCTCGGGCGAATTTGCATGAAATTTTGCACGTCGGGTCCCCTCACCGACATAATCAACTAAACCAAATTTTATCTCAATCAGGTCAGGAATTTCGATTTTGTAGGGGTCGAATTTTTGGCTTAACCATAGGAAAGAGAAGTTGCTGTTAAAACAGGGCTTGAACTACCATTCAGCACGTGACACATAATTTGATCTGATAAAGAAATAAGCACATCAATGAAAATTTAAAATAAATTTTATCAGCAAAAATTTATGACAGCAAAATAGATATCATGACAAATGACGCTATTGTTGCAGTTCATGAGGTTCATCAAGCACAACACATTTATATAGCGCCATGTCAAATGTCAAATGTCAAAACTGGATTTACATGGCGGACTCTCGTAAAAAAACCTCTAATTCGCTAGATAGACTAGTACTGCCATGTGTCATGAACAAATCATGAGCACATAATTACAAGTAGTATTATTGTAGCTCGACTGACCATCAGTTCCACAGCAGAAATTCACGCTGAAACATTCGGGCAATGCGACGACAGACTTCAGTGTTCTGGGTAGCAACTGAAATACAAAAATCATACAAGAATCACCAGCACTGTAAGCTAAGAACGTGCTGCAACCAACTAAACATCACAGGACACAAACAAAACTGATGGTTCAGTGCTGACATGATAAGCGGCCATCCACCAGCTGTAAGTACTCACTACTCACCCACTGTACTGTGCAACCCCAACCATATCTTTTAACCTTTGAAACAGAAAAATGACACACTCGTTATTCCTGCCCAGAAACACTTGCACCAATTTTGTTTTTTACACACGAAAGCAGCTACTGCTTTCAGCGCATCTTAGCCATCGCAATTCTGTCCATCCGTCTGTCTGTCTGTCTGTCCATCACACGGGTGGATCAGTCAAAAACGGCGCAAGCTAGAATCACCAAATCTTCACCATCGGCTGCCTGGAAGACTCTAGTTTCCGGAATCATAAAGCTTTTCCATAAGTTCGAAGGGGGTCACCCCGAACGAGGGTGCTAAATGAGAGGGGGTGGGCAAAATTTGCGATTTTTGGCCAATAAGTCGCTGTATCTCAGTAACGGTGAGAGATAGGGCCTAGGTTACTATTAATTACTAATAGAAAGTCGTACACTGGCTCTTGATTGGCGCCGAATTCAATGACCTTGAACGTCAAAATAGGGGGTCTTATATATTTTTTGGTGATTTTGGGCTGCAACCCGTCTATATCATTCACAAGGTGGCACCACGGAACTATCATTATGCGATCCAGATAGAGAATTTGGTATTCGTATATTAACTTAGCAATTTAGCAATATGTCACACATAGTAGTAACGGATAAAAACAAAATATACCTGCAGAAAATAACTATTAATTAATTGATTAATCATCAAAAATGTTATTCAATCAATGTTTCTGATAGACTAAAATTCAAATAGAATTCTGGATTAACACTAACACTACTAATCTGCATATTTTGCATAAGACATGTCATCAAGATTTGTACATTTGTACTTCTAGTAAAATTTTAGTTTTGCAGTTTGCACTTATAAGCCCTCATGACAACTAATGCGACTACACATTAAACAGGCTATTCAGTTTCTCTAATTATAAAAAGTAACAACTATCAGTAGTAGAATTCTGCGGTTTTCATGGTCTTTCCGAATGACTATAAAAAACTGTTCCAAAAAATTAATCACCTTATCCAACTTAGTTATTCAAAGATTAATCAATTAAAAATTGTTTAGTCATAATCAGCTCCAAAAAGACATTAGCTGACATAAAAGATGCAATACCAAAGGAAAATGTTCTTCAAAGAAATCAAGTAAATGGTAGTGTAGCATCCAATGCAGATCGTTCAATTTATTCAGCAACCAAAGTTTTGAAGCATCTGCACATCAGCACACATTGGCAGGCACTGCTCACAGTCTAACACAATAAACCACAGCATACACCGTCAGTTAAAAAACCACCCACATACCTATGAAGACTATTAACCCATTGTCAAAACTTTCTTCATTGGAACAATCAGATACTTTAAACCATTAAGGGCACATTGCACCAACGTCGTTTATGATCTCAGTTCAGCTGAACCTAGATCATAAGTTGAACCAAGTTTACGCTGAATTACGTTGCACCAAATTGAACTTGGATCAGCTGATCCCGTTCAGTTGAACGGCCGTGGTTATACCGTGGACGACGCTGATTGGTCAACCACGCTCAGCCTATGGGCTAACTACAGTGACGTCAAGAAACAGTCCAGTACAGATTGGCTGTAATTTGTTCGAATTTTAAGTTTCCCTGAAGTTACTACACAATTTTTGCATCAAAAGTTGCACCGATAAAATTCTGAAGATACGCATTTTGTGTTCCAATAAATAAATAAATATTCGTTAATTATTCTACGTCTTTGTCAAGGTATATGTTTACCGTAGCTATGGCAGAGCAACGGTGCATCGGCACTTTAGAATGCTATTTATTTATCCATTAATTAATTTATTCAGCAAAAAGACCACAGAAAACAGATACAGCACAAATGTAACATATCTAGATCACAAGTATAATTGAATTTAAGGCTTTATAAATCGATACGAATGAGTTTCTGTTGCTGTGGTTAGGGTTTGATCATATGTTTACTGTAGCAGAGAGACATCGCAACCGAAAAATGCAACTTATTCATCTATTTGTTAATTTATCGAGCATAAAGAGAACATAAAACAAATACGGCAAAAATCTAACATATACAGATCATCAGTATAATTGCATTAAAAGTCTTATAATTCAATATGAAGAAGTTTTTTCGACAGGATAAAATTCGAATTGGACAATTTTTTGCAGCAACAGTATCCCGACATTCATCACTTAAACTGAAATCAAAATCTGATCGGTGGTCAGACGGCGGTTCAGAATTGAATGAAGATCAACGCTTGAACCGCTTTGGTGCAAAGCAGATTACAGCTGAACTAGGATCAAATTCAGATTTGACCTGAGTTAAAAGTTGAACGACGTTGGTGCAACACGCCCTAGATGTTAATCACAATGTTAATCAGAATGTTCAAAATATACCTCCACTGCCTAGTTACATTTTTATTAGTGATAACCAAATTTATTGCTGACAAGATGCCACAGAAACCAAGCTGCTGAACGTTCCTCTGAACAATAAATAACATAATTTATTCAACTCCGCCTCAAAGTACCTAACACAAAATAAAACTGCATACACAAAATATTACTAGTTCAGTCTGATATTTTTTGTTAAATTAAGATTTTATTTTTCTGTTTTTTGTAATACTCTGAAAACTAGAAATCAAGTTATATGCTGCAGTTGATTTTTTACCAGGCCACTTTTCTAGAATTACTCTAAGCTAGGCCAGTCATCAATAACAAAATCATAATCTGCAATAATTAACTGCTGGGTGGTTTATTTATTAAAATGTCAATGAATAAACGAATACAAAATTCCAACAAATAACTTACAGGGCACATGATGAGCATGTCTGGCAGTCAGTTGAACTAAGCCACTGAGCACTGGCAGAGCTTGTTCTCTGACAACGGAACTGAAATCATCATTGCCCCATCTTGTAGCATTAAGAAGCCGACAAACACTGAACAGCAGTGGGATTGGTTCACAGCACGAGAGAGTTGACCAATCGCAGCCTTGCAATGACTCTATGGCCACGCCCAGCAGCACCAGAATGGGTATGGCAAGAACCGAGAATTGTGGGATGTTATCGTCGACAATGCTGAACAGCTCATGTAGATATGGACAGATGCAAACGTGCAGAAACTCATGCTGATAACACAATTGTCGGTCTCCAGTCTCCTACAGCAACAATGCAACATGTTCAAAAAATCAGCAATATACATGTACGTTTGTGCAAAAACTGCCATAAATAACATATGAGACGGTATCACCACAAGATTGCCTTCCAGACATAGATACTATCTGCACAATTTGACCACTCTGACTGCTAATGCTTCTACCAATTTGCCTTTAGATTTTTAACAGGACATTTCTCTGTAATCACCCCAGGTCACCCAAGTCCCCATAAGTAAAATTCTGGCAAAGCACTTATTGCAAACCGAATGCCATATCTGTCACTTGACCAGCAGCATTGAAGCACTAAGGGGGTTAATAACCGGTATGACAAAAAAATTTCTGATTGGTTGCTAACGACTCTCAACTCCAATAACTGTTGTTTGCTCACATCTCAGTTTCATTGCAAGAAATTAAATTATATTAAACTGCAGTTCTGGACTTTCTGACCAAAAAAGCACAATGATTCAGTATATTTTATATGGACATATATCATACCCTAAAGTTCTCGTGTTCTTGAAATAAACGCATGAATAAATAAATAAATTGATGATATCTTGAGCATAAAGTTCGTACATGATCATTATAAACAGTAACATTATTTGCAAACAACTATTAAAAAAGCATTCAATGGTCAGGGATTCAGAAAAAAGCTGTCTAAAAAAATCGGTGATGAAAAACTGAGTGAAAATCAGCACATACTAAGAGTAAACGACAAAAGCAGCAAATGTTCTGCAAAATGTTCTGTTGCTGTGAGTGTGACGCGCCGGCGACAATCTGCTGACTGAGTCGATCTAACAGCACACTGCACTGATGACCATCACTAGTTGTGATCTCAGCAAGTGCCGGCAGCCGACGCAGCAGTTTAACAATGCATTCGATGTGGCCGCGACTCTGTACAGATGTGTCAACGAGCTTGATTATCACATCAGCAGGCCGCTGTAGAGCCAGACACGAAACCACATCAGCCACCTGCAGACATCAAACAGCTCTGTGACATCATCATCATCGTCGTTATTTAATTTACCAAAGAAAGCACAAATAACAATGCTATAAAGCAGTACCTTACCTTACCTTACCTTACCTCCAGGGTGGGCAGGCTCTTACACCTGCCCAGTGCTGAGGCCGTATCAGTTCGGCCCAATGCGCATCCCCGAATGTAACCATAAGGTTACAGGTAGTGGCTATAAAGCCGTAGACGGCTGTGAAGCTGAAACCAGCACAAAAGCACTGGTAAGTGTAGCAAATCTGCTCTCACGGGTTTGGTCAGCTCTTAGTTAGCTTCTACCCTCCAGAAATCTTTTGAGTTATCGGTGCAAAGCCCCACCACAACGACAAGGTGGCTGACCATGGTGGGGCTATAAAGCAGTAATACACTATGTTTTAGATGATGTGCTAGACTAAAATGACAGCAAGTCTGTCAGTTTTCAAGTGCAAATTTGCATCATATCGTATCGTGTCATATTGTATTGTAAGGGAGACTAAATAATTTTACAAAAAGTCATCAAGACCAATCAAGCTCCAAAGCACCCTCTTCAGGAAGCATCTCACAGTCAGGTGGCTTAGCAGCCTACAGGATGCACCGACAACAACAACCCCCTGGAAAAACTTCAAAAATAGCGGTAAGAAATTCAAGCCCAAACTTTGTCATTTCATACGCAAATGTTCATGCAATGATTCCTCCAACTTTCCTTAAAACAGCTGCTGAAGTCTAATAAATCTGACACAGCAACTTAACTTTAACATTCACTTATTCATAAAAAACATACAAATAGAGCCAAATATTCATGAAAAATGAATCAAACTATGCAAAACTTAAATGCTTCCTACTGCATATTAAAACAAATTCGCTAAATACTGCTTCCTCACTACAAGTTGTGACAACAAATATTCTGCAAGATAATATAGAAGCAAAATTGGCAAGCGTCTGACCGACTCAATGTTAGCTTCATCACTTGACAAACGGTTAACTGCAACAAGCAGCTGGCTGGAAAACTCTTCGCGGTCAATCGAGAACAACCCAGAACCATCTACACCAATGAACGATGATGAATGCACATACAAACACTTGAGAATGTCATTCCGTTTTTCCATCGACAAACTTCTGAACATCGTCATCAAAGCCTGCACCAAATGGCAAGCAAATCACTAGCATCAGCAAACACTGTATGCCAATGAAAACAATATATTTCAGTAAAAATGATTAAATATGTGACTATTTGCTATTTACATCAGCAATTTACTGTCAACATTTAACATCTACCATCCGCAATGCCGATCCATTTTATACATAGTCATCAACACTTACTTCCATATACAGTATCGTTAGTATCCACTACTGTGTAGTCAGTCTATATTTACCGAGTTCCTGAATACTGCACATCTGCATTCTAAATGGTCTGATCTGTGCTCACTGATGTGACCTTTTATAACCATCTAAACAACTCCCTCCACTTTTCCTGGAAAAAAATTAAGTGGCTACTACAAGATCTTAAACTGCAAGCAGTGTCAAAAATACTGCTGAGAAAACACCTATATTTTTTTAAATGACAAAATCCTGTACTTATTTCACATCCATTAAATTTCAGCACGTAAAAAATAACACGCCTAATTTCTGTAGTAAAAACATACTAGGTATTTGGCTCAGTAAATTTACCTGTTCAAGTCTGTCAGCTTGATAACGTTGCAAATTATTGTGATGGCTCTTGACAGTTGACATCAAAGTAAGAATGGAATCAGTGGATGCAGCAAAGACTTCTGAATGACTGCTAATGCAATCTGCCCACCTGCAATGTAAAGACAGCACATGTACACCTATATCTCTCAATCCACAGAAACTCACTAACTATGGACATAAGCACAAATTTTAAAACACACAGAAATGTCTGTCAAATTGGCAGAATTGCAGGCATAGCAATAGCATAAGAAACTACATACTTTAAAAAACACAAATCATGGCTGCAATAGCAACTCAATGTTACTATAGAGTATTTAAACCCATCTGGCCTTTGTCATGGATTTAAGCATCCTGGAAAGCTCTGTATTCAAATACAAATTCAAATAACAATTTAAAAAATTATAAAAATCATACATTACATATTACACTACTGTATTATTAGAGGTGATATTAACTTAATGAGGAAAAAAATACATAATGTTAAGCTTGTGGACAGCATATTAAAAAGTATAATCAACAACAAAAAATGTTCATAAAGCAAATATTTATATACCTGTCATCAGTGATGATACTAACATCAATTGTCCTTATTAACCAATTACAGCAATCTGTCACAGACAAATACAACCAAATTTGGTTAAAAACACAGTTACCCTGTGCAATATGTGCAATACCACAGTAATAGTAATTAATGCTAGCCAGTATCTTGTCATGGAGTAAAAATTCTGACCAAAAATATTCAAACATAATGCAACAATGCTACACAGCTAAGCTACAACAAATGAAAATAATTGCTAAAATTATGTCAAACTAATAAGTAATATATAAACAATTAAATCTAGCTAACCTTCATAGCCTTCCAGTCGGTGCCTGATAATAAACAAAGCACGTTCATACTGATGTTGTGGATTTTCTTGAAGTTCCATTAACTTGGACACAGACACATTAATAACATCCTTAACTTCATACAGTTCTGCACACACTGTGACTATCTTTGCATCTGTGCATAGATCAAAGTCAGTGGATGCCAACTCACTAAGACCGTGCATGAAAATCTTCTGACGAAGAGACCACATTACCATTGGGTGAAGCCATGTTATTCCCACCATTTGTTGGCATTTTCCATGAGCAATAATGCCAGACAACTCTACACGATCAGTTTCACAGCAGATCAGTAACAACTTGTCGGCAATCTTGCAAATGGTCTGCGAAGAAAAACTTCGGGACATTTTGTGGCGATGAACAGAAACAAGTGGCATATCCACCAACTGATATTCCAGCAACTTTGCAGCAAGTTTGCAGCCACTTTCCACCAAGTCAGAAGGCATGTCTGCAACTTGTTCCTCGAAAACAGACAGCCAGTGTGACTCATCAAGGCATGCATGATCTATCAGCATAATATCTGTGCTGCCTATTGCAACCATTAGTGCATTCAGCAAACAAACTATCAGTCTGCTGGCCGTCACTGGGCATAGGGCCGATATATCACAGAGACGGTCTAGCAAGTGATCCACTGCACGATACCACAGTAGATCCTCAGACATTTCTATCAATACTCTTTCACTGCAGCTTCTGCTTACAAGATAACTGTTATCAACAATGCACAAATATTCCATTAGGTCAGCCACTGCTGATGCATCCACAAAGTTTGTACCTAGATCCAGAAATTCAATGAATTTAGTCAGCAGAAGATTGCCAGTTGTTAAATGTGAAACGTCCAATATCTAAAACAATACAAATTAACAAACACGAATGGTGAAAATAACATTGAAATGTAGGCAGTTAAAGCAGATATTGGAAATAAATGACTAATTTTTTTAAATATAATTAATAAATAAAATTATAATTGTTACATTTTATTTATTAAAGTCACATCACCAACATTATAAACATTATTCATTATAAAGTAGATAAAATGTCAAGCACATGATAAGGAATATTCATTTTCCTTAAAGGCGGTGACTGTACAAAACAAACACTTAAATCTACTAATTATAATACAGACCTATTATTGTCTCAGTGCATTTGTTACGGTACAGCTCTTACCTGAATAACATATAAAGTAATACAACATGCATTTTGCTTGGCCCATAACCATTGTTATTTTCAGCAAAATTAATGACAAATTAATCATTCATTTTAAAATAATTAATTACTAGTATTAAAATTTTTCAGCATTATCAGTTTTACTTTAAGATTCCTTTGTATTTAGACTAAATCATTCAGCACTTTTCAAACACATAATACAATTATTCTTCACGTATGTATTATAAAAACCGGAATAAATTTTTTTATGACAGGAAACATAATCACCTCCACAAGGTATTTTGTCCACTTGTTTTGCACAACAATCTGGAAATAGAAGTCAAAGTTCCAGTGCGGCAACGAATGAATGAGATCAGAACTGGGAATCATATGGAAAATATCACTGTCAGTGTGCGCAGCATGTGAAGCTAGTGTTCTACACATGCAGAGAGATGCGAGCTTAAGATCCCAGTGGCACGACTGCACTATGCTGCAGTCCGACATCAGACCTGATCTGATCTCAACAGCACATTCACTCACTACCCGAACTGCTTCCACTGAATTTGCACTTCCACATGAGAACTCTAGCAAACTCTTGCCATACAACTGTTCGACAGACCACATATACACACATGATTTGTAGTCACACAGAAAAATATCCCCATTCTGTCAGTATAAAAAAATACACTAAGGTGAACCAACAACCAAGTACACTAAAGAGTATGGAACTTAAGATCGAGTGTACTTTGAAAAATGTTTCAACATGATGAGACACAAAAATACAACTTAAAACATGGCAAAAGTTAGATGTTTTATGATTTTTGCTGTTTTCGATGTGTCAGTCATTGCATGTCGCCATTAACCAGTGTATAAACTGATGTTTTGTACATTTATTAACATACAACATGGTCAGACTGCAAGGAGTGCAGCTTTAACACTGACCCCCAATAATTTGTGGCTTATCCCAACATTTTTTGTAAAACTTATTTTTGATCAAATATTCAAAAATGCATTTTGTGAAACAGTTTTTGGAGAAGCATGTGCAAAATCTGGAATTTTGGGTCCGCATCTGTGTCTGCAGCGTAGCGCCTGCATCTGAAAAACTAAGCCATCAGGCGTCTACGTCAGCACTACCAGTAACTGCTGATGTTGTGGTCTTGTGGACAAACCGAATGACATCACAAGAGTCAGAATTAAAAATCTGCTGGTTCTCAGAGCAATGTGACATGTGCACTGTGCAACTGCAAATTGAAGTTTGTAGTAGTGATGACTCGATATCAGAATTTCAATTTTGAATATGATATCGATACGACATTTCACAAAATATAGCAATATCAATATCGAAATTTTATAATATAAAGTACATAAATTTTATATAAGCACAGAAACAAGACGCGAACATTGAGCAAGGCAGTATGCTTTACGTAGGTACTAAAAATGTGTCAGTGAACTTAATTAGTGTCATACATTGTTTTTGTCAGAACTTAAAGTTTCTGAAAATGTGGTAACTAAAAACAGACGACACCAGGATAAATAAACCCTTTTTAGAAGGGTACCCCTTTTGACACCCGTGTGTGCAGGCCTCTTTGAATCTAGAGGGTCCGAACTTGGACTGCTGAAATCTACATTCAATGCTGAAAATTTCACATGCAGGTTGTCTTGGTATATCTCCAGCCATTTCACCGCAATTCACTCTTGAAATGCGTATCACAGCCGAAAATCGCAAAAAATTCACTAAAATCCCCTATTTTAGGAGTTCGAGGTCATTCAGGGTCAGCGATGTTGACATTTCTAAGAAGCTCGTTGCCAGTGCTTGTTATGATAAGCAGCATGTCTGCGCCTATCTGCAACCATTTTCTCGTTAGACGAGCCAATAGCGGTAGAATAACGTCCTTTTAGGAGGGGTGCCCCTGTTTTGCCCCTCGTACGTGGAGACCACTTTCACCCAGTGGCATAAAATTTTGTCATGAAATACGAGAGACAGAAAGCTATCATATAATGAAAACCCAAAGTCTCTATCTTTACTGGTTTTGAAAAGGTACTGGGTCGTGACGGACGGACAGACAGACGGACAGACAGAATTACCATAGCTAATATGCGCTATAGCTCTCACGCGTAAAAACTGAAAACCCAGGTTTCTCAAACCAACTTTCCAGCCCTGGTCGTGAGAGTTGTTAAATTACAACACTATATTGTTAGTTTTCTTTGGTTAGTTAGTCATTTTCTCCATTTATTGCTGTAATTTTTTTCTGTTATTCACTACAAAAATACCGACATTATGCATTTGAAAAAATACAAATGCTTGGCATAAAATATCACAATATATCACAAATATCGTGATATATAAAAAATGCCGTGATATATTGGAAAATGTAGTATTTTTCAACAACACGATACGATATGATATATCGATATCGAAAATGATTTGCGGATTTTAACGATTAACTTAATCATTAACTAACAAAGAAAATTAACGATTAATTTTATTTTTAACGATTAACGGTTCTGCCGGATACATCGTCAACAAGAGACGTTCGTCGCTGGATCCAT
>Ga0209671_1006097_pt1 | contig 12304 bp, 7 predicted proteins | sample WorMetHERISLAND2_2_FD_187401 | JGI IMG/M metagenome (GOLD analysis project Ga0209671, IMG submission 187401) | Marine gutless worms symbiont microbial communities from Max Planck institute for Marine Microbiology, Germany - Olavius geniculatus... | ecosystem: Host-associated > Annelida >...
AAAAAAGCCCCCGCCACAAACATATTTTACAGCATTTCTGCACCAAGAAAACTGCATCTAGTGATACTATTTTATTTGTTACAATTTTTCGCTGAGGCAGCACAGAATTCTCTGCTAATTCCCCGAGCTTCCAGGTTCAGAGAATTCCCCAGGTATTCCAGGTTTTTCAGGTTTGTTGCCACCCTGTCCATTCACACGAGAAGCAAATTATTTAACCTCCTCATATAACTCACTTGACTGCGCTAGAAACTACAAAAAATTTGTGGGCCCTGTGCTGACATATTATGCGACAGTCCATTTGAACTAAAAATTGTTACACCGGCTACACTATACTGTCCCAGAAAAATGTTCACATCAGTTGTCATATACTGCACATTACAGTTTGCCTTTAGTTTTAATCTTCAAGCTGTAAGCCCTAGAAGAGAGATAGGCCTATAGACAGACGAAAAGACGGACGGACAGACCCCGAAGGCAATACCCGTACTGCAGCCTGCTATGGCAGCCGCACAATGAAACAGCAGATCAGACAGACCTCAAGAACATGTTCCTCCTGCTGCTCTCGATCCAGTATCCTTCGCGTTGTCTTTATTAGCCCTACAGAAACATAAATGCATATACATAGCACAGTGCTTTTAACACATGTGCACCCAGAAACATAAAAGGTTAAAGATTTTCTTACTGGTAAGCTATCTCAGAGCTACGGAGTGGCACCTGCCATATGCACTATTCATGCAGTGACACAGGTGAACGCGCCCCACCTCAATTCCAGCCAGACAAGTCAGTACTCATTACCTACCCTGGAGGGATGAAGGGCTCGGTTGGTTGGCTATATACCGAGATGGTTTACTAATCTGCAGACAATATAACCCATCCATCACTCGACAGCGACCCGAAAGTGAGTCGAACTCACGAACTCACGATCGCAAGTTCAACGTTCTAACCGTTACACCATCAAGCCACCAAACTAGAAGCCCCGGAGAACCGAAAGGAAAGCCAACGCCACTCGGGTTCGGAGGCCCTTATAATCTCCGGTTTATTGTAAACCATTAACAAAGCTGAAGCATGGGTTTGGCTTTTAGATCAATTAGCCTACAGGACGGTGCAAAGAAGAATGGATCTAAAGCACAAAGGCAGTAGTGCCAGAAGAAATGCCGACTGACCCAAAGCATTGAATGACAGGCAAACTTGAAACAGTAGTCTATAGTCAGTGCATGGACTGTATGTGTATTCACACTCTGTTTAGTCTGTCAGTCCGGCAGCTGGCGCCATCTATTGACAGCCAACTGCACTGCATACGTCAATCACACCACTGCACGCTTGTTTCACACCTATCAACTCAGCCTGGCCATCCTTCCTGGGTAGGCAGTTGCTATCGCGCTTCTTACGAGAGTCAGAAGTCAGACTCGTAACCAGAAACGCTTAACAATTTCGGAAGTGGCGGATGATTGGCATGAGCTAATGATACTGCAGCGCACTATGCGGCCATCCATTGCCCACAATGTGGGAACCGCGGTTTGCAGCAAGCAGACCAATCAGCCACAGTAGGCCTTCACCCAGTAGCCCGTAAGCTACTGCTCACCATCCCGCTGACGGTAAGAGGCTGAGTTGACCTAATTCGTGTATCGGCCCGGGGCCAAAATGGGGCGTGTTCAGCGATGCACTCACGAACCAAGTGGGCATAAAACACACGATTAACTAAAACGCGGGAGACAATCACTCTTAACTGAACCTGAATGATACTGGTACATGTAGGAGCAGTAGCATCCAGCAGACTAGGCCTAGAAGTTTACAGCTTAGAGACCACACACGTGCAGACCACCAGCATGCATTAGATAGGATAATCTACATGCAGCTTACAGTGCACAGTGGCCATAGACTGCAGTGTCTACAGCAGTATACTTCAGTGACTGATATTGCCAGTACACCTCAGCATCGTGGACTGATAAGACTTTCTCTGTGTCACCGTCAATTATCAGTAATTTAATACATTAACCTGAAAAAACGTAACGAAAAGTCCTGAACGAGCCAAAATGCCCAAGGGGCGGCGCTGATCTCCGTTTCGTTATAGCCCTCAGCGGCCAGAAATCAGCTTACACTGCAAGACCACGGGGCTAGCGCATCGCGTGGCGTGTTTGTTTAAGCCCCAGCTTTCACTGGTACTCATTGCGCATGCGCCTAGTTAGAGGGACGGCCAGGCTGAGTCGACCTGGGCAGCTGTACACATACAGAGATGGTTTGCCCATCTACTATCGGGGCCCGGCGTAGAGTAACTTCCCCAAAACGAAATCAACGTGTTAACCACTGCTAGCATCAAGCCGCCACTACACATTTACATGTACTCCAGACCCGGGAAAGTTCGCAACAATTTTTTCTGCGCCTGCGACATGTATAGCCAAGGGTGACACTGGGGGCACGTGTTCCCCTAGGAACCCACACAGTTACCCAAAATAGTGCAAAAATGCACAAAAACTCTTCATTTTCACACACAAAAACGCGAAAATTTTAAGGGAGCGGGCACAGCCCCTCCCCGACCTTTTCCCGGTAGGCGGCCCCTATCTCCAGAATTTCAAATCCTGGTTACGTCACCCTGACCACACGGCGGTGACATGTAACATCCTATATGTAAACTGTCTAAAACTGTAAATAGTGTGGCCAGGCTATTATTACGCGTTGGTTCTGGAAGTCCTGCGAGAGTATACCGCATAGCGCAGAGTTCTATTTAATTAGGCTTAGTAATAGGCCTACACGCATCGAGCCATGGCGGCCTCTAGCATTATGACGGGCGCACGAATCGCTAGCGCTATTCACTGAATCTGATGCCAACAGTATGGGCTACTGCGTGTGGCTTTCATGTTACCGACACATAACCGGGGACCCAGAGCGCTAGCTGATGAGCTGGCAAGTTTAACACGGCGGGCGACGACTAATGCACTAAGCCATGGCGCTGTGTTATTATATACTCAACTAACCGCACTGGGTGAATAATGGCCCGAAAGCAGGTTCCACTAACTACCCGGTACGAGTTGTGTCAATGTCAATTCATGGTCACTTCTGCATCTAGCAGTGACTGAGTTAATGTCCGTCCTTTCTAACAGGCCGTGTTACGTGTCTTGCCCGTCCGTCCGTCCCGCACGAGTTCCTTCCTCAAAGTCAGACGGGAATCAAAAGCATAGTAAGTAAGGCCAGGGCTGGAGTGAGCGCATGGAACCGATAGTTATACTAGTTTCCTAACGGTACAACAGCGTACAACATCCCGGCATTTCGTGCCATAGCAACGTTAATAGCAACCGATTATATCAATAAAACTGACATGTACAAGTAATTTGAGCAAAGCTCATGAGACGCGCGACAGCCTTAGCAGTTCCTGTTCGCACACGGTCTTGGTCTATCTTCAGTCATTTCGTCGCAATTCACCCATAAAGTGTGCACCGCAGCCGAAAATCACAAAAAATCACTAGCACCCATTAACACCCCTTATTTTTGGGGTTCAAGGTCGTTTAAGGTCATCGAAGCAGATGCCCCAAAAAAGCTCGTCACCAGGGGGTTGGGACTTAAGATTACTAAAATCTAAGTTTGATGCCAAAAATTTCATATGCAGGTTGTCTTGGTCTATCTCCAGCCATTTTGTCGCAACTCACTCTCAAAGTGTGCGCTGCAGCCAAAAAAAAAAAAATTCGCTAAAAACCTTTCTTTTGAGGGTTCAAGGACGTTCAAGGTCATCGATTTTGATAAAAGTAAAAAGCCCGTGTCCAGTGCTTATGATAAGCAACTTGTCCATACCTATCTGCAACCGTTTTCACACAGGCGAGCCAATAAGCGGCAAAATAACGTTTTTTCTAGGGGGTACCCCTCTTTGACGCCCTCGTTCGAGGGGAATCCCCTCACCCAAAGGCATGGAATTTTGTCACGAAAAACTAGAGTCCTCGGAGCAGCCCACAGTGAAGATTTTGTAATCCTAGCTTGCACCGTTTTGATAGGGATCAAGGGTGTGACGGACAGACAGACAGACAGACGAACAGGTCATGGCTAAGACGCGCGAAGCATTCTGCTATCGCGCGTAAAAATCAACCAAAGACGACTAAAGGCGTACGTACAATGGGCTACAAATAAACTGAAATAATATCTCAGTCCAGACCAGTTCATTTCGTGCACTCGGCATAAGCCATAACGTAGTAACGTATAGCGTACCGGTAATTCGGTCGATGGCGAAGAATGCTTGCGGGTTGCCGCTGGTGATGTCGTAGGTCAGTGCTCCGTTGGTGACGTCATGGTCGAACGCTTCCAACCGAATCACCTCCGTGCCTTCCGCACTGTTCTCCGCCACACTTGGGTAATACACCGGTTCTACCGTCTGAGGCCTGTTCACCCAGCAGACAGGCACAGCTTGCTTTATTACTTAAACCAAATTTTCAGTAAAGGTTAGAATTGGAACAGCTTAGAAGGTGCAACATTTTGGCGGTGATACGGATCAGCATCTAGATCCAGGATGGGACTGATGAGTTCTTTGTCACTGCGAAATAGGGGAAATATCTGTTAGCATAATTGCCCGGATCGCACAGAAAGTTATCAGAAGTTTTTGGCAGTAATTCTGATTAAAACTCTCCACTCGTCGTCGTCGTCGTCTTCGTCGCTAACGCAGTCCGCGAGAACCGTAGCGTCACCCCCCACTGTCCACGTAACAAGGCTCGTCTCCAGAGGTCAGAAGGCGGAGTGTTGTTGTCACCACGAAGTTGATCCAGCCATTTGTTCTTGGGGCGGCCTGGACGACGTCTCCAGTTCAGGCCCGTCGACAGTGTTGGGTAGGAGGGTAAGCTACACCGGGCCCCGCGACGTTTGGGTGGGAGCTCCGCCATAAAGCACGCCAGAGTGTACCATTTTAAAAAGAAAAATTCAAAAATTTTCTCCCCAAAGGGGCCCCGTGAAAATGTTTGGGGGCCCCTCGAGAATGTTTCACCGGGCCCCGCTGTGGCTCTCGACGAGCCTGCTCCAGCTAAGAACAGATAGATGTCTGAAAATCATACAAATACAGCAACAAAAACTGTCAACTCATCTCAACGTAATTGAGCTCTATTTCTGAAATAATGTGCACTTCATTTGGAAGAACTCCAGCGAAAAAAACACCTTGATGGCCATTTGTCCTTACACCCACTGAGCTAAGATCACAATCAGCTCGTACTGCTAATGTTTTCTTAACTTTACGGTGCAGTTGTGCGTCATAAAGCAAACAACGGAGTAGCCTATGTGCGATCTGAGCATAGTTTAAGTACGATGCCGCACACTGTCTGGAGTGGTATAAGCTCATATGGTACCGCGTACTTGCTTATCCATTCCAGCAATGCCACATCTTAGTATCTAGTACATATGAAGACTTGGAAAAGCAGAATAATACTGCAAACCTATTATCGTTGACGTCGTCGATTTCAATGAGTACGTCGACGAACGAGCTGCGGGGTACTGGGGCTGAGTCGGCGGCGTAGACTGTCAACCAGTAGAACTGCTGGGTTTCACGATCCAACGCTTCCTTCACGTGGATCATACCTACAGACACACGCCAACACATCCTCAGCACTCAGCCAGACACCGGCTTACACTGCGAAACAGACAAACCATTCCCATTTCCCACACACACCAGCACATAACCGTTAAGACGTTAGACAAAAATCGAGAGATTGTGTGTTCGACTCCCAATCGAGTCCCTATCAAGTGATTAGCACTTGGATGGGTGACTCTCTGCAGCTCTGCAGACAGGTGAATTATCTAGGTATATAGCCAACCGCCAAAGTCAACTCAGCCTTCCATCCCTCCGGGGGCATATAAATTGCGTAGTGAGTAATGGCCTGTCTCGACACTTTCACCAGTTTTAAATGGCGCGTAACACTGTGTGATCGCATATGGCAGGTGACGCTCCGTACAGCTTCACGATGGCTTTCCCATAAAAAGCAACATCACCGGGCACTGACCCAAAACACAATATAGTTTCGTTTTACTGGTTGCAAGTGTCGGCACTTTTCTCTGGGCTGCGATCTGAGATCTTTGATCGCTTCTGTGTGAACGTTATGGTCAACCGTTCACCGTCGGTGTTGCATTCCGCAAGATGCCCGTGACGTCACACGTCTGTCTGTTAATGGCGGCAGTTAAAGAGTACTTTATACTGTACTGCGGCCCAGCCCGTCGAGGACACAAATCCTTTTCATCAGCCCGGCGGGAAGGGGCAGCCATTTTATTCGTTCATTCACGACAATATATTGGCCATACAGTCAGCGCGACGCGTCACTGGGATCAATGTAAATGCATTAGCGTCCTATCTCAGTGGACTATATACGGTTATGCACGTTCACACCACGCACAGAACTATAGTCCGAACAGCGCGAGCGTTAGGGATAGAGTTAAACCTATGGTAAAAATAGTGACAGTGTCAGGTTTAGGAACTGTATCTTTGGCTTTGGTAGAACTTGCCAGAGGCAGCCCTTGGCTACAGAGGCCCCTTGCTATGGCAGATCCCAACCTGATCAAATTCTGACTAGTGCCCATTCGCACTAGTGACCAGTCACCTCTAAGAAGGCTAAATTTTCAGTGATAGATTCAAGGGGGAGGCGGGGGAGGCGGTCGTCCCCCCTCTATTGACTGGATGCATCTTAAAATGAGTGAAAATTCTGTACCAGAGCATCATTTTGCTCAAAATTTAAAAAAATTCTGGGGAAGAGGCACAGCCCCTCCCCAGACACCACCTCTACTCTTTTGCCCCATTTCCAAACTTCTGGATCCGCCACTGTACATTGTGACTGAGTGATATGGATAAGGGGCCGCAGGCATTCAGTGTATTCTGTGGCTAACTGGTCGGACGTCATTCAATTCAACAGGCACGCACGAATGCACGCCATGACGACGACAAAAGAAAAGACTGACATAAAACCGTCAACGGACGGACGGACGAACGCAAACACAGTGACAGTCACTGTGGGGGGGGGTGATTGCTGTTTGTAATGTCATTAAAGCACCAATTGTCACACTCAAAGAGCGTTACCACGTCTGGGGTTTTCAACTAGATCTGGGTTTGTGCGGGTCATCTGCATGGGTTCCTGGGTATTTTTGGCTAGATGAGTCCTGATCTGGGTTTTTGGCAAGGTGGCATGCTTTCAGCTGCAATTCATTACCATTACACTCTAACTATATAGTCCAAATTAATTTAATACATAATATTTACCTGAAACTGTTCAACGTTAACAATGTTGAAATAGGTGACATTAAAATACCAGTAGGTTCCAAACAACCGTCTTTCCACACGCAAAGTATTGGTGTTGAATTGACAAAATGACAAGTTTAGATCTGACGATACGTATCTGGGTTTTGCGGTTTTTCGTCAGACAATTCGGGTTTTCCAACAATCCTCCGTAGTAACGGAGACAGTCAGAGACAGTGAGTGCTGTTTGTAATGTCGTTAAAGCAGCACGCGCCATTCACTGAATGCACTGACATCCAGCTAGGCAATGCAATGCATGAGACAGGCAGACAGGTGCGCGTGACGTCATCAATATACACAAGAGTACAGCTCAAACTACACTGTCCCATTATACGCTCAGTTTGCACTCGTAATGGTTCATAGCTTTATACGGGTGCAGTCATGCGTGATCAAATAAACCACGGTGTAGACAAAAACCACTGTCTGGAGTGGGATAATTTCGTGCTGCGTACCCACTTGACACTTATTCACTACAGGCTGTGGTCAAAAAATCGCGGCTTCGGCCTTGGCTTCAACACCTTGGCCTCTAGTCACTTATAATAAATGTGCTGTTTGCAACGAGTTTTCAGTAGGTACTTGTATGATATATCTACTGAAACATTAAAACTAGCTTTGTCTGAACATTTTTAACGGTTCATTACGGTTTGAATAAGACTGAGCTTGTTTTTGATGTGAAGTATAATAAAAATGTCGTACTAGCTTTACTTACTTACTTAAAGGTTCTAGGTGGCCTTGGTCTCTGACTCGAAAATGGTGGATTCGAACCTATCCCTACAGTACAGACCGTGATATATTCTGCTTTCGTCAGCTGTGCCATAGGGCAGAGGATACAATACAGTACAATGCGGTGTCGGCCGACACCGGCGACTCAGAGATACACAAGGAGCAGTAGGAACGCATACATCAATCATTCAGTGATCATCATCAGTCAACGCCCATCAGCTCCGCGAACAAACAACAACAGCAGACAGCGACCGACAACAACGCTCTGATTCTGGTCAAGTCAGAAACTGTGTGTAACTTAATCTTAGTGACAATCGCACGCACCAGCCTAATCAATCAATCAGTTAAGCCGGAATTTTCAAAATGTCTTCAGTTACAGAAAAGTGGCTTGCTGCAGTGTGGCGGTATTAGCGTGCCGAACTCGTAACCCTGAGGTTGCAGGTTCGACTCCCGCCCGGTGCGCTGCCAGGTAAGAACCTTGGGCAAGTGTTCACACACATGTGCCTCTGTTCGCCAAGCAGTATAATTAAAGTACCGGCCAAAGAGCGGTGATGCCCCGTGGCTGGGAAGGTAACCGTAGGTCTGGCGTCGCACTGGCCATGCGTCACGAACTTAAGTGGTCTATCCACCTACGGGCTCAACGGCCATCGTATGGGTGATAAGCACCCATATAGCATAGCTATAGCGCGTATTAGCTATGGTAATTCTGTCCGTCTGTCCGTCCGTCACGACCCGTTACCAATTCAAGCCCAGGTGAGATACAGAGTTCGGATTTTCACCATATGATAGCCTAGAGTCTCCAGTATTTCGTGACAATATTTCATGCCACTGGGTAAAAAGGGTCTCTACAAACGAGGTGGCGAAAGAGGGGCAACCCTTAAAAAGGCGTTATTTTACCGCTATTAGTTCGTCTGACGTGAAAATGGTTGCAAATAGGCACAGACATGCGCTTATCATAACAAGCACTGGCGACGATCTTCTTATGAATGTCAACATCGATGACATCGAATGACCTTGAACCCCCATAATAGGGGGTTTTAGTAAATTTTTCGCGATTTCGGACTGCGACACGCATTTCAAGAGTGAATTGCGCCAAAATGGCTGGAGGTAGACCAAAACAACCTGCATAGGAAATTTTCAGCATTGAATGTAGATTTTAGCAGTACAAGTCTGAATTCTCTAAATTCAAAAAGGGTTGCGCAAGCGGGTATCAAAGTCGGATACTCTTCTAAAAAGTGGTTATTTATCCGTTGTTTGCTTGTCTAGCGTAAAAATAGTTGCAGATAGGCACAGACATGCGGCTTATCATGACAAGAACTGGCGACGAGCTTCTTAGGAATGTCAACATCGATGATCTTGAACGACCACGAACCCTAAAAATATTGGTTCTTAGTGACTTTTGGGCAATTTTTGGCTGCAGAAGAGTGAATTCCGACGAAATGGATGGAGATACACCAAGATTACCTGCAAACGGGAATTGCTATAGGCTCTCGCGCCTCTCATGAGCATAGCTCAGATTTCTTGTTATTCTTGTCACGTTTCTTTTACGTTTTTACGCGCGCGCGTCTTAGCCATCGCAATTCTGTCCGTCCGTCCGTCATACGGGTGGATCAGGCAAAAACGGTGCAAGCTAGGATCACCAAATCTTCACCGTCGGCTGCCCGGAAGACCCTAGTTTCAGGAACCGTATAGCTTTTCCGTAAATTCGAAAGGGGTCACCCCGAACAAGGGCGCCAAATGAGAGGGGGTGGGTAAAATTTGCGATTTTTGGCCAATAAGTCGCTGTATCTCAGTAACGGTGCGAGATAGGGCCTAGGTTACTATTAATCACTAACAGGAAGTCGTACACTGGCTCTCGATTGGCGCCCAATTCAATGACCTTGAATGACCTTGAACGCTAAAATAAGGGGTTTTATGGATTTTTTGGCAATTTCGGGCTGCGAGACACATTTCACGAGCGAATTGCGCCGAAACCAATTGAGATAGACATGGACAAGCTGCGTATGAAATTTTCAGCATTAAACGTAGATTTTGACGGTCAAACTGTCGATTTTCTAGATTCAAGGAAACTTGCGCACGAGGTCATCAAAGAGCGGTATCACCGTTGTTGTCCAGTAACTGCTACAGGCTTTCGCGCGTGTTCAAATTTCTTGTTAACGTTAAGTCCAACATCCTATAACGTTACGTCACCAAGGCCTGCACCTAAAAAGTAGGCTGTGCTGGCCTGTTCCAAGATATTCAGTGCACCAAAGCGCAACTTAACTGGTTACCATGCAAACGCATAAACGCATGGCTGACCTCATTTCCGTTTTGATTGTTCGGCAAAGCATCCAGAGCGGCACTAATGCAGCAGTCGTTGATATAAAAGCGAGGCCCAGCTGCTGCTGCGGCAGCTGCCTGCATGGGGCCAGTCGTCAAAGCATTACACGGTCCAGTTGTCAGCAGCAGCAGCAGCAAATAGGCTCCTAATAACCGGGAACCGATTTTCACCTCAATAAGTGCCCAAATGATCGCAATTAATAAAGAACGGCAGAGAATTGAGTTCAGTTCAGTAACAGCAACGCTTAAAACAGAAAGTTATGACGCCTGCACTGATACGCGTAGATACATCTGTCTTCAGGCGGCCGGTAAACTGTCCAATAGTCAAGTGATGTAGCCAACGACAAACTGTTCTACGCTGATGGGTCGGCGGCTGAGAAACATCGGGGACCGAAGCCCACAGTTCTCGTTCTCAGTGTGGCCGACAGTTGGCCACGGACATGATGTGGCCAAATCACCACACAACAATTACAAATTACACTGATCTGAGGAAAGCAGGTAAAGACGGAAATTTCGGGAAAAGACTATCATTGCCATAAGCCTGCAGAATGAGAAAACAGCTCACTGAAAAAAGAGAATAACGTTCTCGTTTATTAGAACTTGTTCATCGCAAGCAGCAGGCGTAGCAGACGTCTCAGTGACACGAGGCGACGCCCCCTGATCTGCAGCCACACAGAGTCTGCACTCTGCAGTCTGAGGCCAGATAACACTGAGTGAGTGACGCCATGCAGCCCATAGTGCCACGCGCACACAGACAGACAGACAGACCGATCACTAGACCCGCTGTGGCGTAATTAAGGCAGAAATAAAAACTCAGTCTCTAAAAATAGATTACAGTACCGGCAGTTAATGAAAAATACTTCGCATAGACGATCGATTAAAGTCGTTGATTATTAATGCAGCCGGGCATACTTGGGCTGCGTGCTAGCTGAAATAAATTTAACCCTCACCGACCCAAAGTGCATGCTATGCCCTCCAATTTCGGCGAGACAATGTCACATATATCTGCAGTTTCTTGCATTTGCAAATTTTACAAAAGCAGAGAAAAGTCGACGTTTGCATCGAACGTTGAAAGCTAAACGCGTTTCCGCTTCGGACGGGAGGGGGCTTCGCTCCCCCGGCCCCTCTGACCACGGGTTCTGCCCGTGTGGACCTCACTGGTCCCAGATCGGACCGACCGTTATAGGCTCGCGGTTCGCCACGAAAGCACATGCCTTTGCTGAATGCTGAATACGCCACTGGCAGGAAATGGAAAGCCTGCCGATGCCGGGGAGGCAACAAAGGAAAGGAAGTATCAGCTGGCATCGGTCAGTCAATACTTTAGCAGCAAGACTGACTGCCGGTCGCAAGGCAACATCCATCGCAACCTTCTTTTCAAATGGCTGCTGCTGCTGCCTACGGTAACAACTGCGCTCGCCTTGGAAACCAGGGACCGATTCACAGATACTGTCGTAAGATTTATCTTAAGATGTGTCTTAAGGCCATTGCAAAAGACAAATATCAAGATGTCCTAGATTCATCTTGAGTAAATTCCAGACTTTGTCTTATATGGCTACAAGATCCAACACAAAATTGCAAGACTTTATCTTACAAAATGTCTCAAAAAGTTAAAATATGACACAACTGCTAAGCGCATTCAATCACTGTCAAGATACATAACTGTGAAATTCAAAACGGGTGAATTATGGTACATTTCCCTTTGGAATGCTGTTCAGAAAATTATTGATGCTCCTAACGAATAAGACAGCAATCGCAGCGGCATTCATACTGCTGAGTTCCCCATCCGGCCAGTGCACGGATCGTCCCATAGGGACAATGTGTGGATCGTCCCGTAATCGACGGAGACGAATGAAGCAAGCAAGCGGGAGACAAGGCGAACAGGAGGAACGCCGGGCATCACAGGCTGAACGGTAGTTCAAGCCCTGTGTTAACGGCGACTTCTCTTTCTTATGGGAAAGCCAAAAATTCGACCCCCCACAGAATCAAAACCCCTGACCCGATTGAGATAAAATTTGGCAGGGT
>Ga0209671_1006098_pt1 | contig 12303 bp, 9 predicted proteins | sample WorMetHERISLAND2_2_FD_187401 | JGI IMG/M metagenome (GOLD analysis project Ga0209671, IMG submission 187401) | Marine gutless worms symbiont microbial communities from Max Planck institute for Marine Microbiology, Germany - Olavius geniculatus... | ecosystem: Host-associated > Annelida >...
AATATATGTTTTATTGGTGCATAAAGTTTAAAAAGTTTTTTAGTCTAACATATCGACTTGTAAAACTTTTTGAACGCCCCTCATATTTCTAGGACCACAAAAGGATCAAACACAAAATTTCAAATAAGTAGATTCAGGAGATATAACCATAAATTGAGTAAAATTTCCAAATATTTGAAACAATTGCTCATAAATATAATCAAACATTAAAATATCGACAAAAAAAGACAATGACCATCTAGTGACACAAACAAATAATTACACAATCAACTCATCACAATATAAGCAAATCCACTGTGATTAGTACAGGCTGCAGAGTGAAACTTGTACTTACCAAACCTATAGAAATGAAATAACATGCATACATCTAGATACTATAGAACACAGTCAGACTAGTGAAAGCAGAAACATGCTCAAGACAGACCAGCAATTCTCATATCACAGCTGAGTGCCAACTCAAGACCTCCACCAAGTGCTGTACCATCAACTGCAGCAATCGTTGGCATCGAAAGGTCAGCGAGGTCAGCCGTTAGCTGACGCACACTTGCTACAAATGGTCCCACTTCTGATTCTGTCATTTTCAACCGCTCCTTCAAATCAGCACCTCAAACATAGTCAAATCAACACAACCAATGCTAAAAACACCTGAACAAAACAACACTAAAACACTAGAAATTTGAGAAAGGGCCCAACATTACGCCGTATGGCACCATAGATCCGAGTGGGGAATCTAGGTTCACATCTGCAGATTTACCAAACCATCGATTATAAATGTAATAAAATACCCATCCCCCAAAACATCTCAGCAAATGTCACTTAGATTTGGTCTCAATTCCTTCCAGGTAAAGGTTATCCTTCCTCCAATTTTGGTCTTGGTCCCCGCTATTCGGTTTCAGAGAAAAATTAAAAAATAAAAAACTAAAAAAATAAAAATGTAAAAAAGTCAAAACATAACACTTCCCATTACTATGTATAGGCAGCCTAATAACCACTTTGCTTCCATGAAGGCCATAATGCAAAGTCCCAATGCTAGTAAGCTGTAAGACTACATATTCCACACAACAGTAAACAATGCTAGTGAATGCAATTAAATAGCTCATGCATCACACGGGTATATATGCAACCAACTATCTTTTAAATTCAAGAATCTGAATTGTAAGATAGACCAGCACCAAAATTTTTAACTGGTTGGTCACTGGGTCATGTTATACCACCCAAAATGTCATCAAAATACGTTTGCATTTTTCAAAGTAATCATACGTAAAAACAAACCAACAAATAAACACACAAATAAAAGAAACAAAAAAGTTTTAGAGGTTTACAAAAGTTAGAAAAATAGTACAAACCAGCACAGAATATTCCAGGAACAGTGCTACGCAAAATGACAACGGAAATCTCTCGATCAAATTTGAGCATGTCCACACAATTCCTCAACTAAAAATACATTAACAACTCAGCTAAGAAATGAAAATATGCACTCTGTCATGCAACAATTTTATCTCATCATACCCATGGCAATATTATTCTATTCACCGAGGTAAATTTTTCACAACACAATACCAGAACCCCTGAAATAATTAACTTTAAATATTCACATATAAAACAGTTTTGGATGCAATACAAACAAGTATGATTCATGCTGCTTGTAAAAATTCTATAAAATAGAAATGACACAAATGACACAACCAAAGGGAAAACAGCAAAACACAGAGATCAGTTCTGATGTAAGCACTATCAGTAAATGGTATAAAGAAACTATTTATTAATGCTGACTAAAATGATGCACTATATGAATTATATACATAATTATTTACTTACTTATTTACATACTTAGCCATTTACTCTTGGCCACAATATCACAACTCACCTGTGTCACAATATTTTTACTTAAAGCATTCCGAGTTTGAGGTCTGCTAAATGCACACACCACGATTCCTGAACAATTCATCAATATAACTGTCAGCAGCAATGTTTAGTATATTATTATATTAAATCAGTGGAATTGATAGCATTTACATACATTAATTCAAGTGAATACCTGGTAGCAACGAAAACTATATTATTATATTAAATCAGTGGAATTGATAGCATTTACATACATTAATTCAAGTGAATACCTGGTAGCAACGAAAACTGCACCTTCTGAAATGGTACCCAAATTTGCCATCCCTGTAAAAAAGAATCCTTAAAGGTCCATGGCCACGATCAAACTCACTTGTGAAACTTGTGTAGACCTCAATTAGACATTTCACCTGGCATATATAATATGTTGATATATGCTTTATAAATGTATGAAATTAATGTCTGAATATAACGAAAAATGCCATTATGTTACATTATGCTGAAAAATCTAATCTTAGTACATGGCCGGAAATGATGTCAGCGGCTGAACACAGGCAGTGTTTATCAATTAATTTTAATATTTTTAATGACAAAAAATACCGCGACGCATGACAACTGCAGCAGTATGTAGGTAAAAAATATGATTTTATAATGCTTATAAATGTTTCTATGCGTATTTTACATTGACGACGTGTTCAACCAGTGACATCATCAGCCTGTCAACATGGCAGTTCGTTTTCTACAGACTTTTCGTAGATCGTCGATTTCAAATGTAAGTTTCTTCGTGTTGACATAATAGTGGTTGACAATATTACTATCAAAATTATCAGAAAGTTATGCTGTTTTAGGAAAATAGATAAAATATATATGTTAATTTTTTGTCTTGACCTATCTCCAGTCGCTTCAGTCCAGTTCACTCTTAAAATGTACATTTCAGCTCAAAATCAGCAAAAAAAATAACTAAAACCCACTATTTTGTGGGTTCACGGTCATTCAAGGTCATCGATATTGGTGTACCTGGAAAGCTCATCAGGAGCAGTAAGTCTGTGCCAACCTGCAGCTATTCTTGTGTAGCCACTACGAGTAGCAATAATTGCTGAATCGGCTGAATCAGCGCCAATGGAGCATACTAATTATTCTTTTCACCATGTGGTATACTGGCTAAAATTGGTCCAGGCAGATGATCAGCATCAGCAGTGAGCAAACTGATGACTTCCATCATGCTAAGACCCTCTTTATTGGGCAGTGGAAGACCTAGCATTGCTGCATCGGCGTCTTCAACATCATCGGCGCAGTCATCGTCGCTTAGTGACACTTGAGTATCCGAATCATCAGCGTCCACAACATCAGTCATCGCGTCATTCTGCGGTGACGAAGACACATTGGATGGAGGAAATGTCTGAGTATCATATGAGCCCTCGTCTACAACTATGACTTCAGGTTGCTGCCGCTCAGCCAGTCATACCACATGGTTCACCTTCAACGGCTCACCGACATCTGGGACTGTTGTCGATGTCCACATCAAGATACAGACCGGTGTCTTGCTGGATCGCACAACCTGCTATGACGCAGGTGTACGGATTATCTCCGTCTACAAGAGCTGCAGTGACGCGTGACGACTCAGGCGCCGATTCAGCAATTAGTGCTACCGGCCATTACGACGTTTATTTTTGGTACCATACTGTTTTAATTTACTAAACTATCCGTGTTAATCGCCATGTTTTCGCCTAGCGAAATCACTTCACTTTTTGATTTAAGTAGGTACTTAGACCGAAGTTTAGGCTCAGCGAAAGTCTCAGCGAAAGTTTAAGTCAAAAAGTGAAGTCGCCCATTGTACGATAAAACCTTTCTGGTCGCCTTCCAAGAATTCCATCGAAAAATCTTCATCTTTTAATTTCATCAAACTTCTGTGTGGAATACGTAGTACTCTGCCGTATTTTAAAAGGCTACCGAAGCGTATAAAAAATGTCATTTTAGTTTAACTGTATAATCTCTTATGTTATGTTTTACTCTTTTCGAAGTTCGAAGAGCCACACCTCCACAAAGAATAACTAATACCGGTGCTTAATTTTAGAACTTCTGCCCCGCCTTACAGATCTCGCCTGTCCGTCTATCTGTTTGTCTGTCGCATGCAGGATTCTGTTTATATTTACAACAAAAAGTGTAGCAAAACGGGACAACAGTAACCAATTTTTAGTTCAAGAGTATATGTAGCCTACGTCTATAGTCTATACTAATTACTTCTCGCGTGTAGGCTTCGTGCTTTTCTCGTGTAACCTCTCTAGGTCAATAACCATTGGACGTCATTGCACTGTTATAAAGTACAAATTATGAAGTAAATAAAAAAAACTCAAGCACGCGTGTACCTAAAACATAAGATTTGTTTTTTAGCTGTGATCTTGCGACAATCGACCGTGGTGGACGTTCCAAAAGCAGTAATTTCAAGCATGATCGACAGGCAGAAATAGCAAATGACCATAAAACCGAAATTACTCATATAGTACGGCAGCTCCGAAAGTATGAGAGATAGCCTATCATCAAAATTCCAACGACAAACATGCAATTTGTTACAGTTTAAAGATCGTGTCCTTATAGGCGCCGACAATTGGAAATAGTTGCATAAACCGGGAAATAAAGTAGGTTAGTGTGCTGAGAGGCTGTGTTTTCACAACCTCATGGCTGGCGCCGCTGTTGCAGCTGCTGCTTTTCCGAGTGGGGATCGCAATAATTGGCAGCAACAAGCTCCTCTCTCTTGACTGACTTGTTGGTCGAAGCGCGGTTTCTCCAGTAGGCCCTATGCCGGGAACGAACGGTAGCTGGGCGCACGCCGCTGCAGGCCTCACGCAACCATCACACCGGCATTACAGCAATTATTTCGATCGCCGGTAACCGATGAAGCGAGCAGTCAGCGGCCTTAGAGAGGACAGCCGATGAACTAAGGCGCTGAACGAGCGCCATAACTGACTTTCGTTAAGCCTAATTAGCCACGTTGTGTCTGCTGCGACGTCGACAGCGTGGCTTGAACTATGAGTGAGTATAAGCTAGCTTATACACGTAGCTTATAAATTAAAAAACAGGAAAAGATTAAATTTCATTCCTGTCATGTCGACATTTTTTCACATTTTGTATATCTACATTTTGTATATCTACTCATGGTGTGATAAAGCAATCTTGCTAAAACTTTTACGCCGTTTGATACTAAGTCTAAATAACCTAATTAGGTTTTCAGGGTCGTGGGGTCAAGATAAATATTTATTTAATTAAGGCGCGGGCAGTAGCATTCATATGCGTCAACGTATGATAGGTTTGTAATGCGTTTGAATTGAATGACAACTGCGACATAGGCTACTTTCCAGGAAAATTGCAATGAAATAATCAGTAAAAAACACGACACGAAAAAAACTGTTGTTACACTTCTTTGTGAAATATAAACGTCAGAAACGTAGTGACTGTAAACAAATTGGTCAAAAGCGCACTTTTGTACGTCACAAGGTGGTGTTAGCGACACACGTTTCTATACGTTTTGACTACCAATGAACACACACGGTGTAGCAAAGTTGTGTTGTATCTGTCAGTGCTAAGTGATGGACAGCCCGCTGCACGCTGGTGAAAACCTGCACCAGACCCAGCTGCTGAAGCCAAAGTCTCGTCTGCTCACGTTCCGTGATCGTCTGCTTTCACCACATCTCAAAGAATATCGTCCACACGCCGCCGAATCACTTCATCAGCGCCAGGTACTGTTGTTCTGGTGCGGTCGAAAAAACGTTAAAAGCGTGTCTAGCTTATCACGAAAACGAATCGCAGAGCTACGGCTCGTTGGCTGCCGAGTGGGATCACGCATACTTACTTACTTACTTACGCAGTGTTATGTGCCACCTGATAGTCGATGCAGATAAATGCGCCCTACTTTAACCCCAGCCTGGCATGGCAGGACGGTAGTCCAGTACTCGATTTGTCAGCCTTGGCGGGATGGAAGGCTGAGTTGACCCAGGTGCTTAGTTAGGTCTATGTACCGAGACGATTGACCTGTCCGCAGGTAGTTTATCTAAGTATTGATCGGGCCTGACAGAAAGCAACTTCGTATAGTGCGAGATTATGGTAATGTACGTTCATCATCGTATAGGCCTTAATTATGTGCGTGCGTGCATTTTTTTCGCTGGCAACTTTACTGACTGATGTCTTTTCCACGTCGCAGATCGAGTCGACGATCGCCGCGGCACGCGCCGACGCAGTTCACGTCACTCCAGAAGGAAGTTCGTGCTGCCAGCTGACGCCGCTGAGGAGTGTTCTGCCGACATCGACCGTAGTCGAAGAGCCGTCAACCAGCATGGCCGCAGCCCCACCACCATCACAGGCCGAGTATGTTCAGAGAAGTCCGCAGTCCGCCCGATCCAACAGTCGTACACAGTCGCCGACCGTCGCTCAGCAGTCGGCTACCGACAGCCGACAGACTACGACCGGCAACAAGCGGACCGGCACGAAGAGCTTTCTGCCGCTGACCAAATCCAGCAGACCGCCGGGGTCGGGACGGAGGACGCATCAGCGCTCACCCGTGGAGAGTCAGTCACGCCAGCATCAGCATCAGCATCAGCATCAGCATCATACGGACGACATGAATACGATCTCATCGTCGAGTGATGCTTACAGTGACGACACTACGGCTTCATCCGCAAACGGACACACCTCCACCTCCCCCACTCCAGGCAAGTAACACTTTCCATTTCATTGACGTAGCCATGGGGGAGCAGTGAAAGCACGAGACCCTCAGGACACGAAAAATTATAATCATCTGGTGTCCGACTTTAAGATGACTTGCTTAAAATAGTGCCAAATGCATCAAAACAGTTCATTTTCACACCAAAAAATCCTTTAAAATTTTGGGGAAGGGAGCTGTGCTTCTGCCCTTGTTGGAAAGGACATCGTACTTACACGACACTTCCACTTACACGACATTAATTTGTCTCTAGGCCTTATTTTGTCTTTTATTAGTTCCATTTACGTTATATTGGAAAGCTGTAGTTGGCTATTGCATTGAGCATGTGCTGAAACTTTACTGTTTCAAATTTACGCCTTCTTAGTTTATTTTCTGGTGCATGTAAAGATTTAATTTTTGTTTCTTTTGTTTGCGCCTGGCGCCGCGTTATAAGTGAAAGTTTCAGAAAATTTTTCAATAGTGCTTTTATTTCTACTTTACTGTTTTTATTTAATTCAGACAAATTGCACTATTGTACAGGGTGTGCCAATAAATGACCCAAATTGTTTTTGTCAGAACTCCGTCAAATCTGCACCAAATTTGATAATTTTTGGCAAACAGATAGCCAAGACGATAAAATTAAACTATATAAGATACATTTATCGTCCACCTTACGTAATTTATGCCAACGCACTACCGTCTAAAACGCAGATGCTCCAAATTGATACATTACGTGGTGAATCAGTATCAGATTGCTTACTTTTTTATTATCAATTTGACAAAGTGCTGTTTGATGTAATAATTTTTTGGTATTAAATATTTTACGCTGAAAAGAGCAGAAAACAAAATAACGATTCAAGAGCTCAAAACAGATGTTATCCATGAATGAGTGTTGTGCATTTTGATCAGTTGATCGTTAATGCCGCTGTCAGTCGTGGCGTCTCATCTAAGCCATTGTGTACACTTTGGGCATAAATTTTAATAATTAGAAAGCAAGTTGTTACACAAGCTTATAATTCTGCAGAATAAATCACATTTTACTTTACTGTGTTCTTAATTAAGTCGTTAAAACTTTTACGGAGACAACAACTCAGCATTACGCAACAATTTGAAGCATCTGCGTTTCACACGGTAGTGCGTTGACATAAATCGTGTAAGTTGGACAGCAAGTCTACGTTACATGATTCTATTGTCCTGGCTATCTGTATGCCAAAAATTTTCAAATTTGATGCTGATTTGGCGAAACTCTTACAAAAACAAGTTGGGCCATTTTTGGCGCACTCTGTATATATATGTTATTGCTAATTTTGTTGTTAACTTGATTGAACTGTCGCGTTTAGCAGTCTTCAGCGTGTTTATGCCCGTACATAAAATGATGTTATTGTAATCCATAGCTACTAACAGCAGATCTTCGGCCAACAATTTAATTTCTACACGGTGTTTTGTAAAAAGGCGCTCTTTTTCTTTCTTTCATAATTCAGTCAAATGATTATCAGTTTACACGAAATTTTTACCAGACGTAGCTGAGGAAAAAGACATTCAAAATATTTGGCAAAAATGTGGCTGTTAATTAAATATTCTTTGCTGGTCGTGACGTAATGCTGACGTCATAGTGTTCAGCGAGTACAAACTGGCTTATCGCAAACGGTGCTGACAGACTTGCTGAATAGCTGCCCTGTGTTGATGGCGAGCTTCATCTGGTTCACTGATGACTAACTGTTGAAGTTTTACCATTGTAGCCACAAGAACGCCCAAAACAATCACTTTCACACACTTGTGGGAATAGCTTAACTTTTGCACTTTCCAGCAAGACAGTGCACCAACAAGCACCGCTTGCGAGATGGTTAAGTTTTTGGATCGCAAGATGTCTGATTTTATGCTTTCATGTTGCTTAGTACTGATACAATAAACATTTTTCATCAGTGAACAAGATAAAGTTCGCCATCGAAGCAGGGTAGCAAATGACAGAACCATTTAAGACAAGCCAGTTTGTACTCGCGACACATTATGACGTCAGCATTACATTACAACTAGCTAAGAACATTTCACTAACAGCCATATCTTGTCCAAATATTTTGAATTATGTTTCTTCAGCTACATCCAGTAAAAATTGATTGAATTACGAAAGAAAGAAAAAGGGCGTTATTTATGAAACACCGTGTAGTTTCATTTTTCGCTGATGCAATTGTTAAAATCGATCGTTACAGGTCTGCTGTCTCGGATCATGGTGAGAAAGATGGGTCGGCGGGCGGCTGCAGACAGCAAACAGACGGTGCCGGTGCTGGTCAAAGTTTCCGACGGCGAAGGAGCGAGTAACAACATTGACGACGACGCCGACATAACGGAGGCGGTCGAGGCTGACGCAGCGCGCGAACAATTTCCGTTCATCTTTAACTTACTTCGCGGGCATGCCATCAGCGCCCAGCCGCAGCCGTCACTCGGCCAGGTCAGCGGCGCAGACAGCCGCAGAAGCAAAACATCGCCACATCATCATCATCATCAGCAGGAGCAGCAGCAGCTGCTGCTGCAGCAGCAGCAAGCACGCAAACCAGCTGTCGCTCCGTGTCGTCAACATCAGACCACACCTTCCGCCAGAGGTACACTACACGTCTACTACAAACATGCTCTCTCATGGTCTCTTCCTGGCTGAGCATGCTTCAGATGTCTGCGTTCTTTCTCGACGTTTTCGAGCTTTGCAGTTACAGTAGGCTACGTCTGTATTTCCAACGTTCTGCGGCGTGATAGACCAGAGCGCATGTTCTGTGGCTCTGCAGTCTACAAGTTGACCGTTTATTGGGACCCCTTCTTCAGAGTATGGTCAAACTTCAACAAGTTGAAGACTCCTGACCAGTAGTGGTTGTGGACATGCCGGCAGTGCTGACTGCATAATGAAAACTCTTAAAGGATGTCCCGGTGCATAACGTGCTAATTAAAATAGAGAAGTGTCTCTGGCTCCTCATGGAAGGGTCGCGACTCCCTTTCACCAAAATCGGTGGAGTACCCGTTAGATGGTTCCTAAATTTAGTTTTAGTTTTTTTTTGTTTTACTTTTATTACACGGTGTAAAGGCGCCACATCATGGTTTATCTTACTTGCGATCAACAGGTTGCGGGTTCTAATTCGGGTCACGTTGCTGCCAGACAGCAACTCTGGAAAAGTTGTTTACACACGTGTGCCTCTGTCACCAAGCGGTATGATTTGGTACGAGTGAAAAAAACCCTGCACATTCTGGAAAATATGTGGTCCGTTATCTTCAGGCCAACTCAGCCTCCTACCCTTCGTGGGGCAGGAAATGAGTAGTAGCTTATGGGCTACGGGGTGAAGGCCTAGTGTGGCTGATTGAGGTGTATGTCTGCTAGCTGCAAACCGCGGGTCCAAATCCAATTGTTCGTTAACGCGAATAATGGATGGTCGCATAGTGCGCTGCAGTACCATTAGCTCATTGCAATCAGCTGCCACTTTCGAGATTGTCAAAGCGCTTCTAGCCACGAGTTAGCCTCATGTAAGAAGCGCTATAGCAGGTAGTGAACTTTAACCTTTACCTTTACCTTTTAGTGGACTCACTGCTTATAGCGACTTTAGGCTGAGTCTCCACTCTTTAGAGCTTCTAGTGTCTTCTCTGTGGGCCTAGTCCAAGGGAAACATCCTAAATTCTTGGTTGGCGGGTAATGCAAAAGTAACTATTTTTTAACAGAAAACATGCAATCTTGCTGAAACGGGGCGGCACAGACTACAAAGCGCGAGTTAATGTTGCCTTCTGATGTGTGTCATAAGCGCTCTCAAACTGATGACCTTGAATGACCTCTGAGCAAGATTTAAGGTTATTATTTGTATACTGTCCGTGTAGCATAATTGACGTAATGCGGTCTTATATATTCATGCCCGGTGTATCGTAGTGTGACGAGCTATTGCTGCCTACGCGCTCCAGCGAAATTCAATTATATAGTGCATCGCGCGGTTTCCTTGAGAGAGCGGGTAAGTAAGTAAGTAAGCAGTAAAAATATATATAATGCGTAAATTTTAAAATAGACCTCAAACGAGTTTGATATAGTAGTAAAACAGAAAAGTAAAAATGTTTAGATGGCACCTAAAAGCAAACAAAGAGTGTGCGTTGGTTTTGAGGTAGTCCGGAAAAGCGTTCGAATTGAGCAGATTGAATTTGACTGGCATTTTCAAACACACTTCTTCCAATACGTTGTCATTTTGATACACGTTACCTGTAGTCGTCTACAGAAGAAATGAAAGCTTAATTACTTGTGTATTGGTCGCGGTAGCTCGGTTTCATATTGTGTTATACCCCGTTTACATGAGGAAGCATACATGAAACAAACATGAAACAAACGTATTCAATATGCACGTGCACGACGTGTGCTCTAAGTTTGCTCCATGTGTGCTTCATGTATGCTTCCTCGTGTGAACGGGGTATTAGTGATGACCGACAGGTTTGGTTAGAAGTGCTATAGACACGTCGTGTTTTATGTACACGTAGGCTAGTTGTAGTGTCCAGTGTTGGGCTGGTGTCAAACACGACAGCTTTTGTTAACGGTAGCGGTTCTGTAAACAATCGAAACGTGGAGTCAGTCAACTGACGAAGACGCATCTGCGGCGATGTTAATGATCAATAGCTAGCTGTGTAGTCGCAAACGACGAAGAAAACCACCAGAAAAGCGCCAACGTCGCAAGCGTCCAGTCAGGGGTGCCGGAGCTATGGAGACAACAGGGGCAGCTGCCTCTACCCTTGTTGCACAGGGGCTGCGAGGGAGCAAAGAAATGCCTTTTGCAATGTAACTAGACTTAAACTTACTGAGCTACGTCTATCTGCATAATGTAAATTAACGCTTTTGTTTTTTTAAAACACTATTAGACATAGCCTAAGCCCACAATATTAACTAATTGTTTTTTTCTTTTTTCTTTTTAGTGCCAGTGCATTTCTGACACAATTAAGAATTAGTGTGTTGTTTGATTCGTTTTGCAGTAAAATTTTATTTACTGGCAAAAGTGAACGTTACTAAACCGCAGTAATTAACAGTGTTTGGTAAGATTTGAAATCAAACGATTTGAAATCGTGATTTTAAATCGATTTTTTGAATTGTGATTTTGATTTGAAATCATTTTAAATTACCTGATTTTGATTTTGAATCAATTATTTGGCGATTTCGATGATTTTAAATCGTCGTAAAAATGAAAATCAATTGGTGATCACGTCTCTATTTTTAGTCACCTTAAACGTTATGCGGCGCAAATGACTCGTCCTACTCATCTGGCCACTCGTAATTACTAATTAAGTTACGGTATATAAGCAACGTACAGTCTAAGTAGTTTAAACAGAGAGCAATGCAAAGCACTGAGATGTGAGGACTTGTGTGACCTAGGTCTTCTGCAGAGCCCTTAAGCAGCAGCGTCGTGGGTAAAAACAGCAGGCGGGGTAAAAAGTTGTGATTTTTTGACAGACACTGCAAGTTTTTGACAGAATTCTAACAAACAGTGTGAATTTTCCGACAGGGATGATAATAGAGCTTAAAATCTTATTTTTGTCACTAAACATACCCAAAATTGAAAATGAGGGTTTTTCAGTACCAAGTGGACGAATATATTTAAACAATTTTCCGACAACCCGAAATTTAAGGGGAGGACTTGTCCCATATGCCCATCCGCAGTGGCGTAGCCAGAAATTTCAATTGGGGGGCCTCGTTTTTCTTCCCTTCTTTCCCTTTCTTTCCCTTTCTTTCCCCTTTTGTCCCTTCCCTTTCTGCCCTCCCCCTTTTACCC
>Ga0209671_1006099_pt1 | contig 12302 bp, 7 predicted proteins | sample WorMetHERISLAND2_2_FD_187401 | JGI IMG/M metagenome (GOLD analysis project Ga0209671, IMG submission 187401) | Marine gutless worms symbiont microbial communities from Max Planck institute for Marine Microbiology, Germany - Olavius geniculatus... | ecosystem: Host-associated > Annelida >...
GAGGAAAAGGGAGATCAGCCCCCCAATTGAAATTTCTGGCTACGCCACTGTCTCCCTCGCTCAACCTCACGAACAAAAAAGTTTGATTCATTTGTAAATTTCACTGTCAATAAATATTAGTCACTAGTGGTGGATTCAAGGGGGCGTCCCCCTATTGACTGATTGCATCTTAAAACAAGTGAAAATTTTGCACCAAAATGCATGATTTTAGCATAAAATCTGGGGAGAGGGCACAGCGCCCTCCCCAGACTTCACACCCCACCTTTTCGCCCCCCTATTCCAAACCTCTGGATCCGCCGCTAGTCACTCACCCCATTAGAGTCAGACTCCAGTAGTATGTTTATTTTATTCTGGACTGTGTTATTTTTGTTATCACCGTTTTTGTTTGCACTTGTCTGTTGTTTTGCACTGTTATTCAGCTATTCGGTTACCGGCTTCAAGTGTGCGGAATAAAATCAATTGTTATCACTCATTGTGTAGGCCTGTGCTAGTCACTCACCATTCGTGATGGATCGCTGATAAAATGTGATTGCAGTTAAGCAGCAACAGGACAGTCTTCTGTCGTTTCATGACGCTATATGACTGCGATTAATGCAATTATAAAAGTAAACGATGGACAGCTCTGAAAAGTTCCAAAATGTAGCCCATGCTTGTTAGGTTAAGTAGCTGATGGGCCGATAGCTAGAGCCGTATCATATACCTAGGCCCATTTACGCCACAAATCGTTCATTATGTGGCAAATACATGAGGCGATCGTCGCCACTACATGTCGCCTGTAGTAAATACATGAAGAGACGGTCGCGGCGATGGTCTCCTCGTGTATTCACTACAGGCAACTAGCCGCGACGATCGCCTCATGTATTCGCCACATAATAAAACTGCCATAGGCCTACATGTATAAAACAGTTTTACGTACGACAGCAGAATGCTTCGCGCGTCTTAGCCATGCACCGTCGAGGTGTCCGTCTGTCCGTCCGTCACACTGCGGCATTGTGTCAAAACGCCGCAAGCTAGGATCACGAAATCTTCACCATGGACTGCCAGGAAGACTCCAGTTTAAGATCCGTCAAGCTTTTTCCGAAATTCCAAAGAGGTCACTCCGATCTAGGGCGCTAAATGAAAGGGGGGTACAAAAACTGGCGATTTCGAGACAATAAGTCGCTGTATCTCAGAAACGGTGCGAGATAGGGTCTAGGTTACTATGAATCACTAATAATGCTCTTTCGATTGACACCAGTATGAACGACTTTGAATTCTAAAATGGACAATTTTAGATTTGACGATTTTAGGCTGCGGCGCACATTTCAAGAGTGGATTGCGCCGAAACGTACGAAATTTTCAGCATTAAACGTAGATTTTAGCAGCCCAAGTCGCGACCCCTGGGCTCAAAGAGGCCGGCGCACGCGGGCGTCATAAAAGGCTCCCCTTTATAAAGTGGTTATTTTACCGCTATTGACTTGTCTAGCATGAAAACGGTTGCAGATGGGCACAAACATGCTGCTTGTCGTAACAAGCACTGGTGACAACCTTTTTTGTGGCATTAATATCGACGACCTTGAATGACCTTGAACTTCCGTAATAGGGGGTTTTAGTGTTTAGGCCTAATGCGATTTTCCGCTGTGGGGCACACATTGAGAGTGAATCGCGGCGAAATGGCTGGAGGTAGACCAAGACAACCTGCGAACAGGAACTGCTATGGCTGTCGCGCGTCTCATGAGCTTTGCTCAAATTACTTGTAGGCCTATTTTATCCAAACATTTGAAAGAAGGAAGCCATGAAAAGATGATATTGCGTGTTTGGGCCCGCCTGGTGTCGTTGGCAGACCTATTGTCAATGCATATTCGACCGTGATTTTGCAGTAATACACTTCGAAGCATTCATGCATTCAACAAGCTATTACGATGGTTGGCTGAAATTGACATTATCGACAGCCGGGATTACATTACATTACCGGAGCTTGTTACTTCCATTAACGCTGATAAGCTGAGTGAGCATATGAATGTAGCTGGCGGACTATAGCCTTGCCGTTGCACGGTTGCAGCATTCATGTAGCTACTTAGCAGCTAATAAAGCTACGATACAGTAACGCGTAGCTAACTGGCAGCGCCGACTAAGCTCGGTCATTAGTTAGCTCTCAAACGTACGTTAATCCGCCAATAGCTTAAAGCCAACTAGCTCTACGTGGGCCTACGGTCAAACGAAACAGACTATACACAAAACTGTTGGGCGCGTCGATATCCGTCAACATTGAGTGACCTTTGTTATTCTTAAGGCCGGAAATAACAAATGACACCACAACGAACTGCCGTCTGCACTGGTGTGAAGTGTTAGGCCTATTGTATGCGAGCTAGGAGATGCATTAATTTCAGCGCGATCAGTTTTCTGCCACTTTTTATGCTATTGGAAGGCATAATCTCGGATTAAGCAGATGAGTCTGCTGCTAGTCTACTGCTGTCATTGTAGTTTACAACAACCGGTGCAGCGGGTCACCAGCTAGTGGAAGAAGCGAGTGAGCGAATGGACTGATGGAGTGGAAGCCTGGAAGGCGCCGGTTTTCTTTAGTCGCGTAGGCCTATTTATCTACGGGCGCAGCACCAGCGGACTGTGTGTGCTTCGGTATCACTCGGCAGATTGCGAGTGCATGCGATTGCGAGAGCTAAGCGAACAGAACGCCGTCATAAAGAACTCAGTCAAAGGCTGAAATCTGCATTACACGTCGTAGGCTACATGTATAGTCGACCGACGACCGATCGGGCCGACCGGCGCCTATATTTAGCAGCTAGTCGAGTATGCGGGAAGGGGTTGATCAATGTGTCTTACGCCGTGTCCGAGCGCTCTCCATCGATATATCGACTCCGATAATGTCAGTTGTTTCGCTAGGATAGACACCGAGGACGACCGTCGCGCTGACAATGACATCTCTACGAAATGGAATGAGCATCGACCATGCAAATCAGTGGCATCGACGCATCGCCAGCGATTGCCCGGGCATTATTACTCAGCAGCCCTGCAGAGTCCTTTTGATGTAACGCAGCGACGCATCTCGGTGTAGGCCTAACGAAGCATAATATGCCTTGTATTGCATCGAATTTACTATTTGCATTCGCCGCCGGCCCCGCTACCAGCAGCACTTAGAATTATTATTGCCGCATTTTATGTCTCTTAAGTCCGTCGTAGTTAACGTTCTGGATAATTGTGCAGCAGCAATATATAATCAGCCAGCAGCTGTCCAATTATGCAGTGCACCAGGTCCACTAACCCTTGATGGTGTGCAATCCGCGGCCCAATTCTCAGTGCTGTATACCACAGATGTTACATTATTATTTAAAGTCTCAAAAAATAGCCTGATTATAACTTCATTTTCGATTACTGATAATCATAGACATTTAAGAGCACACGGACTAAATGGATTAATGATAAGTCGAGAGTTTACCATATAATTTTACGAGCACTGAAATTATAATAATATTAAAATAATGACCATTAAATTAATGTACTGATGCTCATCCAAAACGGTGCACATTCATAATGACATATGGGCCTACGACTTCCTATTAGTGCTCTATAATTACCATGACTATCTTGCACAATTTTCCAGATGTTAGAGCTTGTTGAATAGTGTAAGTGACTCACTCTAACCGCCTCTGAGTTGGGCGACTGTCGGCAGATAAAATCACAGAAATCGGAACGGCCGGGTTTTCCCAATTCCCACTGGCCTGCAAGCAATTCTAATCGTAGGCCTATAAAAGCCCTATATTCCTATATTTTTGGCGAAAACTCTCTATAAGTAGCTAGGCCTATACCCATTTCTCCTTAGCCCCTACGTGGCCTGCCTGTCGTCTGAGACGGACATCCCCCCGGACACTTCTTCCTAGACGTCTAAGCCATTCGATGGATTTTACTTGGCAGTTAGGACTCCAATGACACATGGTTTTAGATAAGGTCTTTGATCCCCATAAAAAGGAGAAACTTGGGGGTTAAATTTCTAACCAAAAAATGCATACGGTATACATACTGTGCCTATTCACCAGGAACAACACTGGTGAGCGATTTCGTTGTATACCGAATTACTTTGGTCACTGTCAGAAATAGGCCTATTTATTACGAGAAAGCAGAATGACGGCTGCGGCAAAAAGTTGCGCAGTTTGGGCAAAGCTTTCACGCTAAACGAGTCAATGGCGGTAAAATAATAACTTTTAGGGAGTACCCGACTTCGATGCTTTCGTTTAAGAGGAATCCCCTCACCGACCATCACAAAATTTTGTCACAAAAAAACTAAAGTCCTGGTGGCAGCCCAAAGTGAAGATTTTGTGATCCTAGCTTGCACCGTTTTGATAGGGCTGCAGGTTGTGACGGACGCACTGACAGACAGACAGGCAAACAGACAAACAGATAGACAGACAGACAGACAGACGCCTCTAAGATAGCTAGTACCCCGTTTACACGATGAAGCAAACATGAAGCAAACGTATTCAATATACACTCTGCGTGACGTGTGCTCTACGTTTGCTTCATGTTTGCTTCATCGTGTAAACGGGGTATAAGACGCGCTTAGCGTAGCCGTCGCGCGTAAAAACGAATGCTTTGATTGCATTAGTTTATAGGTTTCTCGTTTAGGCCTGTCACACGCCTATTAAACTGTTAGTCAACAATGTTCGTCGTTTGCTTGGTCATACAACACACAATTTAACTGACAGACATACCACATACGACAGTAAGTAAATAACTGGGCCTAAGTGTATAAGCTAGGCTACGTTACGTGTAAGTTTTTGCTGCTACAGAGAACGCGTCATTGGGCGTTCGGATTAGTGCGAATTAAGCCAAATCCATCGATTGTTCGAACTGGTTGGCTGCATGCGCTGAAACCTAGCAGTAGCCTACACGTAAGCTTATCTGTCCCAGATGCCCAATACGACACGATCGCTTCAGCGCGTGGCTATTTTAGGGAGTCGTGGCGTCAGACAGGTAGGGCTACAACAACTCGTTCATGCTTGAAATTAACTGCCTCAACAACGATCTGCTTGCGCTCCGACCGATACTTTCCGTACATCGTGCTCCATAGAAACAGATCACTTTTATCTTTTTTTGTTGCAGTGTACATGGACCGCTTCGCTGTTGCATTCGTAGGTGAACTATGGATGAAAGTATAGATTAGGCCTAAATGTTACCGCCACCCGGGACCAATTACCACAGTCCACAGGCTAACTTCAAACTGTGTTGATGCGCTACCTTGCAAAATTTGACTATTTGCTTAGCAATTACTACTCATTTCTGTGTTTACCTAAATTAATTAAGGATTTTAACCCGATGCCAGTCATCAGTGGCGTCATGGCAGGGAGAGCAGAGGCAACTGCCCACCTTGGACTATCAGAAAATTGCCGAAAAATTTTCTTCTTGTCCAAATTCAAAACTTGGCGCCGAAAGTCACTGTTTTAGAACAATTTAGGGGTAAAATTAAAATTTGAGCACCCGTGGCGTTATTTGTGAGAAATTTGCAGCAGTCTGTTGGAAGATTGCAACTTGTTTTTTGTCTTGCCTTTTCAGTGCTGTACTCTAATACGACCTGCAAAAGAAGCTGTAACCAAATATTACAAATTACTTTAAATTACTTATCACACGCAAATTTTGCAATATAGGCCTAGACATTGTAAGTAATCATTTATCAAGCATTGATATTGGCTCGCTTTGATGACTTGCCGGAAAATATGTCGCAATCACTCGCTCTCAGGACCAATTAGGCTGCATAACAACCACTCGTCGGATGCTTGAAAATAACGACACTAGCGGGAGACTTAACGATTCCGAAACAAGAACGTCGGACGGTGACAAAAATATCGCATCGACGGCTGAGATCGAAACCAGAGCAAAGAGCATTGGCGAGCAGAGCAGCTGAAGGTCATGGCACCGACCTAGCGGGAACGATGTATCCATCACAGACGGGCTGGCCTCCCAGGACGGCCTAGGACGTACGCCAAAGGCTTGAATGACTCGCATGCCGATAGTGTTAAATTCGTCTCCATGACACCAGGCTGACCTACGATTGGTCGGCGAGGCCGGGTGACGTCACTGATGACGTCAAGCGCATCGATTGGCTGCTGCTGCTGCTGGGCCTATACCTGCATAGCTGAATGTCACCATCAACGATCGCTGACTCCCGGCTGTCGTCCCATTAATTCCCACATCATTTGATGTCGACCCGGCCGTTCGGCTGCTTGTCGCTTGTTCGGCCTGATGTAGGATTCGCTCGATGCCATAGCACGTTTACGCCGAGTGCCCTGGCAGATATAGTGCGTGGTGAAATTATCCCGAACCACTACCCAGACCAAGTTTTGTGCCAAATTATAAGTTTGGTAGTTTAAATTTAGCTGTTCTTTTTCAATACAAGCCAAATACAGGGGCGTCTTTTAGGGGGAATCTACGTACCCCCAAGGATTTGTGATTTCAATTTTCCCTGAGTGAGTCTTGCGTAAACGACTGTCGACAAACTTATGGTTCCCGACTTACCTTTTCTGTGTAAACTGCATGAAATTTGGTCAGCTGATTTTTCGGAAAAACATTCAAACTATGTTGCCACCGGATGTCACATTTTAAGGCTGAAATGCACCAAATTCGATTTCGGCTGGATCTCTGCCCCAGACCCCGCTGGGGAAGCTTACAGCGTTCCCCTAAGCGCCCTAACTGGATTCAAGATGGTCTACTTCTAAGAAAAAGGGGGAAATAAAGAGGGAAAGGACAGAACAAGGGAAAGGGGATAAGGGAAAGGAGAGGAAAGAAGAAGAGAAAGGGAAGAGAGTGAGACTCCACGGATTTACCGAAATGACGCCACTGGCCAAATAGCTGTTTTAGTGATAAACCGAACAAATTTATTCATCAATCCGCAATGCAGCAGCAGTTTAAAGGTGCGTGCAAATCGACGGTAACGAACTGAACTAAACTGATATAAATTGAGATGCCAATTTAGTTACGAATTTGGTAGTTCAGTTCATTCTATTTCAGTTAATTTCGTTCGCATTATACGCGTCTTAACACACACTACTATTAATGAGCGATGACAGTATTCGACCACCCGGCTGCTGCATAAGTCTGCTGTTTCTAGTGCAAGTTCTCTAAACCTTCGCTCGTGTCTGTTTATTGATACGGCCGAAGCTACCGCATTAGCGGAAGACATCATTGACGCCACTGAGCAATAATGCTTCAAACGGCACTCTTCTATCGTTAATGCGAACTCAGATGACTGGCTGGAAAGCGACACTCTGCCGGTGTCCCATTATGGGATCGCCCCCTCCCAGAAGTCTCCCCGGCCAACAATTTGCCGGTAAAAATCCTCCCCGCCCGGCGGCCGCCCGAGCGGGACGGATTTTTGCCGGTAAGCTGTCGGCTGGGGGAGACTTTTTTCTAGAGGGAAGAAATCCTATAATGGGACACCGCCACCATCACCGTTGTCTAATTGTCGTCATCATTCTGCTGAATGTTGCGCTGATTATTAAGTTAGGTTTAGTAATTGTCGGCGATGAATCGTGAGGTGAGACGTGGACATAATTATATTTACAACAGCTTGAGACAATGAACAGCAGTTTGCTCAGACTTTCGTCACTCAATTAATCAATCATTTTATTTCAGACAACACGTTTACATATACAAGAAGCCCAACTGTCGCTAGAGTGGGGCCGACCGTATGGTGGTTACTGACCTTGCAGGTCATCCAAAGTCGATGATTTTTATGTCATCTGAAAGAGAAAGAACGTATGCCACTTTTTGTTAGTGATTAGGAGTGATCTTGGCCCTATCTTGCACCGTTTAGCCACAGTACATCCGTGACAGACGGAGACAGACGGACAGACGACAAACACGACAAAGAGCCGACCTTTAAACTTATCGGCTAGCGTTTGGTCCAAAAAAGAAAAAAAGATACACATATATAAAAACTCACATCGATGTTATGATGACTTTCAACGTTTTGCCCATAATTAAGCCAGTAAAATTAATGATTTCAGAACGGAAGTTACATGTACAAATTATATGACCTATTTTAATGCGACATTTCGCTTTTGAGTTACTAGCGGACACCAATGTTACGATGTGCGAACGTCGTGATCTTGACCAAAACCATTTTCAGTTTTCCGCGTAACGCACTTACGTAGTGGGAGCGACTTTTTACGGCGACAGTGGTACATCCGTTATGGCACATTTTGTGTCTCAGCCGTGTTACCTGCTGACCAAATCTCACAGCCACCTGTTTGGTTAATGAAGTCCAGGCAATATATCATATTGCTGTCGAAAAAAGTCGATGCTGTCGGAAGCAATTCGCCATCAAGTTGGCCGAGAAACAATCAAACCGCCGCTAGTGGGCAATAAATGGAAAATCCGTGTCAGTTACTTATACATGTATGTAAGCTGGGCCGTTGCTGGTCGATAAGCCACCAGCTATGCTATGCTACGGTATACGCAGCATGCAGCGAACAATCGCGCACGTCGTCGTTACACGGTCGCTGTAGTTACTACAGCCAAGCTGAAGCTAGAAGTGACTTGGTCTCGAGATCGACGTTGTTGCTTCGTCGACCCGTTGCCGTGCGTTGAATTTTGCCCCTTCATCGTGACGCAGCTAATTAAACGTAGCGTCTGAGTCGTTAGCGCGTCATCTCGCGTTGTCCTCTGCCCCAGACGCAGCGCGCACTGCCTATGCAGGACCACCCAGTAGCAAGTCAGAGCTGACGAGACACTGACAGTCGCATCAGTCTCAAGCAACCGACACGGATTTTCCATTTATTCCCTACTGGCGTCAGTTTGACTTTTTTCAGCCAACTTCATGGCGAATTGCTTCCGAGAGCATCGACTTCTTTCAACAGCGATATTATGCATTGCCTGGACTTCATTAACCAAACAAGTGGCAGTGAGTTTTGGTCAGCAGGTCACGTGGCTGAAACACAAAATACGCCATAACGTATGCACTAGTGTCGTCGTGAAAAGTCGCTCCCGTTATATAAGTGCTTTTCGACAGTGACAGTCGCAGCAGTCTTAGACAACAACGATGACCGAGCCAAAGATGACGTCCTTCCTGGCCCAGTCAACGATGACTGAGCCAGTCACGTCAGCGATGACGACGTCAGAGACTGTGTCAGCGCTGGCGCTACAGGTGATTAACTGCAGTAACGGACTCAACACGACACTGCTGGTGTCATGCGTCTCTGAACTGGTCCGTGACGTCACTTCCAGTACGAGTACTTTGAACTCGACGCTTTCGTCATGCGTCACTGAGTCGTCCGACCTCGCGTCGACGTGGGACATCGGTGAGATCTTCGCCGTGTTGATCGCCATCCTGCTGTCGGCTGTCATCGTCGGCACGTTGCTAGGCAACGCCAGCGTCATCCTGGCCGTCAGCGTCTACGACAAGATGCGCACGCTCTCCAACATGCTCATTGCCTCCCTCGGTCTGGCCGATCTGCTCGTTGCTATCGTCGTCATGCCCATCAGCCTACAGGTCTGCCCGTCCCTTCGTTATTCATATTTTTACACATTCGACTTTGTGATTCAAAACGTTACAAAAACATTACATTCTTTCAAAAGAAATAACATTTTAAAAACCAATAAATTTGCAATGATTATGATGATGGTGGCGATGATAATGATAATGATGGTAATGATGCTAATAATAATAATAAATCCAAAATTTAACTAAGAAAATAGTAATAATAATTTTAGTGCCCTTGATAGTAAAGTTTTCTGGTTTTAAGAACCAAGTTGAATGTTAAAAACTGTTGGAAAGGTCCTATGCGTCGCTCATACTAAAACTAGAATAGCATTGAAGCGCTGAAAGGGAACCGATATCCGCTGAAAAAAATATAAACCTTCGAGAGTCTACCTGGAGACTTTGAAATATTATCATCAAACACTTTATTTTTCCGAAATAACATGACTGTAGCTACGCCGCTTAGTGTCAAATAATTTTGGCTGTTGTCTTTTTAAGTTGTTTATTTTTTCAATTTTTTTACTATTCTTCTATTTCGACCAACGCATCGTTACGTCAGTGTTAGTGTAGGCCTACGTTAAAGATACACTGACGAGCCTGCGAAGAGTGCCTTAACGTGTTTTCAAGCCAGTGTTATTATGCAACACTGCCAAACAACATTTTATTGCAAAACACCGTTCCCTATTCAGACGACACCTCAGTAAATCTTAATTTCCTTACTGCAACCGTATTTAAGGCTAACTAACCTGCACAGAACGTCCTATCTATTAACGTGTCGTGGTGCCGACTGTTTGTTCTCGTGCAGTTAGGATGCGCAGCGTATCGGAGCTTTTCTGAGCTTCGTAAATTTAATTGTCGACTAAATGACTGTAAATACGTCGCCAGTCACACCTGCTTTACGAGTATGTAACACTGTGTCTCGTAAAAAAAACGCCAGCCAGTTAATTTGTTTTTACCCAGTCAGATGTCACCTACCCTGCAGAGTCAAATAATCATGAAGTCTCCACAAAAAAGTTCACTCGTAGATAGGCCTAACTAACTATCAAGTGTCAAGTAATGTTAACAGTAGCAAGCAAGACACCGTTTATGTTATTAAAGCAAGTGTTCAAATTGTCGTCCATCAGTTCTCACGTAGGCTGCAAACGGCACTGGACGATTGTCTCAAACCTGATGGTTCAGACCAGACCAGATCATGCAGGAATCAGGCGCCGCTTAAGTCGTACTTTGGTTAATAAAATTAAACAGATTTAATGGCTTTAGAGCTAAAAGGTTAATTCGTGATTTTCCAGATAAAGATTGGAATCACGGAAGTTTAAATAGGCTTTCTTAGAAGTTGTAAAATGCTGGTTTAATGCCAGAACAAACAGAAAGTGACCGACGTCGCAGTGTGTGCTTTGATGCGCTGCTAGTTTTCACAAGGTGCACTACAAAAATCTGTAACGAGATGTAGTAGGTTGTGCATGTATTTGTTTGGAATTTTCTTGGGCATGTTTCTGCCAGAAATTAGCAAAATCGAATGACGTCTGAAAAGATATCATTAAAACTTAGACTGTCAAGCTTTGCACAAGGCTAAGCTGTCAGCGGTAGCCGCCGCCGTGGCATGCTGCAATATCTATTGCAATGACGTCAGCGTCGGTCGATAGCTATTAGCGTTCTTAGCAGCAGTTATTAATAGCATGGTTCTATCTCGCAGTGTTAAGGTATCCGAAAATTCGATCTTGTGACCTTGACCTGTGACCTATGACCTTGAAATTTAATAGGTTTTAGAGGTAGTCAAGTTATGTGTTCGTGCAAAATTTCATCCAACTAAGTTCAGCAGTTTATGAGTTTTTTGGTGACAGAAAAACAGACGAACATGCAAATCGAAGTTTGTCTGTTTTTTTGTCACCGCGATGTTTGAAAACAATACTGTCCTCGTTACCTCGGGCTACTGCGTAACACAGCGTAAAACCTTTTAGCGGTCTTGTCATAGCGCACTCAATCTTCCTGCGACGTCCAAGCTTTATTCTCTTCAGCCACCGGTCCGGTCGTAAATCAGACGAAGGACGCTTTGCTAATCAAGTCTTGACTGATCAGTTCTGCGTGGTTGGTTGGTCTTTGATGTCACGAATGATCCTGCCGTGCACTTGTTTCAGGTGCGTACCCCTCGTTGAGTGCCCAGCTGCACAGTCGGCTTAATTGATGAAGTCGGGCTACTTAAAGGAAATAAAGTCAGTGAAAAAGTGAATGATCCATCGTGACTTATGTAGGCCTACTGTTACGTCAGCTGCAATAGCGAGTTGCTATTAGCCTACAGAGTTCCTGGAGTGCTGGCTATAGCGTAAAGTTTTTCCGACTTCAAGCGATTATTTATAGTTCTGGTTTTACACGAAATAAAGCGCTCTGTGCTGAATTATTATAAGGTTAAAAATACATGTAGTTCATCAAGATCTCTTTATTAACCGACCGTACTTAAGTAACGGTCGAGCTATTGGTATGAGTTGTCGTCCGTCTGTCCGTCTGTCTGTATGTCTGTCTGTCACGGATGTATTGTGGCTAAACGGTGCAAGATAGCGCTTAGATTGCTATTGATCACTAGAGCTGTCAAATTAACGCGTTAATTAACGCGTTAATGCGTTAATAAATAAACGCGCGTTAAAAAATTAACGCGCGTTAAAAAAATTAACGCCCATGCGTAACTTTTTTAAAATTTACCTAATTCTGTGAAGCAAAAGTTCCAATATTTCGTTAAACTGCTGTTATTTGATAATCAAATAAATTTAAGTAACCAAACTGTTGTTGCCGTTCCATCATTATGTGGGTGGATAGTATCAGATACCTGGGTATTGTAATTGTA
>Ga0209671_1006100_pt1 | contig 12301 bp, 8 predicted proteins | sample WorMetHERISLAND2_2_FD_187401 | JGI IMG/M metagenome (GOLD analysis project Ga0209671, IMG submission 187401) | Marine gutless worms symbiont microbial communities from Max Planck institute for Marine Microbiology, Germany - Olavius geniculatus... | ecosystem: Host-associated > Annelida >...
CGAAGTTATGGGGATTTTTTGCAAACAACGCAATTAGCCGCCGTGACCTTGACCTCTGACCCCTTGACCTTGTAATTGGTCCAGGGGTGCTGGTGTCCCAGGGACCCTTCCTACCAAGTTTCGTATACGTAGGCCTTTTCGTTTTCCCTCTAGGTGGAGGCACGCTGGCTTTCGGGTACGGTCGGTCCACCCAGGCAACAGCTGGGAACCTTGAAATTGGTCCACGGGGTGCTCGTGTCCAAGGGACCCTTCCTACCAAGTTTGGTCTTCCTAGGCCTTTTCGTTTTCCCTCTAGATGGAGGAACGGGATGGACGGACGGACAGACAGACAGACAGACGGACAGACGGACAGCATCGATACATAATGGGGCCTCCTTCTAGGAAGGACGGCCCCATAATAAAGGTTTTATCAATTTTGTTGGTGATATAATTGTTATGTTATTTGGTGACACAGGACACAGCTGTCTGTCAGGCGAAGGTTTCTGCTCCTCACGTGAAGAGTGAACTGGTACTGAATGAACTTAATGGTCTTTCCAGCGTACCTGTGATAACTGCTGTGCCCGGTGCTAAGGTCGAACAGTCAGAATCTAACTGGAAGCATTTGGAAGCGGAGGACTGGAGGAGCTGGAAGGAAGAGGTGTCTGAACCGGTGGCAGCTGCTTCACTGCTGGGTGATGATTATGCTGTTTGCAAGTCTACAGAGACGACTGAGCCAGTGGCAGCCGTGTCGACTGACCAAGCAGTCTGTGATAGATTGAAGACAGAACAGCCGCTGAACTACAGCACTGTATGCACTAGTTCTACGTCTGTGTCAGATGTGAGAACTGATAGTCAAGTTATTGCTAGCGTTGTACCATGCCAGCAGTCGAATGACGCGCAGCTGTCAGCATGGAAAGTGCCGTTGCCTAGTCATCCTCCACCACCACCGCCACTATTGCATTCGACCAATCAGCCTTCGACGTCGCCACTGCCAACGTCAGTGATTCGGTCACCAGTCATTGTTAGTGATGAGCTGTCGATGCTGCTGCCTCAGAATGATTCCAGCGACTCGGAGCAGGAGCCGAGAAACCTCACTCCAAGCCCTGAACTCCGACTGATAAACGAGGAATGTCATCGCAGTAAACATGCCATGTATGATATAGCTTCACTGTTCTTATTTTGTGTATTTGTAAATCTTGATCATTTGCCACGTCTTTTTTGACATGTTGTGTCTTTGTTGAATATTGTTTTCATTAGTCACTTTTGAACTTTTGATAGCCTAGTTTTATTGAATGTTTTTTATCTGCATTTTATGACAGCTTGTAAGTTTTTGCTATACCTGTAAAGAGCAAATAGCCAGTAGATTACCCTGTTCCAACTTCTAGCATCCCAGAAAGACAGGTCAGCTTTCACGCCGTTAACTTAATGAAATCCACCAGTCGTGTCTTCCAGGGCATTAGCCTTTTCATATTCTTCTTATTCTCTGTCGTTTCTGAAAGTGCTGTGTGACAGTTGTGTGGATGCATTTTGTGTAGATTTGTGCGTCGGTGGTTTCGGGGTCGTACGACATGTGCTCGGTGTGACGTTGAGTTTCGTCCTTATCCTCACAGTGCTCTTGCCGACAAGCGTGATAACACAGTGTCCAAGACTCCTGTTAAGCAGAATTCTGCAGCTGGACATTTGGCGGGTCCAAAGGATGTCTGCAAGTTTGAACGAAGGCCAGAAGAAAAGGTGATGAATGTCTCCGTGTTTGTTTGTTATATGTTAATCTGCTATGGATGTGCATCATGGTTTTTAAGGTTTTTTTGGTCACTGGATAGAAGTCAAAATTAAGGCTCAATAAACTATAAGAATTTGTCAAATTGCAAACTTACTGATGTCATTGCAGATTGTTGCTAACACTGATTACAGCTCTTGAGCTTGACTGTTGCAAACTAACACCAGAATTACCATCGTTCTACAGACTATTGTTGTCAAGCATCATACGGATTACAGAATTAATGTACATCCAATAATAATATATTCAGATTTATGATTCTCAGAAACTGTTGAGCTTTTTCTTATATTTCAGTCTGCTGACACACCAACTGAATGGAATGCAGCTTCAGCTTCAGTGTTAAGCTGCTGTGATGTGATGTGTGAGGGCTTACATGATGTTATAATACATGTAATATTAAATGTCATAACATTTATTACATTAATTTCCAGTCAGCTTTTTTCTGGCCATTTCTTCAACTATGTGCCATATTATCATTGCAGAAGAAGTCGCACACTCCGCCAGAAAGCCGTGGAATCGACGCGCAGATAACAAGCACTCTGCTAGGCTACGGTGGAGACCTGACGCCCGGGGTGCCACCAAGAATACCCGGCTACCCAGTTGCCAATCATCATCATACGCCAGCCCTGCAGAAACTCTCCGAGTACATACGACCACGAGCACCAAGTATGTGGCTGTCAGAGTAATTGGGTTGTGTTGATACGCCAGTACGCCATGTAAGATGCTGTTTTGTAGCATTATTGTGGATATGAACACCTGTTAGGTGTTTATAGCTGTGTGGTTGTTGTGGCTTAATGTAACTGTTACTGCATTGATCTCGGTTAACAAAGCTGCCCATCACTGGGCCCGGCTACCACCTCAGCATATAGCCAACCAACTCTATGTCAACTCACCCCAGTCTTCTATCCCTCAGAGATAGGTAAATCAAGTATTCGCCTGCCTGGCTGTATTTATGGCAGGCACATTATGCTATGTGGCAGGTGACGCTACCTGGCTCTAAGATGGATTCTAATCAAGAGCTACAGCTGTCAAACTAATGGCTATTTTTTGCTTTTTGTCTACCTGATCTGTTTTTTTTACTTACTGGTACTCCAGGTCAGGCCAAGTAACCAAGAACGAAGTATGGGATTGCAGCATCAGTTATTTTACCAGTCAAGTATTGCCTAAGTACAATGGCTTTTAAATGGGGAAAAATATGAGGGGCATTCAATAAGTTCCAGGACTGTTCTTCTCAGCAAGCACACAGTAACAGTTGAGAAGCAAAACTATTATGAAGTTGTACTGCCACTATAGTACATCACTTACCATGGTTTCATTTTTGACATCACGTTGTGACATCATTATTATTAAGATATAAATGATGGGCGTTGACATTTGTTTAGCAAATTAGGTTACAAATTCAATCATAAAATTTTCTAGTTGCAAAAGATGTAAAAAGTGCTGAAATTTATTGTAGATTATTTGCAGTAATAAGCAGTGACACTTTATCACGTTTGAAAGTATTTGAATAGTTTGCTCGCTTTTGCAGCGATCATTAGTCAGTTAGTGATGATGTCAGTGTTGGAGCACTGCATATGGCAAAAACGGTCAGCTGCAGACAAAGCATTTTTTGGATTACTTAAAGAGTTGTTCTTGCAGACTTTTTCCTTGAATGACGTACTGTAAGTGCACAATATTACCGGGCATTATTGTCTGATTAATTAAGACCAGCAATTCGCAGCAATTGAGCAGGTTTGCTGCAGAAAAGTGTCATTCTTTAAAATGCCAGTGCCCCACCGTGCAATTGGCCCATTAGACAGTTCAAAAAAGGAAGAGATAAGCTGGGAACTGCTAGAGCATTTGCCATACAGTCCAGATTTAGCTCCAAGTAATTTTCATTTGTTTGGACCGCATAGCGAATCACTTGGAGACATTAAGTTTAAAAATGATAAAGATGTGCTACAGCAAAATGTGCAAAAATTTCTACAGGTGCCAATAAAAAAACTTAATGCTACGGGTTCCAACCGACTTGTAGAACAATGGGAACATTGCAGTGAACTGTAGGGAGAATATGTTGAAAAGTAACATAACTGTCAGAAATGTGCGATTTATTGTCTTTGTGTAAGGGATGTAGTCCTGGAACTTATTGAACACCCCTCGTAATATCACCAGTAATGATAGAACAACAATAATTAATAAATATATTACTAAATGATTAATGATTACTAAATTACTTAATGATTAATTAATTATTAATTTATTATTATTAATTAATTATTAATTTATTATTATTAATTAATTAATAATTGTATTAATGTATGTACTAGTACGGATGTGAACCCTTTGATGATTCTGTGCTTTAGTGTGGATGTTAGTACAGCATCACATTATTATTATGTACTTAGTACCATGGTTTAGTGAACATTCTAGTTCTAGAAGTCGCTACTTGCGAACGTTCTGATGCTATAATGCACGAACTGATGTGTTTACCAGGTGTTGCTGAACAGCCCAGAGTTGCACCATATGGTCCATCGGGGCTTCCAGTGCCACCACCACAACCACCACAGGGTCTTGATGCATACCTACGCATGCCTGGAGCTTACTTTTCACCAACAATTTGGGAAGCGTAAGTTGTGTTCAGCATTATTGTCCTTCTTGTTTAGGTTGAGTGTGTGGTAGCTTCATAGTCTTGAATAACCTCTTAGTAGTATATTTCTTATTTGTTGTTCTTGGTATTTTGCTGTGCTGCATTACGTATTTTGTGGTGCTTACTTCTTGGTGTCAGTTTTTGTGTCACACTCTTTTGCTGGATATGGATGTGAACCCTTTGAGGATTCTGCGGTTTCTGTGCAAATTTGTTCACAAATCAAAATACTTCGCTTAGACAACAATGTATCCGTATTAGCCTTGAGTAAACTGCAAAAAGTTAATGCATATGTGGGAAGTTGCAGTGCAGAATAGTTACGTACTGTAAATACGTTTGATGACGTTAAACGTTGGTTGCAGGATGGAGCGTGATATGGCAAAAGACAAGCGAGGTGCTTGGGAACGCGACGTCGAGAAAATGCGACAGATTATTGCTGCACAAGGTGATCTTTCACACTTGCATATATTCCATCCACTTGTATGTAGATGGAGCATCGTAGTCAGAGCATGTGACTTAGTGGTAAAACTTGAGTTAACAGTTTTGATGTTTTTACTCTTTTATTAGACAGTGTGCTTTAATCATTACATGTGCTGTAATCATTAATCGACCTACAGTTCGCTCGCCGTCGCTGTGAACGTGTATTTCCTGCAGATCTGAAGGCAGCAGTCGTACGGCCTCGGCTGAAGAAATCGACGCTCAACACAGACGACGTCAACTCTTTTCGATCTATATCCAATCTGAGCTTTCTATCAAAAATTGTAGAGCGGGTCGCTGCAAATCAACTTAAAGCTCACTTTGAATCAAAGCATCTCTTGCCAAGCCATCAATCAGTGTACAGAGCACATCATTCAACTGAGACCGCCATTATTGCTGTTCATGATGAGATTACCAGAGCAATCGACGGTGGCAGTGTCTGCGCTCTGACGTTGCTTGATTTAAGTGCCGCTTTCGATACTGTCGACCACCAGACACTCCTGCGTGTACTTAACCATCGGTTTGGAGTCATTGATATGGCCCTTGAATGGTGCTCGTCATACCTGAATAAACGAAGTCGGATTTTTCAAGTCGATTCAGACCACTCTGGCCCTCACACCTTGGACTGCAGTGTACCTCAAGGATCAATCCTAGGTCCTCTGATGTTTATCAGTTACACGGAGGATTTGGCCAACCTCATCTCCAGTCATCAACTGAAATACCATGAATTTGCTGATGATACTCAGCTGGTTGGTCACACTGAGATTTCATAAGTGCCATCCACCATCGACAGCTTACAGCGATGTACTGCTGATGTTGGAGACTGGTGCACATCCAGGCGTCTGAAACTGAATGAAGACAAGACAGAATTCATGTAGTGCGGGTCACGTGCCAGTCTCAAGAAGATCGCGAGCAACGACTTGTTGCTACGAGTTGGCAACTACGTCATCACATCAGTCAACGCTGTGCGTGACCTTGGTGTCACGCTCGATTCCGAGCTAACAATGCAACGGCTCGTCAACAAAGTCGCCAGTGCTTGCTTTTATCACATTCGACGACTTAAACAGATTCGACGGCTAATTGGGCCAGAGGTAACAGCCACTCTCATGTCGGCGTTCGTACTGAGCAAACTGGACTACTGCAACGCTATACTTGCTGGTTTGCCAAAATCTACGATTGCACCACTTCAACCTGCTCAGAACGCTGCAACCAGACTGATTGGACTTGTCGCTCCTCGCGACCAGGTTACAATTACACTGGCTTCCGGCGCAATACCGCATCACCTATAAACTGTGTTTGCTGATACATTTAATTCACACGTCACAAGCACCGTCTTATCTTACTGACATTGTCACACAAACAGCCAGTGTCACATCACGAACACGACTTCGGTCCGGCAGCAGTCTCCACTACGAGCAACCACGCACACGACTAAAGTTTGGACAACGAGAGCGTTTTCCTATGCTGCACCAGCTGCGTGGAACAGTCTGCCACCATCACTTCAAGAACTATCTGACACTGCGTCATTCAAACGAAACTTAAAAACTTTACTGTTTCAGCGAGCCTTTTATCTCTGAGTAGTTTTTACTTTTTGTACATTGTTCTTAGGTTTTATTTTAGTTTTTAGGTGTGTTGTACACCACTGGTCACTTTTGTAAGTGGTTATTTTTTGATTGATTGATTGATTGATTGATTGATTACCTTATTTTTTGTCATCCGTCCATCCATGTATCTTATGTTCTGTGATGTTTTTAGTTTTTACCATTCTCATTTTATGGCATGCATGCATTAGTGTATCTTCAGCAAACTTTTTTCACTAGTAGTCTAGTCATATTATGTTTCGACCGAGGAAAAATAGTACAAAGCTATAAATTTGCCTGAAATATCAGATCATGTACTGATGCTTTAGACAAATTTTCAGCTTTGAGCTGTTTTTTAGTTTTCTGCCTTTTTGGATTTCTTTGACTGGACCGTCACCATTGTGCATTTTGGGGTAAAAGTAAATAGGTCGGGTTTTTGAGTCAAAGGTCAACAGTCTAACCAATGGTCATGCCTCTGCTGTCACGATCAAGCGAGCAGAGAGCATATAATTTTAACCATTTAGTTTAACAAAAAAACATTTTTGTTCAGTGTTAATAGTTTGTTGTTTATTCAGTGATGATGCTTTGTTTGACTGAACAGAGTTTGAGCGTTTGGCTGCAATGGGTCCTGGTTTCAACCCTGACGCTGCGTACATGGAAGAACTTCAGAGAGTTTATGGATCACTGGCAGTTGGCGCACTTCCTCCTGGAATGACTCCAATTCCAAATGTTTTTCCACCGCCACCAAATATTGGAGCTGATGCGGTGCAGCGCGAACGTGAACGACTTGGTAACTGCTTCATTTATGTTGTCCTGTTGTTTTATTCATCATTGTGTTGTTTTGTGGTTTGGTGGTGTTATATAGGGATAAGTTGCATTGTTCGGTGCTGGCCATCTTACTATTACACTCCAAAACATTGTGCTGTATCAGTCAAGAACTGTTCATGCTTCCATAGGTAAATCTGACTGGGGTTAAGACGAGGTGTGTTCTTCTGTGTCACATAGCAGGTAACACTGTGTGACCCAATATGGCAGTTGATGCTTTGTAGCTCTGAGATGGGCTACCACTAAGAGCTATGGATAACCTTTAATCGTTTTTAACTATTGTCACTTTTTGGTGCCATATTTGCCCTTGGTGATTTTATTTCATATTGATTTTTTCCTTCTTGCATGTGAGCATGTATAAATAAAACAAAATTCTAGCTAAAGTAGTTCAGTTGCCAAACGCTGGATTTGCTGCGCTGCTAGAAGATAACTGTGAGCCTGCTTGAAAGTAATCACAATCTTCATCCACGCTTACCTTCAGCATGATTGTGCTTAGATGTCATGCTTCTTCGTGGCTCAGTTGGTTACAAGATTAATTATGCAAACACCTTTACTGTTTTATATTACAGTGTCAGACTAGCTGCTGAATTATTATTATGTCTTTTGCTGAACTAGAATATGTTGCTTGATATGTCTGTCATCTGTGGTACAGTGTTCTGTGACGTCATACTGGTGTGTGTTTCTGTTGGATAGATGCGTTGCGATCAAGCCAGGAGCAGCAGCAGCAGCTGGCAGCTGCTCTGGCAGCTGGCGGCAATCGCACCAATGCAGCTGCCGTCTACCAGCTGTTCCAGAAGTACTCTCAGGACCCGGCCATGTTACAGCGCCACATGCTGGCACTGGCGTCACCCAAGGACCAGGAACTCGCACGCATGATGGATGCCTCGAGTCTGATCTACCACTTTGCACGTACGCCTACTTTACCGTTGCTTGTTTGGCTTACATTTAGAGTTTTTTGAATGCTTATACGATGTACATGTATTTAATTGCATGTACAATAAATCATTTTGAGCATTTTTTTATTTTCCATGCAAAGACATCCCATCTTGTTTTCATTCTGTGTTCAAGACATGAAAATGTTGAGCAATTTTTTCACTTATGTTGTGCTACACTTATTTTTCATGTGACTACAGTCTTAATGCTAGTGCCGTAGTAGTTGTTGTAGTTTTGCTGCTGCTTTTGCTAGCGCTGGCAATAGTAGTTGCGTAACATGCCACTATTAGCAGTAATAGGTAAAGTCTAAGTGATATTACTTTTCTCTAGCTTGCTTGCAGAATTTCCCAAAACTGATGGCATTTGGGGCTTTGCCCACAATTACTGGAGGAGCATGTAGTGTTCCTGAGACCCCCTAGCTAGATTTATTGAGAAAAGGCAGAAACAAGATAGAAAGGGAGAAGGGGAAGAGAAAATTAAGGTGGAGAACGGAGGGAGAGACGGGGAAAAACTTGCTTAAGGAGATAGATGGTGCAAAGATGTTGTCTTCTATGCAAAAATGTGTATAAAATATTAAGAATATTGTTGTGATTCAGGAGCGGATCCTCTAGCAGCGGCAGCAGCAGCAGCATCAGGTGCATCTCCAGTATCAGCAGCCGCAGTTCCAGCCGCACTTCCACAGCACTTCGTACCCCCAGCAGCGCCGCCGCCGCCGCCGCCTGGACAAGAACACCCGCTAGTTGCAATGGCGCAGAACTATGAACGAATGTGTGGCGACATGTTAAGTCGTCCTCCGTACAACAGCGACGCCATTCTCGCACAGCAGGTGAGTTAGTTACGACATCACAAAGCTGAAACGTTCAGCTGACGGACGCTTGTCATCATATCATATCATGTGTGAAATTTTCAGTAGAAGACTATCGGTGCATTACAATGCCAGCAGCCTACATGACAAAAACCAAAGTAGTTTGGTAAGACGTGGAATCCCTCTAGCAAGTCAACCCCACTTTTTGGCGCTATAGGACTGACAGTTTGGCTGCAATTTACAATTGCACGTTTTGGCCTGGGGGTTTGACCGCAATTTCCCCTTTTTCTGTAGGCCACGGACCCCTATCTGTGTCATGGGACCCACAGGTGTTCATGCCTACGGCACCTAAATCCATCAAAGGGTTTAAGCAGGGTGCATGATTGCGACAGGCAGACAGACCACACTACAGAGAAAATGTAGCATTAGGCGGAATCGCTTGTGCTTCTGCAGTGTGCAAGAATAATTCGGCTAATTACGTGTACTGTTTCGTTAAGATTATTTGCCCATAGTTTTGCACAAGATGATTGTATTTTTTGCGCAATGAAGACTCGGAATCTGGATGTCTATTTCCTAGACTTCTTGGCAGGGCTTCTGGATTTGCACAACAATTCCCGACACTGCCTCTAATGATACCAAGTCTGTTAAAGACAGTGACATGCACATTGCACAGTTATAGATGTAGTTTGTGTGCTGTGTTTGTCAGCTGATGATGCAGATGTCGGCGCAGCATGATGCTATACGACATCAACTGGCGATGGAACGTGAAGGTCTGTCAGCAGCGCAGCCGCCACCGCCGTCATTGCGCTAGCTCCAACCACTCGCTGTCATATACTCCTCTGTCAGCTGCCATGTTGCATGGACAGTCTGCTGGCGTTTAAGCTGTGCAGTAGCTAAGTCATTTCTGCTGGCATGTGATCTCAGTTTAATTAGGGAACCTTTGCGCTTCGTCAGTTTGAAAGTGAAAAAATTGGATGAAAATGAAACATTAATCATAAGAAGAGGAAGAGAGTTTGCCAGGCCTACCGTAAAATATTTTTTGCTATAGATGCACCCGGGCCCCACTTTTCACATTTCTCAATACTGCCGTGTGCGAAATGCTGGTCTGTAATCTGTGTGAAGCTAGGAGTTGACTGTTGCAATACTGTTCATAGCTGCTGTTGATCAGTCATGCTGATACCACTTTGAGGTATAACTGTTGCGAACATTTCAGCTGTTTGATTCATCTGATGGTTTTTATTAGGTGTGTGGGAGTGTTTAAATGTTTATTCAGTTGTTCATTTATATTGATTTTAGTGTAAATTGCATTCTGTACAAGTATTCTGTATAGATCATGTGATCATTTTGATTCATGAAATGTTTGTTTTACTTGTTCGCTTTTAATTCTGTTTTGGTGGCAGTGAAAGTGGAGAAGAGAAGTAAATAAGCTTAATCTTTGCTAAGCACTGCACTGGCCCCTTGTTTATGGTAATCGGTAACATAGGCCTAATCTTGGGCTTTGGATTTCTTCTCCTTTCAAACACTGATGATAACCAACTTCACCTGTATCCAGCACACTGCAATACAAAAAAACTATACTGGTCCAAATTTCTTTTTGCAAGGACGTTGAGTAATGATATTCAAGCCCATTATGTTGAAATCGTCAGTTACTTTTGGGCTCATTATGCTCATTTTCTTGAAGACATGTAGAAAACTGCGCCACAATAACACAATGACACCGATCACTTCATGCTTGGTATTTGATAACGCTACCATACCTTGCCAAAAAGCTCGAGAAGTAATGCAGTTCTTTGGCACAGATGATGCGTACGCATTTGGTCATTCACAAACAAATAGTTAACAGCACACGTCAGTTAATACACGTCAACGCTAAAGCGCAGCATGGGACAAAAAACACATTATAACTAATTTGTGCCACTGACGTGACAAGACCATCTAATGACACCCTAAAGGTGACAGTATAACACTCTGGATAAATTCTATAGGATACTCCTGCTGACTAGCACAGTTATACGTAAGTAATGTAAATGCACAGCATTTGGACAGATATCAGGTACTACGTATGTAACGTATTTTCAGTCCCGGATAAATATAACTTAACTAGGAGGTGCTTGTAAGAATGCATATCTCTGCCAAGCAAAGTAAATAAAACATGACTACTACTACTACTATTACTGCTACTACTACACCTACAACTACAGCTAAAGAAAATGGCGTCACGACCTTGACCTTTCGTGGTCACGTGACGTCATTGGTCACGTGACCATTGGACTCGTGGTCGACTTCCTATGGGTGGTCCATTGCGACCATGCGTCTATCTGGCACCGTTACAGAGATATGGCACCTCAAAGTACATGTATACACACACACACGGAACGACGGACAGAACGACCAATCTCTTTATCTCCTCTAATGTTCACTACGTTCACCTTGGTGGAGATAATTAATTCTAGTTGATAATTGTTGTTGTATTATTCCTCAGTCACCGCTGTTGACGCAGTTTCTTCAGCTGCGTCTTGTTTTGCTGCAGCCTCTTCTTGAGCCTACAGTTACACACACTCCACTGCAAACGTTTGCATCTCTTCAGTCTTCAGTCTGTTTTGTTCCTGTAAAACATGCATACTTGTAGGCCTACACTGTGAACGCTGCTTTCAACTTCATTTGGCCACGTCTGTGACATATTCTGCTTGTATAAATAATGTATAATCCAAAGGTAAACCCCATCTCCTTGGAGATCTGTCAGTTAAGGCTAAAACCCACTACTGCGACCCAACCAGACTTTGTCGCAGACTCGGGTCGCCGACTTGTCTGGTCTGGTCGCTGACTTTTCCGGCTTTTTTTGGGTCGCAGACCTGGTCGGTTCAATCTCGACATGTACGGATTTTTTTGTCAGGTCGCAGACAAGTCTGGTCACGTCTGGTCGGGTCGCAGTAGTGGAATTTAGGAACGACCTGACCAAACACGAATAGGACATTAATATAACATAAAACCATAAAAAATATATTAACATTACATTTAAAGCTGCTACTACGACACTGACGTTTCCATATTAGTGCCTTCAAAATATGTTCCACCAAATCTTGTGTTCATCTCGGCATACGCATATTTTTTGATGTTTCAGTTAGGGGCCCACCAATCAAGCTGTGCACAAGGGCCTCCCAAAACCTAGCTACGGCAATACTCTAAACATAACAATGCCGTTAAGACATTTACCGGAATTTCGTTGATCGACGTTGAATTAGTGGCTGAACATACGACAGCAATTTTTCAAACGTGTGTATGTCCATTCGTAAGTACAGTAA
>Ga0209671_1006103_pt1 | contig 12299 bp, 11 predicted proteins | sample WorMetHERISLAND2_2_FD_187401 | JGI IMG/M metagenome (GOLD analysis project Ga0209671, IMG submission 187401) | Marine gutless worms symbiont microbial communities from Max Planck institute for Marine Microbiology, Germany - Olavius geniculatus... | ecosystem: Host-associated > Annelida >...
ACAGTATCCCTTTCCTTGCTCTGTGACGCCTTTACACTAGACGTGGAACCTTTACGAGACATTACTATGGATGGGTAATCTCTAAAGGCCGGATGTTTTGAAGCCTATGGAGCCCCAATCTTCAACCCACAGCCGACTCGTGGGCGCGGGGAGCTAGGCCGGCCAGGCAATGTTAGTAGTTGGCCCTAGGACCCTTAACTAATGTTATACTTAAATGACAATCAAACTAACAGAAAGAACTGAAAAGTGTGATTACTGATTACTGAAATCGCTAAAATTTCTATATATTAACCGCTTTACAACAAATAAACAACCATCTTGCAACCGGAACATTAGTTTCTGCCAAACGATATTACCGGTATATTGTTTCGATATCGATCAACCATGATATCGAAATCGATATATCGTAGACTCAGCATCCAAAGTCGAATACTCGATTACTCGAATCGGAAATTAAACTCTAGTGATTTTCGTATTTATAATGAGAAAAAAAATTGAAAAAAACTAAACAGATGCATGTGCCATGATGTGATCGATCGATCATGTGTGTGTGTGTGTGTGTGTGTGTGTGTTTGACTTTTTAAAAAACTGTTTTGCTACTGTAACAGGTGCATGCATAATTTTTAGATAACGGAAATTTTTGATTTTTTTTTAAACGGAAACTTTTTGGCCTTTAAAATAGACAATTCCCGGTGTCACACTGGCACTGCTTTGAACAAGTTCAATGTTTGCAACATTGCTATGTTGTAAAAACTAATAATCTCGAACGATAAAGTCTTTCGTGACAATTAAGAATATGAACATTTTTTACAGATATGCCTATAAAATGACTAGTGTTTGCAATCCCGGGATCCCGAATCCCGGGATCCTGGCCGTTTTTGCTAATCCTGAATCTCGGGATTGGTGGCGTCCCAATCCTGAGATTTCGGGATTACAAAAATTTGTTAAAATTGTACTTTTTAAGTGTTAAACATTTTTAGCCCTGTAATAAATAAAATATTTGGTACGCGTTAGAGTACTACTCTTTCTGTGCACTGTAATTTGTGTTTTTAATTACAGTCACAGTCACTCCCTAAACTCGCAATATTTTCCGTACGGTCGGTCCACTACATCTATGAAATAAGTCTACTGTGCATATCAAAACAGCGACTGTTCTGTAAGCCTAATTCCGAAACGGGATCCCGGGATCCCGAGATTAAGAATTCAATCTCGGGATTGCAATCACTAAAAATGACATCGCTTAATCTAATAGCACTGGTCCTGCTGATGTATAATATATAGGTGTGATAGTTGAGAGTTGTAGAAAAGGGGATTTCGGTGATTTTTTCACAAAACGGGGAAAATTTTTCACTTCCAGAACGGGAATTCTCGGCGGCCCTGATCGTTAGCTGCAGGATATAGTAAGCATATGCCACAAACCTACTAACTACGAACTACTAACTATACGTACTAACTAACTACGGTAGCCTTATTACAAACAGAATACGGACCGACAAACGGACAGACATACAGACACCTTACGGCGAAAATTCCTCGCTTTGCATTATCAATACATGCTTTTCGCATCGTGCCGTGCGATATTGTACAATGTAGATGTGTGGGTGTTTTTTGAGTCATCGTGTAGGTGTGGGTGTGACTGTTGACCGGGCACTGTCGGGGTTTACGCTGTTCAAATTCACGTAGAGTACTAAATTTTTGTTGGTGGTGCCGTTGTTAAATTACTTTTTTTTCGCTAAGTTAGTGATTAATCGTTGCTTTTTTATGCTTTGAATTGTGATGTTATGAACAATAAATCACTCTTTCCTTTAACTGTGATGTAGCTACATAGTGAGGGAAGGTGTACTTTGCGGATTGCGGAATTTCGAAAACAATGATTATATAAGCCTTGTGTTGCTATTATATTTGAGAAAAGATACAACTGTTTCTTCTTTTTATCTATAGGCTTAATGTAGCGCTATCTTCGCAAGCTAAGCGAATGGGCAAAGCAGCATGTAATTCCCCATAACCTCCCCAACATAACCCCCTATATTTTAATATCCTATAGTTTATCTCTTTCCACTTCGTTGCAATTCACTGTTGAAGGGTAAACGTTATTATCAGTCCGTGCTGGACTGACACCAGATTTTATTTTCAGTCCGGACTCGGACTGGTGGCACTTACGGTAATTCCTTGAATGACTGCCACGTTTCACGAATAACTTTTGCAGATACCCAGTAGCTGCCGCTCGTTTAGTTGTCCTCCAATACTCTGGCTACGGGTGGCAGAATTGTGCACCGTTCTTGCAGTGCATGCTTATGGTTAAGTTAGTTATAGATTTCCTGATTTGAATTGTGTAAAGAAATGTTTAAAACTTCAGCAGTTATATTTACCATGCATGCGCATGGTCTGTATGTGGTCACAACGTGTTATTTACCGTGCGCAGATCACACATGCTTAGACGGCATAAATTTTATTGGCATAAATTTTATTAGCTTTTTTGCAGCACTAGGCAGAATTAAGAGTGCAGTTTACCATTAGGCCTAAATGGCAATAACATACCACTGCTACCGCAGTTTGACTTTAAGGTGTGTGTGACTAGTAACTTATTGGGTCACTTAGGGGTAATTAGACAGCTGTAGAAATATTAGATGCTGATCTGGCTAAATGCAGTTTTTGACTACTGAATACTTTCGTCATCTGATATTCAGTTTCGATTAATATCAACGTGTCAACCTTTACAACGACAGCCTGCCATACATAAAACCACCCAAGTTGTCCATCATCTAAGGATGTCATACTTTAGAAGTTGAAATTCTGTGCAGGCATGGAAATTAGGCCTAATTGCGGCTTCAGTGGATAGACCGAGTGCACTCGCATGGTCAATAGCATTTTCTACACGACATCGGGCCGTGCGTGCGCATGGTCAATAACACCATGCTAAAAACTTAGGAAAAATGCTATTAAAAGGAGATAAAAGCAAGACTTATAAATTCTCCGTTAAACCCGAGGTGATGGTGTCATTTTTTTTGCTACCTAGTAAGTAACTGACACGGGAAAAATTATGTTTTTGCATCACTTTGCTGATTTGCCTCCGTCTATATGTCTCAAGAAGCATTTTACGAGTCGGGCAGAAATTCTTCAATCAAAGAGCAGTCAGCAATTGGAACTGACTTTGGCAGTCACTGTCACTCATGGATATTGCTTCTATCAACAAGTGCAAGAACTATCTTGATGCACTCTGGAAGGATATGGGCGTGTAAAGCTTCGGCTTCATCAGCTCATCAGTCCTTCAAGTACACGCGTAAAGAAGTTAGCTATAAGTTGCTGAAATGGCGGTGACTACAAACACTGCTTTGGCATATCAGTATCTCTATATATGTTTTGCTGCACATTAGCATAGAGCGTGCTGCTCTGCATTTACTGCCATGAACATCTTAGAGGCTTAAGCATATTAAAACATCATTGCTTTTGTATACGGTTAGATCACTTAAATTAACAATGTGTCAGCCATTAGCTTACTCACTGTCACATTGCATTAGTGCTCTATCTATTGGCTTGTTTCATAGGCTTACTGCTGCTGTCTGTATAGTTTGTAGGTCTACAACTGCAGAGTGCTAGCTTGTATGGGAATCAACAGGTAATGCATTATAACACTTAAAACAAGCCAATACATGGAGTGCCAATGTGTGCAAATGTGGTATTTGTGATCACCCCTAACACGGTTTGAGAACATAGTTCATTTTCTCTCTTGGATTGGCAGGTAATTAAATGCCTGTTCATCGAAATCTTATGTTTAAAGCTTGAAATTTTATCAGCTTGAAATTTAGGCAGAACTGTCTGTTTTCATTGCTTACAGATTTCTTTGGCAATCAATTGCACTGTCGTATTGTCTGAACGCCAAATATGTAAACTATTTTCTGTTGCATAATTATGTTGTAATTGTGGCATCTGTTATTTTGTGATTTTTCCAGTGTAATTTTATATTTGTGATTTTTTGCAGATTGTATTGTTCTGGTGATATGGCAGCCATCAAGGAAATTGTTGGAGACTTATTAATGAACAGTTCTGGACAGACGTTACAATCAGCTTCCATAACAGATGATCTTCCATCTGAATCTGCAGGAAAAAGGGTTCTGGGACTTTATTTTTCAGCTCATTGGTGTCCACCATGTCGGGATTTTACGCCACTTCTCATTGAATTTTACAACAAATTCAAGAATTCTGCAGCTGCAAACAGTTTAGTGGATATTGTATTCATTAGCTCTGACCACGATGAGGAATCTTTTCTAGAATATTTGAAGCAGATGCCTTGGCTTGCCATACCGTATGAAGACAGACCACGCAAGGTTAGCTGTTGCTGTTGATTCAGTACGTTCGTTGAATGATGGTATTCATTACAGTTGGGACTTGATATGGTGTGTTGCCTGTGTGAATGTTGTTAAGCACACTGCCTTTAGGATTTCTACGATTTGTCTTGGTGCCATAAGTTGTCTTTGTTTTCAAAGCAGTTTTTTGAATGCTAGTTTAGATAACAGATTTTTCTTGTGAATCAACTGTCTTTGCAGAGCTTTATTACTACTTGTAGTTTGATGCAAGATGCTAGTTTATTTATAAAGTTCATATTTGCTCTGATTGTTGCATGTTTGAAATAGCGCAAGCTGGGTTTTCAATAGACCTGAATTTTCAGGACGTCATGATTTCCAAGCTAAAAAATTTGGACGTCAGTGTACAAAATCTGGAAGTCATGCAGTAGGCCTACAAGAAAAATCAAGCAAAAACTTAATGCAAAACAAGACGTACTGCATATGCGTCACTAACGCACCACCAACATAAGTCGTGGTTTTTACGCGCTACAGCCATGCTGAATAGCGCGTCTGTGGCACGATTGTCATCTGTCTGTCAATCTGTCTGTCACGGATGTATAATTGTGATTAATCAGTGCGAGATAGGGCCTAGATTGCTATTGATTAGTTATAGGAAGTCGCATATTAGCTTTCAAATGCCATGAAAATCATTGGCCTTGGATGACCTTGGAAGGTCATGACCAAAGACGTTAGATAACGTCTTTGGTCATAATGCACTATAGCATGACAATCGTGCGGTATTGTGACTAAACGGTTAGTCGTAGAGGGTCGGCGATGGTACTATCGGATAGGGCGCTGGCGACTTCTGATAGGCTGTCAATAGTAACCATGTCTCCATCTGAGCGGTTTCGCCGGAATGTTTCAAGTAAAGTAACCGTATCTCAGACATGATGAAAGATAGAGCCAATTTACCTATAAATTACTAATAGAAAGTCATGTATGTTGGCTTTCAAATGGCATGAAAATTATTGACCTTGGATGACCTTTTTTAAAGGTTAGTAGTGCAACAGGAACTATATAGGCTGTGGCGCATATTTCCTAGCGACAGCTGGGCTTTATTGTAAAAACAAGCAACATTCGAACTTTACATTGGAGGCTTTAACGCGGTCGAGTACCCACACGCCGGAAGCGCCGCCATCGGCTCAGAGGCCCACCCCCATGCGGAACTTTACAACAGAATAAATTAATATGGTTGCCGTGCCCCGTCTTCACGAAATGAAGTATTTAGAAACACGACAGTCAGCGAAAATTATTGAACCAACGAAACATTGGAAAACAGATTCTGACGTCAATTTACAGCTTATTATAGACAAATGAACGTAATAAAAAGCAAACTGATTTGGACGTCGTGACGTCCACGTTTTAAAATTTGGGCGTACGGGCTGAAATTTTTGGGCGTATTTACGCCTAAATGTCCGCTATTGAAAACCCTGAGCGCAAGTACATTACAATATCTTTCAAGGTATAGGTGTTGTAGAGCACAGCATCAATGTCAAGAGATATAGTAGATAAAAATTTTTGCCATCTCCCAAATTTTATTGAGGTTTGCAATAATTTGCACACCATGACAGCCCTCTGGGCTTTTTTCTTATCATGGCTGACCTAGTAGGTTGCACTGTGCATCTTGCCTATCAAGCTGTCTGTCCCATACAGACTGCTAACTTGAAAAGGAAAAAAAAATGTGAATGTTTCTTAAGGCAGGAGTAAGCTGTGTGCCGTGATTGAGCATAGAAGGTCAGGCAGATGGCCACACAGTATGTAGGCACTGGGTTGACATAGTTTCATTCACCAAGATGGTCATCTGATATTTTATGTTCATTTATTTATTTTAGCTGTTTGTCAGCAGGATTATGCAAAAAGTTAAATAGTTACAGGTGGATTTGGCTGAAATTTTCAGGGATGAAACAAGCCCAACAATGGCCCAGCTTAAAGATGATTTTGGTGGTGATCGGGATTAGCATTTAGATTCCTCACTGTTGCCAGATATGGCAACTCTCTGCCAAACATAGTGCTGCCACCTGACAAACACAATGGAAAAAATCGACACAGCATCCGCGGGGGTTTGCATTCTCTGAGTGCCCTTTTAAATTATAATTGTTTTTTTCTGTTGCAGGTAAAGATGTCAAAGCGCTATCGGGTAAGAGGAATTCCGATGCTGGTGTTTGTTGATGCTGACACTGGAGGCCTGATAACAGATGGTGGAAGGCAGGCAGTCTTAGAAAATCCCGAGGGTCAAGACTTCCCATGGCATCCAGAACCACTGTCAACAATTCTGTATTCCAGACCATTGTTGAGAGGATCTGACGAGGTGGACTGCAATGAGGCATTGCTGAATAAAGTCAAAGCGATCTATTTTTCAGCTCACTGGGTATGTCGATATGTGATAAGTTAATTGTTGCACTTTTGTCTAGATGTGTTATGTTTTTACTACTAATTATTATTCTGTGATTGGTGAATGGTCATGCATACTGTCTCATTATGAATGTTAGATATTGTGTGCAGAACTTTGTTAATTCTTTTTCAGGGTCGATGTATGAATCATTTGCTTTCAAAAGAGAGATACCGGTGTAATTTACTAGCATTGTTTGAAATGTTGCATATATGCAGTGTCCGCCGTGCAAGGTTTTCACACCAGTTCTCATCAGCGTGTATCAGACATTAACGGCTGCTGGTCGCAACTTCGAAGTTGTCTATGTCGGATCAGACCGGTCGGTGGAGTACTTCAATGAGTACTTCAGCTCCATGCCTTGGCTGGCCATTCCATATGGAGATGCTCGACATGACAAGCTGACGAAACATTTTGCTGTTAAAGGTATCTCTACTGACTAGGGCATATGTACAGGGTGGGCCAAAAAATGACCCAACCTGTTTTTGTCAGAACTTCGTAATCTCCACCAAATTTGATAATTTTTGGCAAACAGATAGCCAAGATGATAGAAATATGTAAGGTACACTCACTGTCCATCTCACCTTCTTTATGTCAACACACTACCATGTAAAATGCAGATGCTCCAGATTGTTGCATAATGCTCAGTTGCTGTCTCCGTAAAAGTGCTAACGACATACTGGTATCAAGCACACAATACGATAAAATGTGATTTACTTAGCATAATTATAAGTTTTTGCAACAACTTGTTTCCAAATTATCCGAATTTGTGTCCAAAGTGTACACAATGGCTTAGACGTGATGCAGGGGAGTCTTCTATATACAGCGGATCTGGTACAGCTACTGGAATCCTTTGAACTGTATTCACACTTATATGCTGATGACACCCACATCTACGGCTTCTGTCGACCCTGGGGACCAACAGTCTACGGAAATGTGTTGCTGACTGTGTCACTGCCGTTGCTGATTGGATGCATTCCAATCGACTTTAGCTGAATGCATACAAGATGGAGGTACTGTGGTGCACTTCACCCTGTCGATAAAGTCAGCTACCTTCTGATCCGTTGGCTGTTGGCTCTGATCTCATGTCGCCTGTCAGATGTGTGCGAGATCTTGGTATTTTCATTGATGCTGACCTGACGATGCGTACCCAAGTCACGCGGACATGTTCGAAGTGTTTTGCTGCCCTTCGACAACTGCAAAGCATACGTCTGTGTCAAATGACATGATCCAGTCGCTCATCGTGGCGATGGTGTTTTCCAGGCTTGACTACGGCTCCGCAACTCTTGCCGGCCTTCTGAAGCAACTCACGGACAGGTTTCAGTCTGTGCAGAACGCCGCTGCATGGCTGATCTACAAAGCTTGTTGTCAGGACCACATTCAGCCGTTACTGTGCAGATTACACTGGCTTCAGATGCCAAAATGTGTTTCCTTCCGGCTGGCAGTTCTAGTGTATCGCTGCCTCCACGGCTGTGCACCTGGCTACCTGGCCTCAGATCTTCAGCGTGTGTCACACCTCAATGCACGTCGACAACTGCGCTCTTCGACTACATCAGCGCTGGTCGCTCCATGTACTGGGCGTTCTACCATTGGCGACCGCACCTTTCCAGCGACTGCTGCATCGGTCTGGAACAGTCTGCTGGAGTCTGCTCGGTCATCGCCGTCGTTGCAAGTTTTCCGCAGCAGACTGAAAACCGAACTCTTTGCCTGGTCTTACAGATGACTAAGAACGTCTTTTTGCACTGACTGCTATTACTGTTTAGGCTTATTATTACGTGTCCTTGTAGTCTTAGGACTTAACGCCATGCTAAAGTCTATTCATTTTTCATTATCATCATCATCATTTAGGAAGTAGGGGGCTGGAAGGGTCTACGGACCCCAAGGATTTACGATTTCAGTTTTTTCCCTGTAAATCATACCTTTGAAACAGTGTTACTGCTGCAAAAACAATACGATATGCAAACTTAGACCCCCAAGGATCACTGAGACCCCAAAGGATTTGCTGAAATGATGTCCCTGACGTGACGCCACGGCTGACGGCGGCATTTATGATCAGCTGATCAAAATGCACAGCACTCATTCATGTGTTTTAAGCTCATCAATCAGTTATGTTGTTGTCTGCTGTCTTTAGCGTAAAATGTTTAATACCACAAAATTAATTAATCTCATTGTGTCCTTTGTGGAATTGATAATGCACAAGTGAGCAATCTGATACTGATAATCACCGCATAATGTAACAATTTGGAGCATCTGCATTTTACATGGTAGTGCATTAACATAAATTATGTGAGGTGGACAGTGAGTGTGCCTTACATAATTTTATCGTCTTGGCTATCTGTGTGCCAAAAATAATCAAATTTGGTGGAGATTTGATGAAGTTCTGACAAAAACAAGTTGGGTCATTTTTTTGGCCCACCTTGTATTTAACACTGAAGTCTACAACCTGTTTGCCTTTTTGAGTTATTTTAGTATCCATTCATAAGTCAAGCATGATCAAGTTATTGGATTGCAGTTTATCTTTTGTTGTAGAATGTTATTGTTATTCAATCTAAAAGAAGCAGAAATAGTCACATCTGGATTCTGGAGGGAGATTACTGTGCAGTGAGCAAAGTACATTCTCAGCACATTCCTTAATCCGGCACTTGTATTCAGTATATTTACTGTGAATAATTTTCTTTATTTTATGCAGACATAGCATTCCAGGTCATAATGCTGAGTAAGGAAACTTGAAAGGCAGAGTCCTCATTCTGTCAGTTACTCATAGTACACTGCACTTGTAATAAGTTGTATTTATAGTAGCATTATATATAAAAAACTGCAAGCAATTCATTTAATGTTGTATAAGCGCTGATGTAAAATGGCAAAAATGAAAAAGTATAAGCCAGAACTAATGTATTAGCTTAGACATTTAATCTGTTCTCAGTAGCGAAAACATGCGTTTTGAGTCATAAACGGTCGTGATTGGTCTTCTGGTGTGACCTGTAGGCGTGAGCAAGAATACAAAAAAAAGAACACAAAAAGTAACGGAAAATGCCCTCCCTGCGCAGACCCCCTTTCCGTCGTCCCACATCGACCAAATTTTGCATGTGGGGTCATATCCTGGATATTTTTCTTGGTTTCAAGTTTCATTAAGATCGGTTGAAAAATGTGGGAGCTGTGGGGGGGTCGAAATTTCATCTTTCCCATTGACTTGGCACGTCGCTTATACAACAGCGTGTTGCTATTGCACAAGCCGTGATGTATTTAGTCATTTATACTGAGCTCTGGTTTGAGTTAATTCTTCACCTAGTACGTGATGTGTTGCGTGTTACTGGAAGGTATTCCGACATTAGTTTTACTTGATGAGAATGACGAACTCATTACAACCGACGGCCGATCTGTTATAATGAAGGATACTGAAGGCAAGGTCAGCACTGGGTTTTTTGATTACCTCTCAATCTGCTGTTGCTTGCAGTATGATGCTGTAAAATTATCACTCAAATATTGTTGAAATGTTTGAGTTTTGGTCACACAGTTATTTTTTTGTCTTTAGCAGCAAGGTTGGAATTTCACATTTTTGTTAAAAGATTTGGAATCATTGCCAACTTAGCTGCTAGCACTTTGTACACGTATGGCACACATGTATGTGTATATGTTCCTTTTACTAAACTTTGTACATTGTTTACTGCTACAGCCAGCATACCTAACTAATTTAGCTCTGAATAGCAGTAAGATTTTCTAATTTTGTCAGTTTCTCTGTTGTTTGTAGAACTTTCCTTGGCCTGTGCCACCTTTTGAAGAGCTTACCGAAAGCAATGCAAAACTGCTGAATGAGATGGCATGCATTATTCTTTTCACTGGTATGTCTTCTAGCATTTCTGTTTAAACTAAAAAAACATTTTTTAAACCCAACCTGGTGGGTTATGGATTTTTAAATTTAGTTTTAGAAAGCATTTTGGGGGTTCAACCCAGTTTTTTAACAGCGAAACTTGATGTGTTCTGGTGTTCTCATGGCTTTATGCCAATTTGTGGAACAAGAAACTGAAATTGGAATAGGTTTGTGGGTATGCTTTTTGGTAGTTTTTAAAAACCCATGCTGGGAGGGACTGTTGGACATCATATGCTGGTGCTGGTGGTTTATTTTTAATGATGGTGGGTGACTGCAGATGGGAAAGCGGAGCTGGTGTCTAGCACTCGGGACATTCTGTCCATCGTAGCTCCTCAGTACCGGGAAGAACAGAAGCTGAGCTGCAGTACAGCTTTACCTTTGCCCGAGCTTCATTTCTTTTACGAAGGTCCCGAGGTGAGTGAGAAACTGTAGTGCATGTCTTGCTTCTGTCATCAGATGACTGTCGTGTTTATTTGCTAGATGTATTATATGTGTCTCGTGTATGGCAAGAAGAGTCTATTCTGCATCATTTTAATATCTAAGTAGATGTGCGGATCTGCTAGTGAATCAGTAGTAACTGTGCATTATGCTAGTAATGATGTAGTTCTAAGCTGTTGAGACAGAGTTAACAAGCAAAATCTCGAGTTTGTAAAACAAACTCGAGATTTTGCTTGTTGGCTGGCTGCTTAGCTTGGTGGTAATGTTAACATTACTTGCGTCAGCTGCTGTACTGTACTATGATCATTCATAGGCATTGGGTCATGCTGTTTCAATTTGACAAGCCACCCACGCCAGCTCAGTCTGGCCATCTTGCATAATGAATACTGGTAATGGTAACAGCCATCACTGGGGCACAAAATGGTGGGTTCCGCATAACATCTGGCCCTGTTATCAGGGTTACTGGCATGCTGACCCAAGTAGTTAATATGGAGCTGATTATCCGGGCGACTTGATTGGGTTTAATTCAGTTGACCCTTGCTGGTGGAAAGTGCTGCAAAGAAGATGACCTCCCGTGCAGCAAACGTTGGTCTGTGGGTGTGTCGGTCTTTTTTCTTCTGTAGTTTCCGACAGTTTGTTTGATGTGCGCACTCTGTAGAGTGGCGACGTGGTGGAGCAACTGCAAGTGTTTCTATTCACTGATGCCACGTCCTCGCTGCAGGCCGAGGCGGCGCCTCGTCGACCTCGTGCTATCGTTCTAGACATTCCATCGCAGCAGTTCTATGCCGTCATGTGGCCTGACGACACCGACGATGATCCTGTCACTGAAACATCGCTCAAAGCTGTCATCGACGACTTCAGACATGATAGGTTGCTGTTCATTCAGTTTGAGCTGTGAATCCACTCCGTGTTGCATTTCATGTCAAATGGACTGTCGGTTTTAACACTAATATGTCTTCATTGTTTGGCACTGGTCTCACATATTTTTGCCTGTGTTCTTGCGAGTGTGTGTACTTAATTACCGATGCTCAAGCATCTGTTTGTTGAATTTAGACTAACTACACTGTGTCTCAAAAAAAACATCCCCGACATTTTTGACTGTAGCTTGAAAACCAATTATCAGATTTTGATAATTTTTGGTGCGAATATTCCTGACACAACTTGCCGTCAAATGACCATTCTGTTTCAGTTTTCCACATCACCCAGCATTTGTTTCTGCACTACCTAGGGATAACACAACCAGCAAAATATCACTTTTTTATCC
>Ga0209671_1006104_pt1 | contig 12296 bp, 11 predicted proteins | sample WorMetHERISLAND2_2_FD_187401 | JGI IMG/M metagenome (GOLD analysis project Ga0209671, IMG submission 187401) | Marine gutless worms symbiont microbial communities from Max Planck institute for Marine Microbiology, Germany - Olavius geniculatus... | ecosystem: Host-associated > Annelida >...
CTTAGATACTTCGGCCATGTAGTCAGAATGCAACTTTCCCGATGGCCACACTGAGCCCTGTATGGTCATGTACATGGAAACAGATGAAACAGGGGATGACCGAGGAAGCGCTGGACTGATTATATTTCGGACGATTGCCAGATGATGGGCTTCTCACTCACACAAGCAACACACGAGGCTGAGGATAGAAGACAATGGAGGGAATACACGAGGCTGTCCAAACATGCTTAAATGCATCGCCATGACACTGGAGGAGGATTGGCACACCAGTTTGCACCGATTTGGGTTTTCTGTGATTTTTATGTACTGTACTTAAGGAGCGTATTTGGGACAGTTGGCAATGCATCTAATGTAAGATGGCCACATTATTAAGATGGCCATGCTGTCTTTCGGTGTGTACAGAGGATGTGACCAGAATGCTAAAGCTGAGTCTCACAGAGTTCTCGCTGCCCAAGTTCTATCAGTTGTTTGGCATCAGTAAAGTGAAGTCGGCCGCAGTGAGCGCGTTTCGCTCCAGCTATCGACCCGGCGATCGATCGTTTGCATACACGCCACCGGAGCAGGAACAAGTCTCACTCCAATCACTAGAGGTCATTACTGATGCCCTCCTGGAGATCATGGAGGTATGTTCGGCATTCCTCTGCTACTATTTACTAGCTTCTTTGTTCGGTTTTATTCTCAGTTTGGCCCTGTATGCATGGGAGAAATCGGCATACGACTGCAGCATATTTTATAGTGGCATTAGATTGGACAGGTTTTATCATCGCGTCATCTGTCCGTTTCTTTGTTAAAAGTGACCACAGGTGCACCTTCTGTTGCAACATATATCCCAGCTAACCAGCATATGTGAGAAACTTTTTATGCATCGTACCAAGTTATTCTCTTGTGCAAAATATTACATGGCCTGGCTGCTTTTTCTAAAAGTCACTTGCAACGTTTGTCAAGATTTTTGTTCTGATGTGATTCTGACACTTTTATTACTCTACCTTTAATGTGTTGGCAGTTATAAAATTTTTTTCTGTCCGCCTACGATGGTTAATAGGAATGTTTTGCTTGTTGGTAGCAAACCTTTTATTTCACTTCTTTTTGTCTCCCACTTGGTACACTCCAGCAGTAATGGTAGAAAACCGGAAATAATTTCATGCACCCTGCTAAACCCAGAACAGTGATGCCACTTGGCACAGACAGGATAGATAGGAGCTCCCGTCATCTTACAGGAATTAAGAGATTTTGTGTGTTGGAACTTTCCCTACCCATTAGTCAAAATGTGCATTGCCGGTTGTTGTCTGACTGACATTCGTGTCAAATATGTTATACAAATTTATAAAATTACAATCTTTAATTACTTTGTTTTTGACGTTTTGGCAACCACCCACCGCTGTTTTCGTCGGATTGACCATCCAGTTCATTTACTTGTATTGTTCCTTTCTGATCTATCAACAAACTAACTAACAAAGGTTGTAACTCGATGAATTTTTATAACTTGTCAGACTGTTAGTTACTGTTTCAAGCGATGAGTTCGTTCAGTGACATTGTCGGTGCTGTCAGGGATGCATGAAGGAGATGAAGGACTGTAAGTGGCGCCACGACTGGACGGACCTAGCTCGTAGCTTTGCATTCCAGTACAACCCGGCTCTGCAGCCTCGGGCCATCATCGTCTTCGGCTGCATCAGCAAGACGGTGAGTGACTCGGAGGTCAAACAGCTGCTGCGTATCCTTGTCAAGGCTTTGGAGTCCTACACCGACCTCACTCTCATAGAGGCTATCATCATGTGTCTCACTCGACTTCAGCCGCTACTCCGACAGGTTATAAGAATCTTTATTCGCACTCTGGGTGCAGCAATGAAACACAATACAAATACAATACAATGCTAAAAAAGAAAAACACACTAAAACAATAAAACACAGAGAGAAATAAAAAGAACCATGTGGCACAGTTGAGCACAATGCTTGACGAGGAAAAGCGCTCAGCAAACTGTCTACGAAAGTTATAAAACCTACTGCTAATATAAAAAGATACACAAGGCAGATCAACAGATCTCACATACTTTATATCATCACAGTGAAAAATTCTGAATACTGCCCTGTCAGTTACATGATTTAGCATAGAAATGTCCGACTTGGTGACCGGAATAACTTCGACTGCATACAACAGAGCAGAAAGACAAATTGTTTTCAGCAAGTGCACACAACCAAGTTCAGAGGTTGCATTCTTAGCTCCATAGTACATTGCGTTAAAGCAACGGTAGAACTTAATTTTAGCCTGGTCAAATGAACACTTAAATTCTCTTGCTGACTCTGACTCGTGTCTATGATATCTATACACACAGTTGTTTTGATGTACTCAGTTGCTTTCTATGAATAAACCCCGAATTCTGAAACAGTGACGACAAATAAGCTAAATAAATTTATCAAAGTACGAACTTCATTGCTCTATTGCGATGGCTGTTGGCTGAGTAACATATAAAGTTGTTTAACAGAATCGTGCATTTTCTCACACAGTACCAGAGTACTACTGCTAGTTTTCAGTTAATGTCAGGCTCGCTGCCAAGGAGGTTCAGTCCATCGGGCCACCTCTCTTCCCCATCGGCCAGAATCAGGAAACTTTCCGTAAAAATAACCAAAAATGTGACCATGAGATGTCATTTTTGAGCTCAGAATGCTAAAATTAATGTGAGGGAGATTACAGCACTTCCCGGACCACCTAGCTGGATTGTTGGTTGTCTTTCACGTAGGTGAAGTCGAACCTTTTTTTTGTAAAAGTCTGGAAGTTACCGTAGTTATTAATTAATCATTGATTTCTGAACATAGGATTAAGATGTCAGCCTTTGAAAAGCCGTGCGTTATGCTACAGGACTCGCCAATACATCGTCATTTGTTCTGGGTGGCCGTATCAGTCCTACAGCTGGACGAGGTGTCACTCTATGCTGCTGGACTGGCGCTCATTGAACAGAATCTACACATGCTGGATAGCATGAACCTCTTTGAGAATCAGGCAAGAGAAACAGTAAACTGCTGGTTAAAGGTTGTCTATAGCTTTATGTGTGGCTCGGTAGTCTAACGGTAACGTGTCGAACTTGTAATCCTGAGGTAACTCAGAGGCGCAGGTTCGACTCTGCACCGGGACACTGCCGAGTAACGATCTTAGGCAAGTTGTTCACACACATGTGCCTCTGTCACCAAGCAGTATAATTTGGTACCAGCTTTACCGCTGGGACGTAAACAGGCACACCGCACGATACACTGGCCCTGTATCCATGGTCTTGCAGTGTAAAAACTGGTGTCTGGCTGAGGGCCTTAGGAAACGGAGATCAGCGCCGCCCTATGGGCCGTAAGGCTCGGGAAGGACTTTACTTCACGTATAGCTTTATAGTGTCACCTGCCATGTGGGATCACCTGTCATCGAACTCTACTCTAGCCATGCTGAACATTACTCCTTTTACCTACCTATGGAAGGCTGAGTTTATCTGGGTGCTTTTAACTAGTTTGTGCTGCCGACACTTGTAACATTTTTTCTCAGTTACAGGTACAGTTAGACTTGTTAGATCGGTGAGTTACATTCATTTGATTTTCTTTCAATTTAAATAAAGTGATCTCAAAAACTCTAAACTTGGACTGGTTGACAGCGCTAAGTTCAGCATTTGAATGGCTTCGTAATGATGCTGACTACAAAATTGTCGTTTTTTTTTAAATTTTACATTGTTTTTGTCTTGTAATTGTAAAGAAAATTTGGAAGACACATGCGCTGTTGTAGATGCAGTGCATTTAGAAACACAGCAGTGACACCTAAACTGTTGTAGTTTTTATATATCAATTTTGAAATTTAATTTAAGATTTAATGAATGTAATTCTGAACGGGTAATGTTGTACAGTAGTTTAGAGTGATGGTTGTTGCGATGCTGCTACTGCTGCAGAGTCTGGAGAGGATGATGATGGAGACTCGTGAGCCGCTAGAATGGCATTTCAAACAACTTGATCATTCCATGGGACTCAGCTTCAAGACCAACTTTAACTTTGCCATTGTCGGACATCTCCTGAAAGGTGTGGCTTTTGTCTGTCACTGGCCTTTTGAGTCTACTATTGACCACTGACCAGCCGTAATTGGTTGCTTTCAGTACTATGATTGTTTGTCATCTCTGCCACATTGTTGTGCGGTTATCAGTGTTATATTTTGTTATTGTACTGTGTACATGATGTGGAAATCTCATCATGGGTGACAGTCGGGGTAATAGTCTGAGCGAGAGTGCTCATTTGAGAATAGATTGGAAATTTTTTGTTGATATCTCGTCGATGTTGCTGCTATTATTATTATTATTATTAATTACCTCCGCCAAGGAGGTTATGTTTTTACCAGAGTTTGTTTGTTTGTCTGTGTGTCAGCAAGATAACTCAAAAAGTTATGGAAGGATCTTTCTGAAATTTTCAGGGAATGTCGGGAATGGCAAAAACTACAAGTGATTCAATTTTGGGGGCGATCCGGAAACTTTGAAATTTTCGTTAACGTTGCTTTAAATGGGGCATAAGGGAAACTGCTGCCAAACTGAATATGGTGATGCCATGAGAACATGGCGTTGGCGGAGGTCTGCGGTCTCTGACTGCTTTTCTAGTTTGTGCTGATATGTGTGGGTTTGTACAGGAATGCGTCACCCGGTGACGAACACTGTCTCACGTACAATCCGTGTGCTCAACATGCTGCTAACCATCACCGCCAAGTCGTCAAAGTGGTCGGTCTCTTTGCCACAGTCAGTTAGTCCATTAATCACTGAATAATCAGTTAACTAGTTGAAGTACTTTTTACTGTAGATTTTAAATACGCAAGTTAATTGCATGTTATTTTTGAGTAATAGTGAATCTAGTGGGCCATCTTCTTGTCAAGACAGGCTCGGTGACAATATATTTGAGAAACTGTTGATGTTGAACCAGTATGAATGACATTGTTGTGATATATAAAACATTTTATGTGACAGTCATCGTGAAAATGATTTTGATCTCATGTAATTTGGAAAATGATTTTGATTAGAAATTGTTTGGAAAATGATGATTTCGTTTTTGACGTTTGATTACTTTTAGCATAGCACATGATTTTGTTTCTAACCAACATCGGAAAGGCGCCTGTTTAGCAGTTGTGCATCAACAGTTTCGAGTTTGGTTTTGGCACCAAGCGGATGGATTCAAACGGACATCGACTGACAGACCGTGCTGCTACGATAACATTTGAACATTACAGCAGTCACTGTTATTGATACAATACAATGTGTGGATGAAAGTTAGTGTTGTTCTGTCAAGTGTATTTCAGCATTGCTATTCTGCGCGTGCATGAAAACTAAAATACTCATCTAAACCGAACTGAACTGATTGTATGTTGCAGTGACAAGTTTGAAGTTACGCCACAGAGTGTTCCGTATCTTGCAGGTAACTTCTTTCTTAATGTTTTGCATCCTGTTAGCCATCTTGCCTGTCTGTTGCTCCTTCTATCTATATCAATGTCAATATCAATATTAAATTTATATAGTGCACTGCATTATCCTGAAGCATCTCTATTGCTATGTGTATGGGTCTCACTTGGGCTGGAAAGCAGACAAGATGGAGAGAAGCCAAAATGGGTGTGAACGTTCTTCGGTGCAAAAGTGACGAGAGTGGGTCATTTTTTAGTTTAAAAGGTCAAAGGTCAAGGTCACTGGATCTGGATGGCCGCACACTAAAGGATCACATTCACAAGCTGAACTTTGGAAGACTTAGGAAATTTGGTGCTGGAATTTTCTTTTGTGGCTGCATCTTACGCATTTGATGCTGTTGATGCATATGCTGGATGTATCTCAGTATCTCCGTGTTTTCAGGAGTCATGAAGTCGCAATGTGCGCGATTACCTCTGCCAAGGAGGTTATGTTTTTGCCGGTTTTTGTTTGTCTGTTTGTTTGTTTGTTGTTTGTCCGTTAGCAAGATAACTCAAAAAGTTATGGACGGATCTTTCTGAAATTTTGAGGGTTTGTCGAGCATGGCATAAACTACAGGTGATTCAATTTTTGGGGGTGATTCGACAGGAATCCTGAATTCTGGATCACTTCGAAATTTTCGTTAGGGGGCATAAGCAAAACCGCTGGCAAAGCGAATATGGTGACACCACCTAGCGAATAGCGTTGCCTTGGCAGAGGTACCTGCGAGCTATGATTGCTTTCTAGTTGTTACATTCGTTTCCAGTTGCGAGTTCTGTCACACCATTTTGTAGGTGTATGCTGAGCTGTATTGTTTAACAGCTACTGCTGGTGGCATATTTACCATTTGTCATTATGTTTTACATTTTCTGTACGTAATCACGAATAGAATACCGAGTGAAACATTGCATTGCAGCGCTGGTGTCAGTGTCGGAAGAGGTGCGCAGTCGCTGTCATCTCAAACATAGATTCTGCTCGATGCACATCTCGGAGTCGACGTCTAACGACAGTATCTATGGTGAGATGTCGTATCCTTCGTCACATCACAGCACGCTGCATCACTTGACGGCAGCCAGTTCGGTCGCTCCGCCTCCGTACAATCATCACTCGGTGATTCCTACCGTCTCACTGGCACATCCGGTGCCGGTCTCAGCTTCAGCTGGCTTTCCTGCCGGTGTGTGTTTCGCACTAATGGTGTCAGTACTACTGTGTCAGTTTCAGGGCCGTACTTAAGGGGGTGGGCCGGCTCATAAGTTCAACTCTCACCCTGAAAATACTGGGATGTTTTCACTTGACAATCAGTAAGACACATTCACTATGCCAGCAGCCCTGATGACATATTGTGCACTGTGCAGTGTTTGTCATTCCTCGTGTTTATTTATTAACAGAACTTGTAAAAACCAAGAGGGTTCACATCACAGTGTAGCACGGTAGTGCGTAACACTGTTGTAAGAGCGACTATCAAAGTCAGTGGGAAACCCCAGATTTTGGGCACCCGTAGCCCCCAAGCCCCTGAATCAATCGACTTAAAATTTGACTTCGATGATTACGTTGGTGATGTGACCCTACGTATTAAAAATGGTACAAATCGGCCCTGCAGGGGCGGCGGGGCAAAGGGGTGAAATATGATGTTCAGAATGGGTTTTTTTCTTTCTTTCACATTATTGCTTTTAACTCAAAGGCAGAATTAAATTTGCTAATAAAACAGCAAATATTAAATATAAAAAAACATACCAGTTTACACTACTGTGTAAGGGCGACCAAGTCAAATGGCCAAAACAGCAAAACAGCAGAAATCATTTTACTAGGACACAGAGTGAAAGAATGACGAACTGGCTGCCCTTACAAACCCATGTGACCTGACCCCATTTAACCTTTTCCACTCCAGCATTATCTCACAAGCTAATAAACGTAGTCAATGCAAATGTGATACAAATGTTTTCCAGCTGATTAAATGTACTGCTGGTTCGTAGCTAAAAGAGTCAAATTGGAAACAGAGTTGAATCTCTTTTGGAAGACTGGTTATATGTGGGCATGTAAGTGTACGGTACCATAATCACCATGGGCTAATTTTCATAATTAATACATGATAGCTTGGGCATTGATAGACGAGTTTAATACTGTCATGGACACTGGTTGCAGATGCAGCTGGCGTGACGGGTGGGTGGTCAGGAAGGACCACCTGCAGTGGTACAGGTGGTTCCATCTCAGATCCCACCAATGGCACTGCAGCCGGCAGTGCACCTGAAGCTTGTGCCGCGGGTGGACTGCATGCACCAGTGCCAGCAAGACGACAGAAGAGCTATGACGAGCTGGACCCGTCATCAATGGCTAGCGCATGTACACAGAAGGGAAACCAACTTGGACAGATTCAGGTCTGTAGCTTGGCTTGAGCTGTTTTTGGTTTTTTATACATAACCTGCGTATGCTAGTGCACAATCGACGTAAATGGCACAGTGCCGAAAAGCGCCACGCTGCAGGTGAAGACGCATCAGTAGACGAAAACTGTATATGTGTGAACAAACGATCCATACTAATAAAAAGTTAAAGTTTCTGACAACTGAAACTTCACAGAAAACCCAGGTATATATCTGTCCGTGCATCTGTACGCGGCACAACGTGCTGGCGTGTTTCGTTTTTGCTATATTGAAATAATTCAGCTGAGAGCTGCAGACTGCGCCAGCTGAGTGAGTTTCACCTACAATCGCTACCTGGTGTCAATACACTCACGAAAATATTAGAACTATGCCGTTTGGCCGGTCACGTATACATCTGCCAACACAGTGTGGTCAGAGACGTTATGTTTTTTCGGTTATTGGTCTGTCCGAGCATGCGAATGAACATCTCAGCTTCACTAAATTGTTAGCATCCATTCAAATCTTTGGTCAGGAGGTCAAAGGTAATGCCATCAGGTGGCTTAGCGGAGTAACAGTTAGGACATTGTTCTTACCATCAAGAGCTCTTGGGTTCAACTCCCAGTTGCATCACTGTCATGTGGTTACTTCTCGGATGGCTGACTGTCTGCAGACACATAGACAATTTTGTTATACAAAGGTTATATAAAGATGAACTCAGTCTTTCATCACTTCGGGGTAGGTAAATCATGTACCGGCCTGTCGGGCTAGGGTTGCAGCGGGGCACATTCACAGTGTGTTGGGTGGCAGATAATACTGTGCAATCCCATGTCGTAGCTGATGCTCCATAGCTCTGCAATGGGTTCTGCGCAACTTTTGACCGTTATTGTGAGGATCGTGTATTTCAATAAGTCATTGTAGCAGTTAGAGGCAAAGTTAACAATGGTAAAGTGGTTAAACTGAATCCATCGAGTACTGTGTGCATGCGTTGCGTTCAGCAGCAGAGCGGAAGTCCCAAGTCATGGCGTAGTCTTGATCTGGAGCACAGAGCAACGTCACCCAGCGTCACTGCGGCGGGCGGCACGAGGCCGTCATTCAAGACCCAACGCAGCAGCTCAATGCCAACACCCAAGTCTAGCGCCAACGCCAACACTGCTGCCAGTGCTGCCAACAAGACGGCGGAGATACACCAGCAGCACGGTTCAGCCGTGTGTCATGGCTATGCTGCAGCCGTACCGTCCAACTTGGACCATTCACCGACCGGTCCGGTTGAACGCTCGACCCGTGGATCTGTGTCCAATGAGAACAACATTCTGCTCGACCCCGAAGTACTGACCGATTATCCGACCCAGGCGCTCCTGCTCACTGTTCTTGTGCGTTACTTTGATATTCTTTATTATGTAAATGAGGCAGGAAGAAAGTATGCATAAAACGACAGATAATCATCTGCACAATACTGAGTGTGAAAAGCTAGGAAATAGTTCGCAAGCATGTAGTTAGACTTGGAATTAACTGTCTATGTCACTGGTGGCATTTCCGTCATCACTGTTTAATGTTTTGGCTATAGATGCCATTTAGTAGTACGTTCGTCAGTGCACTAACTTTGGGTAACAGGAAGGTATTCGGCCTAAAACGTACTGCTACAACGATTTCAGATATTTTACTTTTGATTATTCACTCAGGAGGATATGGCCGGTTGAGTATAGATCGCGCATATTTGTGGTTACTGTATATCAAGCATTCTTTAATATTTGTAGGTGTAGCCCAGTGTACATTCTACGAATGTTTTAAGTTTACCAACTGGTATATAATATATTGTTGTTTTTAAAAAGTTAATGAACCAATTTTTGCAGGCTTGCCAGCTTTTTAACGCCAGACTATAGGTATCATGACGTAGTATTTTTCTCATTATATTCTGATTACGTCACACCATGTACACTTGCCACATTACAGATTGTAGTACTGGTACCGGTAATAGTGAAGTTTGCCATCAACTGAAACTTTACGAAAAGTAAACAGCGGAAAGAATTCGGAAATGCAAAAAATCCAAAAAAATTGTTTTGCATGAGTTAGGCCCATGATACACGATCCAAGTTCTTCGTCCAGTTACCAGATTTTTCTGGTACCAGAAACTTGGGCCCAGTGGAACATGTTCTATTTCTCACCAGAAACTTGAGATCACATGACTCGGATGCATTGCTGCCATTGGCCGCTGAGATATGCCTATATCATTATGTAGTGCATTGTCTGCAAATTAAATGGTGCTGCTTATTTATTCACTAATATTACTGCGTTAATTTTTACCAGGATTTTTACTGCATTTATTAATAGAGCGAACATCAGAAAATGAAGTTTAAATTATGCTTCACAATTGCATTTAACTGTCATTAAACGTATAAGTGCAATAAAGCTAAACCAGCGTAGTTACAACATAAGGGCAGCGTAATTACATCATGAAATACATTTCCGTACAACATTTAATTACGTTTAATTACCCATTATGCTTTGCGAATGAACGCCGTGTAACTGTGACCTCATCCCAGTAAACGTCGCCATAGGAATGAATCGTATCATATCGACTATTGATACAAAAGCATCTATATTCCATTTCATTTATTCAGTAAACACTTGAACACCACACGGTGTTAACTTTTGATTAGTATTGATTAATAATGATTGATCGCTGTGATTGGAATCTTATTTTAATGCTGGACCTGCTGCATTTTAACCATCGAAATAAACCGATGGAATTGGAGACGCCATGTTTCTGGTATCAGAAGCTGGTCACCAGAAAATTGGATCGTATGTCATGGGCCTTAGCTGTTAATATTCTCTGTTGTTACTGTCAGTTTGTTGTTATCTGTTGCAGGCCACTCTGGTGCGTAATACAACTGATGAGAACGAAGCACGAATTCTCTACGAGTATCTGGCCGAGGCATCCGTCGTGTTTCCGAAGGTGTTTCCAGTCATGTAAGATGTGCATATTTGCTTATTCTAAATTACTCATCCTGGCCTTGTTGAGATGACTTGAGACAATGATATCGTCACTAAACTGCTGAACTAGAAGGTGGCACATAAAAAGTGAAACATATTTGCTATGCATAGATTGAGCAATCGTGCCCATTTTCAGAAACAGTTAGCCTTGATCATTGCAGTGAACGTGGTCATGTTGAAGAACTCTGGAGACATTTTTGACTGCTAGGCAAAATAAGCTGTCCGACTCTTTTTAAGTTGCTGAATGCTGACTGTGTAAATAACATATAAACTTGGTAGTGTATTTCATTAAACGTCCATGGACACCAAAATTAACACATATTGTTTATCCATTTTGCTAAAACAGCGTAATTTTTTAATAATTTTGATAGTAGTATCAGTCATCAGCGTTTTATCAGCACAAAGAAATTTACACGTTTGAAATCAGCGATCTACGAAAATGCCGTAGAAAACGAACCTCCATGTTGACATGCTGATGACCTCATCGGTTGAACTCGTCGTCAGCATAAATATGCATGAATAACGTGAGCATTATAAAATCACGTTTGCTACCTCTGTACTGATGCAATTATCACGTGACACAGACAAATAAATCGGTAAACGCTGACTGTGCAACCGGTGATGTCACTTTTAGCCTCTTGCCAAGATTAGTATTTTCAGCATAACGTAACGCAGCGCCATTTTTTGTTATATTCAGACATTAATTTCGTACATTTATAAAGCTTAAATTAGCATATTATATATGCGAAGTGAAATGTCTAATTGAGGTCTACATAAATTTCATAAGTGAGTTTGACCGTGGCCATATACATTTAAACTAAACTTTTAATATGCAGATCACACCGCTTGAGATGTGATCAGCATAAGACTAATTAAAGCTCGTAAACAGTCGAGAGCCATTAACAGGTGGTGCTGCAGGAGATATATGTGGAAATGGTTGTGTGAAATGTAATGTGCTGCTAACAGACACAGCCTGCTGGACGCTAAGATAAACTCGGTGCTGTCACTGTGCCACGACCAAGTGATACTGAACGCTGTGCATAGCATCATTCAGAACATGATTGCTTGTGAGGATGTGTCGCAGCAACAGCTGTCTTACCTGCAGAGTAAGCCCTGTCTCCCCACCCACCGGTCGTAACATCCCCCCCCCAGTCTGTGTTGTGCTGTGGTTAAACGCATGGTGTCTGGTTGCACTGTGTGTTTGCTCCGAGTCGTGTTTGTTCGTGTTGGGTGGTTCAGCATCGTGCCAGTGACTGCATCTGCTGGTTCTACTGTGCAGCTGTCCTATAGCGTTGCATTGCACATTATTGTCCATCTGTCTATAACTGAAAAACAGAAACATACAGAGAGCCACAGTCTGGACATTTGTCAGGGAGGCAGGAACTACACTGTGTCTCGAAAAAACCGGACCTCTATTTCGTTTTGAAATAACTCCAACAAACTGTGCCTAATAATAATAATGATTAGCTGAGAAAATCGTCAAAAGGTACTCAATATCGTAGTGTGTTACGGGCTT
>Ga0209671_1006106_pt1 | contig 12295 bp, 9 predicted proteins | sample WorMetHERISLAND2_2_FD_187401 | JGI IMG/M metagenome (GOLD analysis project Ga0209671, IMG submission 187401) | Marine gutless worms symbiont microbial communities from Max Planck institute for Marine Microbiology, Germany - Olavius geniculatus... | ecosystem: Host-associated > Annelida >...
CCGATGGTATCATCGTAGTTTAGCCACAATACCGCACGGTTGGCATACCATAGTGCATTATGACCTTTGAAGGTCATCCAAGGTCAATGATTTTCATGTCATTTGAAAGCCAATATACGACTTCCTTTTACAATAGGAACCTAGTTTCTATATCGCACATTTTAACCACAGTACATCATCCATAACAGACAAGCCAACACACAGACTGACAGACAGATGACAATCGTGTTATAGACGCGCTATACAGCACAGCTGTAGCGCGTAAAAATCATGACCTATGTTGGTGCATAAGTGACACATATGTAGTAGGGCCTAAGTATTGTTTTGCATTAAATTTTTGCTTGAGTTTTCTTGTGGGCCTACTGCATGACTTCCAGATTTTGTACACTGACGTCCAATTTTTTTTAGCCTGGAAGTCATGACGTCCTGAAAATTCAGGTCCATTGAAAACCCTGGGCACATAGGTGTGAACAACTTGCCCAGAGTTATTACTTGGTAGTGCACTGGCTGCGAGTTGAACCGTGGGCCTTTCGATCTCGTATCTACGCCATAACCGCTGAGCCACCAAGCCACCAGCTTACAGTTTCAACTTGCTGCAAGATTACTGTAGGCAGAGTGGCAGACTACTTAAGAGGAATGACAGTGACATAAGAGAACGACGAGTGTCTGTCTAGGCTGTGTAGCTATTATAAACGGCGAGTTAGGTCCCGGTTACGTTACTTATTTATTGTCCTGTGCGGGCACCTGCAATCAGCAGGTTGCTAAGCAACGCGTAAGCAGTGTTTGTTTGTTATTGAGAAAATGAAGGGTTATTGCCAAGATTGAACTTATTTGATAACCGCAGCAGGTTACGTTTGAATACATTAAAATGCCTAAGAAGTCGCTGCGTTGTGTCGTTGAAATCACGATTAATTCAGTAAGTTATTTTGTACATGTATATCAAATGCCAGTTGTACCGTGATGTTATATCATTTTGAACTGAAGTAAAACACTGTTAAAACATTTAAGCTTATGATCGCTTTTACATTTAGTAGTTAACCTTTTCGGCACGAGCCACAACTGCACCTGCAGCCTCATGCAAAATATGTGTATGCAAATCGTCTAGAAATGCTTGAGTTTATGATTGCAAATTTTACATAAAGTTAGTATTTACAAATATATGAGTGAAACAGACAGGTATTTTACAACATATTCATTGACAAAGCCATGATTAAACTATTTCAGCTATTAGTAGTAGCATCCTGTAGTAATAATATATAATAGTAGTAGTAACCAGCAGCAGAAGTGGTCAGCAATAATAATGGGCAGTGGTAGTGTGGTAGTAGTATACTATATACACGTAGTAGTGGTAGTGGTAGTGGTAGTGGTAGTGGTAGTCGTAGTCGTAGTCGTAGCAACATTTTCAGCAGTTTTTGTCTCAGTTGGAAAGCCATGTGTCCAGATACCTGAACTCTGTAAAGTCAGGTCGAACTCATGCAGAGTCACTGTTTCGAAACACTTTTACATCTCCTACGCTAAACAGTCGTTTTAGTAGGAATTCTGCTACTATTTGTAATTTTGTAATTATTTTGTCCAACATTACTGCTGTGTTCATAGGCTGAGTGCATGCATACTAGAAAGCCAGCTGCTGCCTGCCCAACATCCACTAGAATTAACACAAAAATGGTGGCGACACCTGGCGAATACATATAGAGTAACTTCCTAACCCAAGGGCCTGCCAATGCACTTATCCCCCAGCCTGATAGTGGAGTTTATCTGCTGTTGTAGTACTACGTGGGTCCCACATAGCACGGTCGCGAGAGCAGTTAGAAAGTACGTGGCTCCCACGTAGCACATCCAGAAAGGGTTAAACTACATGCTTGTTTGTGTGAATATCAGTTAATTACCAGTTAGCAATAATATAGTAATTATAAATTTAAGCAACGTTAATTTTGTTCCTGGTTTCTTTCATGTTCTCTTGATTTCTTTTGTTTAATAATGTTTTATCGGTTATGTGCATACTTGTTAGATTAACTTATGATTAATTCTTTAGAAGGCCAGTGAATGCAAAACGTTATAACGAGTAGAGTAGGCCTACTTGCATTTTCCATAAATGACTGTTACAAAAAATATCATGCATTGTTTGCAGGTTACAAGTCCTGGTACGTGGCTGGTGAAGAGAGATGATCTGCATTTAACTGTCAGCTTATTTGGTCAGATTCGCTCTACTCGATATGTCAGTGCAATATTTCCTCTTTTGATTGATGAAAAGTTCAGGTTTGACAAGGTGTCTTTGCTTGTATTTTTTATTTTGTTATTTAAATTTGTTTATATTTAAGTTGCCCATAGAATCATTTTTGATTCTTTGAATGAATGCTGAAAATTAACTGTACTCTACTTTGTACTTAGTACATACAAATTTAAACAAGTGATTGTAGTGGATATAAGCTTGAACAGTTGTATAAACAGTGTTTACTAAGTTTGATAATTTATAATTTTAACGCTATTTGAACATTGGAAATAAATGGCTGAGTGGATATTTGAGGCCTGCTAAAAATTTTGGTGTTGTTGAGAAGTGCATATGGTTGAAACTGCTTTGGTGCTTGAAAAATATCATAATTTATGAATTAAATAATAGTGTTATGTGTGATATGAAGGTGTTTTACTCTGCATATGAACCATCACAAGTTGCTGACTGTCTTGAAGGCATGTGTTTTGCAGTTATTGTGCTTTTCGTTTGATAAATTTAATTGTGATGATACACCATGTCCCAAAATTAGTAGCACCCCTGATTTAAACACGCCTAATTCAGTTTGTCGTTCAGTGATTTTAACAAAATATCGTACATTGCACTATCTTAACATTGCTTACTGTCACACCCATTGTGACATATGCACCATGCTGTGTGTGCTTGGTGTAACGTCATTATGACGTCAGAGTTTGTTTACATTAAGATACATTCAGTGCATTGTTATTGACAAAGGGACCAAGCAGCAGTGTACCCACCTTAAACTAAGAGCTTGCATCAATGCCACAAATGGTCGTTTTAAGCTCAAACTTTAAAGACAACTCCAGAATGATTGTCTCAATGATTGTTACAAATTTTGTAGGAATCTATCAAGTATTAACGATTTTACACTAACTTATTTGTAAGGGTGCGTCTAATTTTGGGACATGGTGTAGTGTTAGCTAACAGCTAATTGCTTGCACATATCTCGTCTGATATTTGCAGGATAATTGCTTAGTTTGAAGTGCAATAATGGCAATTTTTAAGGAAATTATTCAAGGTGATTTTTAGCAGACTGTAAAATACATTTATATGTACTTTTGTTACAATTAGCATGCAGTGCAATGTAGTCTTTGTAGCATGATATCATACGTTAGCTTTCATTGTTACTTTTCTTTCAGATGTGAACATTCGCATTGAACTGATTCAAGAATCTCTCACTTATGAAGAAGGACGTCTTCTCGCCTGGTTTGAATGTCCTGCTCGTGACTTTCTGTATCCATATCCATCTTACACGGCATCATATGGGACTCATGACAGAGAGTTACTGCTGGAAAGAACGTTGGCGTTTCCTGTATGTTCATCTAAACTGTTTGCTGAATTTTGTTTTGCAATAATGTTGATAGTGTGTAATTATTATTAAATTGTCTTTACTTTAGAAGTAATAGTTTTACTTTGCTGTCTGTATAGGGTGACACAAAAAGCAAGTTAAGTGCAGTTTTTGTTATAACTGTATCAAATATTTACTGCTTTTTGAAATGTTTTAGTAGTACTTTCAGCAGTAGTGTTCTAATTATTTGCATACATACTTTAAAAGGATTTGCTATTTTTTTGTGAATAATATTTTATACAGTACTGACATATACAATGCTTCAAAAAGTGAGCCATCAGACTTTTGTAATAAGTGTGTCAGAAATTGATCATTTAAAAAATATTTATCTACTGTAAATAAGCAATAGAAAGAGTGATATTGTTGAAGATTTTAACACATCTAAAATGTTTTGCTATGCCACCTAGTAAAAAAAAATTTGGCTACTAAAGTAAAAAAGTTATACATTCTAATTTTGCAAGATAATGTCACAACAGATTTTAAGTAAGGTGACAGCATTTGTTGTGTACTTTTTTTGCAAAATTGAAAAAAAAAATTAAAATTAGACCACATTTGCCAAGCTAATACTTCATATAAGTCACACATTTTTGTTGGACACAGCGTAGTTGCCATTGCTGTTTTATGTTTTTTTAAAATAATTATGCATTGCAATAATGAAATAAAATGTTGTAATTGTCCGCTGAAGGGAATCAGTCCCCGAGTCGAATTCTCAACCAAAACCATCATTCAGCAAACCATTACACCGCTCTTGGAACCATGGGATCTTGACGTAAGTCATTGTTGTATCTACAGCCTTAAACAGTTAACTGAATACTAGTAAAAGTTAAACAGATTTCTGTGAATTAAGGAATTCTAAGTGTGGAAATGTTTGGAAATTTTTACCCATTTGTTTTCACATAAAGTGTCTGTTCGTGTTTTGCACTATTATAGCTTCCATGTTATCTTAATGTGTCGACATTTAGAAATCGGTAATATAACATTAATTTTGCATAATTTGGTTATACAGTCGGCTCCACTTATATGCACATTGGTTATAAGCACACTCCGCCTATTTGCACGACGTGCGTCTAGTCCCATTTGAGTTTATGCTATGTCAGTGGCATGGCAGTCAACTTTGCTTATAAGCACCAGCCATATATGCACAATTCAGCTATAAGCACGCACTTTTTTGGTTCCAGCGCCATGACTTACTTCTGTTATAAGCCACTTGGTTGACACAGTGCACATAAGACCACTTATAGTCAGCCACTTAACGCTCACTGGGGCGCCAGTGACGACGTCTAAACCCTAGAGTTATGCGGGTAGTCAGAGTTAGTGAGCACCATGCATCATGTGGGCTACAGTGTGTCTCCCAACCCTAGCAGCATGCAGCATCATAATCAACTTCAAACGGCAGTCTGCGGGTCAATAGTGCTAGGCCACCTGCTGTCTGTGAGAGTGATTGAGACAAGCGGGCAGGCCGCTAGCATATAAACTGGCACTACTGGAATGACCATTATCAGCTGCTACATGCTGCCCCTGATGTCCATGAAGGAGATGAGTGAGGCGACTGTTTCCTGTGGCGTGGATGACCGCCTATTGTAACTGCATGTTGTAAATGACTGCGATGGTCATATAAGCTAACTACGGTTAAATGCACACTTTGCTTACATGCAAGTCAGCTTGCGGTCCCAAGGCCATGCATATAAGCAGAGTCAACTGTACTTTGATTGCAATGATTTACGAACATAGAGTCAGATGTCATATGTGTGGTACTTTTATCAGTTTTTGGAAGCACGTTTAAGTAAAGTGCTATTAATTGATGATAACTACAGGAGGAAGTTGCAACCTACAACACAACAGCCACAAGGCGCTCTAGAAGCCGCACAAGGTTTTACATTTTACTGTAGTTTTTAGAAATTTTTATGCACAAAAGCAGCTACTGCTGTCAGCGCATCTTAGCCATCACAATTCTGTTTGTCGGTCCGTCCGTCTGTCTGTCTGTCTGTCCATCACACGGGTGGATCAGTCAAAAACGGTGCAAGCTAGTATCACCAAATCTTCACCATCGACTGCCTGGAAGACTCTAGTTTCAGGAACTATGAAGCTTTTCTATAAATTTGAAGGGGGTCACCCTGAACGATGACACTAAATGATTTTTGCGATCGCTGCAGCACACACTGTAAGAATGAACTGCAACAGAATGGCTGGAGATAGGCTGACAGTTTGCGAACAGGAATTGCTATAGGCTTTCACGTGTCTCGTGAGCATTAGCTCAAATTTCTTGTTATAGTGAGTTATAACAACTGCTCTGTGTGCTTTGCAGGGAACTGACTAAGGTCTAAGGTCTAAGGTCTTAGATAAAAATGACTTTATGACTATGAGGTTTCTAACAGCATCTTGGTAATCAACTGTTTTTTGTGATTTGTGATTTTTTGGATCGTTTTTTGAAGTGAAGATATACCGGGTACATTGTTTGTTACCGAATGTTAGTCTAACTTGCAGCTGAAACATTTGCTTATTTTTTCATATTTTTTTGTTCTCAGTAGTAAGGTATGTTTTTGTCTGGGTGTTGCATGAGATTATGGTACATATTTGTAACTAACTATTTAATTGGGCCTCTTAAACTTTGTTACTTATTTATTAACTTACTGACTGAGTGAGTGAGCTGTTAGAGCTAAGATATTGTTATGATGTTATCCCTGTGAGATCGCCGAGTCCACGTCGTCGTCGCAGCAGGTCATTCAGTAGACCAACAGTCTCATCATTGACTCGTGCAAGGTCAATCTCTCCGGCGTTCGTTGGACGAATGCATGATGTTTGCCTTAATGACAGTGACGTGACTCCTGTCGAGGACCGACCGCCATTCGTTGTCAGAAAAGTAGGCAGTGCTTCGAGTTCAAAATTTTAAAAATTATTGCTACTATTTGCAGTGTATTTTCACTAACTATTTATACTGTTCAACAAGAAAGCTGTTCACTGTCAATCGTGTGAAAATCCAGCTCCAATCAACGTTTTCCGCCTAATTTAAAGTAATTTCAGAATAATTGGCTTGTAGAAGAAAAGTCATTGAAGATGACAATGATCATGGTGATGATGATGATGATTGTGATGCTGAAGATAAGATGGTTATTATTAATTATCACACTGATTATTTATAACAGTAATGCTTGTTTGTATGTATGTCAGCTGTCTGGTTTTGTTGAAGCTCGTCAGTTGCCGTCACTTTAAACTGTGAATAAATTACTACCAGTAATTAGATTTTTCATTTTACAGGCATCAGATAGTGTTGCTACAATTCACAGTGTTTGTGCTTGACATGTTTTTGATGGCTACGCAGGTGGAGAACAAACTGATTGGATGTAAGCCTGGTACAGTGCACCCAAGATCAGCTTCTGCAGATCGTAAAAGACGCAGCTTCTCTCCACCAGGTTCTGGTCATTAGTTACGACCAGTGCTGGGTTACGTTGTTATTAAGACAGTTGCTAGTATTCTGCAAAACAGAAAATTATGTTTAAAAAGCTTAGCATAAAAGCCGTTAGTGCAAAAAAGTTAAAGGAAGGCATTAGTTTTTGAATGCTTTTTGATAGAGAAAATTGTTTATTTGTTTGTTTGTTGAACTCTGCTACTATTACTTGTATATTTGATAATACACATTGACTCCAAAGGGGCAGCCTTACAATTATAACACTTTTTTACGTTAAAATAGTACATATTGCTGCATCTTGGACCTTACTTGAACAACTTACATGCTCCCACAGTCGCTTAAGTCAGCTGGATACGGCACAACTTTTTCTCGTTTCCCATCATTCTCAGCATCTTCCGCATTTCATTTTTTGGCCATTGACACGATGCTCTGTTACTACTAAGCTGGCAAAAACATTTAGGATTTATAGAAGTTTGCAATATTTTTAATGATTTATTCTGTATCATAAGCTTGACCAGTTGCAAGAAATTTTTGTATTGCAGGACGTTTTGGATCATATGCAGCTGATTATCTGCGCAAGTCATATGACTTTGGAACGAGCTGTGATCCTTCATGGGTATGAAATGAAAAATATGTGATATTTTTTGCAGTCGACTTCTGCTAAGCAGTTGCGCATAGGTGGGAAGTTTAATGATTCTTTTTTTGGTCTTGAGTAACAAATCTGTTTTTGCAACTGTGATAGTCAATTGTACATATTATGATTACAGCCTGTTACATGCATTTTAATAATATATATCTTGTTTTTCTACTTATTGTTGGTATTTATTCTTTATGGAATAATATTTTTGTTGTTTAATTGTTTTTCTCTAAAGGAAATACAGCTGATTGATTGGTTAAGCATTGATATTTTTCCTGGTACTTGCTTTCTTCTCAGATTAACGAAAGTTAATGGAATTAGTAAGGTACACGAAATGGCATGTTATGTAGGGATAATAATTTTCTATATTGTGCTATTTTGTACATATAAAATGATAAAATATACTAAAATACATGTTGGAGTCATTGCATCGTAGTTAACGTTGAGTCTTTTTATTTAGTTCGTATTTTTACTTTCTGATGCTATTGTCAAATGTGCTACTTGCAGCATCGTCGGTACACTGGATACAATCTGAATGGATATAGTGATGCAGGTTAGAAAATTTTATACATCCTGTCTCACTTTATGTATACTGAACTACGTGTGAAGTAAATAACTAGTTGGCAATCACTTATTTTTGTAAATTCAGACACGAGAAAAGCTCAAAACTCATCTTAACATAAAGTGTAATGCTGTGGACGTCTTAGCATTTTTTGCTTAGTTTTAGAATACCAGCCTTTGTTGAACAGTGCTGTAAGTTGGCTGTCGATCAGCTTTTAGTGTTTGATGTAGGCCTACCGTTAATGAGTGATTAAATGGAAGGGTGATTGCCAGTTATACAAGTTTGCTACAAAGGCATTTATCCCAAAAGATTACTTTGATAAACCATCAGCTTAATCTAAAGTACACTTAACTCCAAAAGTGGGTAGTTGAACGATAAATCAAAAGTAGTAGTAGACAGTTATTGTGGTTATAGTGTCAAAAATCAATGTCCCAGGGATTAGGCTGAGTGTTTACATTTGCTATAGGTTGTATGCTGTTCTGACGCTCTGTCTGTCGCAGATCTGTTGATGAACTCTCCATACTACCACTACCTGCGCAGAAACGCTCTGAGTCCTGTGCGCTACTACTCGTCGTATGGTGATTGCGCATGGTCACCGACCAGATCACAACTCATTCACGACCGCGTTGAACGTGCTCTGAGACGTGACCGCTCGCTTGAGCGACTCCGCTCACGCTATCCATACACGGTTTGTCTGTACTCTTCTTCCGTTTTTTTTTATTTCTGATTTCGTTTTTCTTCGCTTTGGAGACTGTAACGGAACTTGCGGAACTATGGTTTGTCCTTGTCTCCGTCTCTTTATTTGCTCAGTCAATGAACGTATTTAGTACAATACAAAACTGCAGTCATGGCCGGCGACCTGGACGAAAAGATCTATGTGGCGTTGTTCACGCATGCTAACCTCCAGCGAAAAAATTTTTTTTTAAAATTATAGTAGAAATGACTTAATTTTGCACTTGTCCATCACAATAAATGCACTCAATTGATGGGAGATTTGACAAGTTTGTACGTTAGTGAGAAATATGCGTCGGTTCAATGCCGTGTTTATGGCCCCACAACAAGGGAGGCTGCAAATTTTGCAAAGACCATGAAGAGCAAAGATGCCAAAATAAAAACTATAATGGTAAAAAGGGCAAGTTGACTAGGCCTATGACTGGTGATAGTTGCAATTATAGCTTAAACTCATTACGTTGCTAATTAGTATTACAATACAATACAATGTAATAAAGAATTTGCACTTGAAAATTGAAAGACAAACTGTCAGTTTAATCTAGAGCATAAACTAAAAAGAACTGAAATGTTTTACCAAAAAATGAAATGCGAGATACTAAAAATAGAAATACACCTACAACGCAAAAGCTAAAAGATTTTTTTTAAATTACTGAAATATGAAAAAAGCACAAAAAAACTAAAATAGGCCTAAGAAAGAACTGAAAATGAAAGAAATAATGAAAACTAAAACTGAGAAAAAAACTGAAATGAGAAAAATGAAAAACCGTGAGCAGGTCTGAATAACCGTGAAGTCAGTCTGAGGGCCCACTGTCTTTCTATCAGATTTTTCTACAAGCTTTTTGTCAGTAGCTGTTAGTCTACGGCTAGCAGCAACAAAACAGTTTTAGTTTGCATAATAGTCTGCATTTTATGGTGTTTTCGTTGCAGTTGATATTGTTGCATGTATCAAAGTCAGTCGTTCGGACTGTGACAAATACAACAGCTTTTAATTACAAGTAGCGTTTTTGAGCCGACCACTAAGCTGAAAGCTTAAAGGTCGGCTTCTTGTCGTGGTTGTTGTCGGTCAGTAAGTCCATCCGTCCTCTGTAAGGATGTATCATGGCTAAATGGTGCAAGATAAGGCCTAGGTTGCCATTGATCACCAATAGGAAGTCGCATATTGGTTTTCAAACTGCCTGCAAATCGTCGACTTTGGGTGACCTTGAAAGCCAGTGCGTGCTATTGTGGCTAAACGGTGTGAGATAGGGCCTAGGTTACTATTAATCACTGATAAGAAATGGTATACGCCCTTTCAGATGACATAAAAATCATCGACCTTGGATGACCTTCAAGGGCAGTGACAACCAGTATGGTCGGCCCCACCCTGTTAACAGCTGGCCTTCTTGTTATTATTGTGCACTGTTTTGTTTATTTCTATGTATGATTGTCACTTGTGCGTTAAAAGCAACTTGCTTTCTTATTTTTTTGTTGTTTGCTTACAGACAAGTGGTGACTCTCTGAGTGATCTTGAACTGGACTTTGAGCTGGCACGAAGACGAAAATACTACCTCTAACAGGCTTGCCACCCTTGAGGTTTGTCTGCTAATGGCTATGTTTTCTGTTTATTAACTTTGATAGTGTGTGGTATTTTAAATAGCTGTTTCAACAGTTTGTTTTAATCACCGCTTACCTTTACATGTTAAACTCTCAAGGACCAGTAGCATATGTAAACGTCATATGTTTCAAGAAAACAGTAATAGTACAGTAACATTTTGAAATTAAATATTCAAGTTAACTGAGTAATTTTTATCTGATGTAGGGCCTAACTTGGGATTTGTGTTTGTGTTTGTCTGCTGGATGTTTTAGCTCAAGGGTCAGTTTCTTGGAAAACTAGAAAGTCTGGATTGTTGAAGATTTGAACATGTTTATACTACTCCTTTAATATATTATCAAATTAAATACTGTTTTTTGACTGATGTCATGTGGATATGTGGCGTGCAGTGGTTACGTAGAAGTATAATTTGGTTTATTATGCAGAAGGCCTTATAGGCTGTCATACGGGTTTTTCCGTGTCTGTTTGTCTGTCTGTGTTGTGTGGGCTCTCAAGTTGAAAGTAAAAAGGCATAGATAATCCAAAATTAGTGCAACGCTCCCTCAGCAGGAATAACCGCTGTGCCAGTTTTCGTTTTGCTTACCAAACATCAAAAATTTTCAGAAAATGGTCAATATCTCACGTAAACATGACTTGCTCAACAAGTGGACCTTCAGTTAAATTTAGAGTAAGTAAGTGTTGGCGTGCATAGCTAGGCGGACGGCCGCGTAGTATGTAGGTACTAGGCTGACATATTTTTAGTAAGATTTTTTTGCTTCGGTGTTTAATGTTGATAATTTTGTTAAAGGACCTGCATGTCAGTTATCAGCGAACGCCGTGGCTAGCATTGCAGCAGCTACTTAGTTCATTGTTGAGGTTTGATCAAATGGTGACATGTTTACACGTATTTTATTTGCACAGAACAATTGTGCATTTTACAGATATACATTCTGCCAATACATGCGTTAATATAATTATAATATTGTATATGCTATATTTTGTTGATTAGTCGTTTGGATCAACACAGTGATATGTAGTTGCACATGTTGTATGCGTTTAATGAAAGTTTTTTTACGCGCGAGAGCTAGCATAGCTATAACGTGTATTAGCTATGGTAATTCTGTCCGTCTGTCCGTCCGTATGTCTGTCTGTCTGTTCTGGTGTCACGACACGGTACCGTTTCAAGACCAGGTGAGATAAAGACTTCGGGTTTTTGCCATATGCTAGCTTTATGTCTCTAGTATTTTGTGACAAAATTTGATGCCGCTGAGTGGGGGGGGTCCCCCGAACGAGAGTGAGAAAGAAAGGCAAACGCAAGCCTGACCCGTAGACCTGGCGTAAGCGTAACTCTACAGCGTTCGCATGGTGGCGCCACGCAACTAACTCGTTATGCGATCGTTGATGTATAGCCTATACATGTCAGTAAATAAAATGTCGAACTTGATCGATTTTGAACACCTGCAAACCGTTTTGCTATCCGCAGCTTATGATAGAATTAAGACTTACTCCTCAATCGCCGGCAGATATTTCGACGACAAAATTATAAATAAGGCACCTAACTTTTTACCGTACGTGATGCAAGTAATTGCTAAAAGGTCCTTATTTTGCCCCTATTGGCTTGCCTAGCGTGAAAATGGTTGCAGATAGGCACAGACATGCTGCTTATCATAACAAGCACTGGCGACGAGCATCACAGGCTGAACGGTAGTTCAAGCCCTGTGTTAACGGCGACTTCTCTTTCTTATGGGAAAGCCAAAAGTTCGACCCCCCACAGAATCAAAACCCCTGACCC
>Ga0209671_1006110_pt1 | contig 12294 bp, 4 predicted proteins | sample WorMetHERISLAND2_2_FD_187401 | JGI IMG/M metagenome (GOLD analysis project Ga0209671, IMG submission 187401) | Marine gutless worms symbiont microbial communities from Max Planck institute for Marine Microbiology, Germany - Olavius geniculatus... | ecosystem: Host-associated > Annelida >...
CACGCTGCCCTAGATAGGCAGCGGTGGGCAGCGATAGTAAGAATGGCGTCAGACACCAACGGGCATTGAGCCCACCGTTGTCGATGATGATGATGATGAACGAAACATCAAAGACTAGGTTATGTAATTGCTGATATATTTTACTTACAACAATTTGTCCCACACATAATCACCAGTCATCACAAAGCTGACTAGCCATTATTCCATATCTTACTCATTATTTTATCGGGCTTTGCCAATAAAACTTTATTACAAAATTGGTAAAACACGAGGAGATCGAAATGAATAATCGTACGTACAGACATAATGCGGTTAAACCAATCAACAGACATTTACCACAAGCAGACCGTCTTTGTCGCAGTCGATGTCGAAACCTGTAAATTCGAGAGCGACGATCTGGTTTACGCTGCCGATGATAAACAGTCCACAGACATCATCTCGCCCAGGTGACACGTACAGGTAGTGCCCAGGTGAACTTATCATTTGTATACACTCTGAAACAAATTCGTCCACGTTACGCACAGGTAAAAATGGAACGGCAAATACTTCTGCCGGTGTTTTGGTTTCCAGCAAATAACAAAACCATGCACACTACGAAACTCTGTTGCCTTTTCTCGTATTTCGGTTATGATTCCGAGATTTAGTAAACACACGTGCAACTGCATTAAGTATTTGCTGAAGTGTTTCACTGATAACATGTGGGGCTCTTGTCAGTAAGCTACAGCAGCAGTCGACTCAGCTGAAGTCATAAGCATGTACCAGGGTATAAGGATAGATTTTTAATGCACAGACAGACGAACACATCGCGTCTAACGTAGTTGGTAAAAATATCTAACGCTGACAACTGAAATATGATGCTGTGAAGATAAGTCTGCTAAGATTAACTCACAAAGAGGACGAGCATTGTCTGTTGAAAGCTGGAGCAAATGCATATGAGCCAGTTAACTCCCAGAGCCGATTAAATAATGATAACAGAAAAAACGATGCTGATAATGATAAAAAACAGCATATTGCATTATTGCCACAGTGGTCATCCGGAATGAATAAACGTCAGTAAATAAGTATTTCACGGGATACCCGAAACCTCTTATCCGTTTAGTGGGTGGTACTTGACTGGTTCTACAGACTAATCTGGTTGCTCGACGCCAACATATCCTATCACCTCCCAGGTACAGTTGGATATTTGCATGAAATCGCTATTTTAACACCCAATCCAACTTGTATTCGTAATACGCGTCAAAGATGACTCGAAATGTTGGCAAAAACTTGGCACAGTAGCGGATATTAGAACACATTATAGTACACTCTGTCCGGAAAAAGTAACCCCCTAACTACTGTACAATGAAATGTCACATTAAAATAAATCTGAATAAAATTTCGTGCACTTAATTCCCAATAAATTTTTAAAGCAATCACCAAATTTCGTTGAAAAATATTATTTACTAGCGGAGTTATTAATTATTGAATAGTAATAATAAAATATTTGCGTTACCGGTATGGCGTCACATACTGTTGTCGTTCGATCGGTAGTGACGTTTGTTGACGCAATCAACGCAAAGAATTACGTAAAGAATAACGAATCGTATTTTTTACAAACGATCGTGTTTTGTGTTTTAACTAAACTGTTGAGGAAAGAGAAAGAATATGGTGCTAAAAAGTTTATCGCGTATAGTTCAACAGTTAGGTCCACAATCCCACATGTCTGTGCGGCTGCACCGGACATTTTATCTTTAGAGGCATCTTCACAAAAGCCACTGTAACTATTGTTGGCGTCGGCAGATTTAATTGAAATTTGGCTCTTTGATTGCCAATAGATGGTGCATTGTTGACGGGGAATTTTGCAAGAATCAGATGTTGTTTGTTAGAGTTACGCAAATGTACACACTACAGAGAGGTTTACTTATGTAACGACGTACTGGTAACAAATGTATTTTGTTATCGATAATCAACAATTAATAACTTCGCTAATAAATAATGTTTCTCCACAAAATTTGGTAATCGCTCCAGACATTCATTGGAAATTATGTGTACAAAATTTTGTTTACACTTGTTCAAGTTTAAAATTTATATTGTACAAGATAATGTTCATATGAACACGAAGTCTGTCCAATGCATTTCGACAGTTTACAGTATATATGTCCGTATAAATATAATCAGTGAGCTGTTTAGACCAATAGAAAAAAAATCAAACAGTTCAATTTCAAACTGTACAACAGCAATAATCCTTTCATCCTTCTGTATTATTTTAACTAAACAATAAACACTGTCAGTTACGAGACCATTTAATTCGTCACCAGCGCTTTACTATAAAAAGTCCATCGTCATCATGCGTCTATCTGGCACCGTTACGTAGATATGGCGCCTCAAATATTGGACGCACGGACGTGGACACGGAAAGAAAGACAAAAGAAGGGAAAAAAGACGAAAAAAAGCAAAAAAAAGAAAGTAGAAGGGAAAAAGGAAAAGAAAGGGAAAGGAGAAAACGAATGGAAGATAAAGGGAAGGGGAAGTGAAATAGAAAGGGGAAGGGGAAGGAAAAAGGAAAAGGGAAAAAGTAAAGAAAAGGGGAAGGGAAAGGAAAAGAGAAAAGGGGAAGGGTAAGGGAAAGGGGAAAGGAAAAAAACGGGAAGAGATAGGGGAAGGAAAAAAGGAAAGGGAAAGAAAAAGAAAAGGGTGAAGGAAAGGTAAAGGAAAGGGAAAGGGGAAGGGAAGGTAAAAGAAGATAGCTTAAAAAAGTAGGACGCACGCACGGACGGACGGACGCACGCACGGACATTCAGGTGATTTTATGCTGATGCTATGCATAGCATTGGACAGACAATAATGTCTAGGGGGTTATTGTTTTCCGGACACAGTGTAGATAATTAAGTACACAGAAAAAAGTTTCTACGGCACTTTTGGTGTTAAAAGACGAACATAGTTCAAAGCACACCTTCCTTTAGGCGTGGCACGAGATTAAAGTTGTCTTTATTTTTACGTCAAACCATAAAAAACCTAGCTAATGCAAAAGTAACGCGCGACAGCAGTGTGCATGTATGAAGGCCCACTGCGAACAAACTTGGTTCACCGATCCCGCAATCGACATTCCACATGATGATGATAATAAAGGCTAGTACACGTATCTATAGTGTTGCACCGACAGTCCCTAAATTCCTAAAAAAGCGATACCGGTCTTGCGCTTCAGCTACCGTTTAAGCTGCCGAAAGCGCACATTTTAAAGAAAATACCTAAGTTTGACGCCCCCGTTCGCAAGATTCTTTAAACACAGGGGGCCAAAATTTAAATCAGTAAAAACTACGTTTAATGCTGAAAATTCGATGTGTAGTTTGTCCTGCATGGTCTATCCCTAGCGATTTCGGCGGAATTTGCTCTTAAAATGTGTGTCGCAACCCGAAAGTGCCGAAAAAGTCAATAGAATCATTATTTCGGCGTTTAAGGTCATCCAAGGTTATTGCTTTCAATGCTGATCGAAAGAGCATGTACAACTTTCATATTAATGATTAATAGTAACCTTGGCCCTATCTCGCATCGTTTCAGAGATACGGCGACTTATTGGCCAAAAATCGCAAATTTTTGCTACCCCCTTTCATTTAGCCCCTCCCTCTGGGTGACCTCTTCGAATTTATGGAAAAGCTTTACAGATCCTAAAACTAAAGTCTTTCGGGCAGCCAAAAATAAAGACTTGGTAATCTTAGCTTGTACCGTTTTTGACTGATTTGCTCCTGTGACAAACAGACGGACTGACGGACAGAATTGCGATGGCTAAAACGCGTTATAGCAGTACCTGTTGTCGCGCGTAAAAACAGAAGCACTGTGTAGGAGAGCTGTATTTCTTGACAGAGATTTCAAAGACGTTGATAGAAGAGTCAGTCGACCAGTAATTATTGTCAGTCGCTGAAGCCGTTACGATGACAACCAGCTATCAGGGGATGGAGAAGAGAGCGTCCGGTCGTCTGCTTCACGCCATGCACACATCACAGCTCCAAGCGCTTCCGACTCAGTAGACGCAGTTGCAGTAGTCGCCACAGGCGTATGTGAGGAACCCTTACGCCACCCTCTCACTTTAAAAGTAAGAAAATACGAAAAAAAGAAAACTCATTATAACAGAAAAAGAGTAAGGCAAGCTTATACGTCAACAAATTTCTGTTAATGTATGCAAATTTCCTCCCTCTTTGTTTTCATATTTATAAATACGTTTTTGGTAGCAGCATGCAGTTTCTTAAAACAATGTAACTGAACGATGCTTACGTCATCAGCAGTCATTTGTTCGGTTTTCTGTCGACTCGCCTGTGTGTTAAGTCTCTCGGCTAAGTGTCAGTGGCAGCGCCGTTCATAGACGCTAACACGTCATTAGGCTGTTCTCTTCATATACAACTTCGTCGCAATGATGCACGTAGACTATTAGCATGTTCTATCGCGCGTGCGTGCACAGGTGAACTTGCATCAACGAAACTGCAAAGTGCCGACTAACGTATTATAGAAGTCGCTGCGAGAATCGATTCCATACACCTTTCAAGTTTCAACGTGGTTACTCGCCACCGTGACTGTGAGGTTATCTCGGGGGGTTTGATCCTAGGCTTACCACTAAACTTAATTTAGAGTTAACCTAGGCCTAATGCTAAAGTAACTGGACACATATTGAAAATAAAACGATAATGTGATTTAATAAGCAAATACTTACAGCGTGCGAATTATCATGCAAGTGTAATGCCAATAACGAAAATAGAACAGAATTACAAATAGATAGTCAAACAATCAAGCAGTCGCAGCTGCTAATTCAAATATCTCAATCAAATCATCAGACTGTTCAGTTTCACCGTTTAAACAGAGATATTACATCGACCTATCTAAGGTCAGATATAAACTGACGAATAGCTTAATAGAACGGATATTACATGACAAACAACCACAAGCAATATATACATAACTAAGTCACATATAAAGGGCTTAATATCAGAGTTTAGAAGCTCGCACAGGGGTCTCCTCCCCTCGATACGTCACTCTAGGGATCCACAGGCCTCCCCACATATCAAACTCCACATTTAGGGTCTACACAAGTACCCTATTACCATCACCGAAGCCATACAAACGGCCATACAGCCTAGGTATTTACATATACCATACACACAAAACCATTCTGGTCAGCATCAAAGAAACAACCCAGTTGTTGGTTTGATGCTCGTTTCGCACCCACAATAGACGACAATCTAATTATAGCGTGGTCTCGTCATAGCTAGCTAATAACAATACAGTTATTCAACTCACGTCATAAGTGAGGCGGGGCTAGTTACACAGCTCGACCTCCGATTGGCAATCACCTATGGTCTGATGCCTGACATCATACTACATGTAAGGAGAATACTATCACATAACGTAAGCCCTATTAGTATAACTGCAACCTACAGACCAACTCCTAGCCACACAAAGACAGGTACAGTTAATACGAAGACACGGAATCACAGTGATATGCAGACATACTGATAGACGAACTCCGGCAACACTAAGAAAAAGTTGTTATAAACAACGACAGGCGAAATAAGTCGACAAGTAATCGCTACCACACTCGAACAAACAGCAAAAAAGCTCGCTATCTGAAGCGAAAATAAATCGTCGACCTGTTCTCACACAAGCGACATACACACCCCGGCCGACGAGCTGACTAAAAACCAACGCGGCTCGACAGTGATGGACGACAACAAATTGTCAATAACACCCAAAACTGTCGTTGACTCAAGCATTTTTGTTGAAAATTCGTCAAAAGCTTTTATTTAATATGCAACCACCTCCGGCTTTAACCGGTACAATTTATTTCAGTAATTATAGACTATTTTCATTTAAATCAAGTCTTCTTTCTCTATTATAGACCACGGTGTTTAATCCGCTTAAGGCGCCCCATGAAAGCCGTTATCGTTTTGCTTTCGGCTGTCTTGCTGATCAATTTAAAATAATCATTTACGCTGCAAAGAGTAGCTCTGTACGTTACCGTCTAAGACGAATACGTCTTGTTCTCCCACATTTCGCTTCACAACATGTCTCTGCAACGTTCACATGCAAAAGCTATACAATGAAACCGATTGTGATTTGCCATGTTGATAAATACTAAATCGTATGCTAATTTCTTATGCACACAAACCTAAAGTTCTATTACTAGAACTAGTTCTCAAGTTTTGTCTAAATACTAATACTTCGGATATTTGAATAAAATCAAACAATCAAAAATGGTTGTTTTAACCGTCCAGACAAGTTACAATAATTACTACATTTAGTCTAACTAAAAGCAGATGAAACAAATTAGTTGGCGTTAGATTTGGAATAATTCTGCTGCAACTTTGTTTTGATTCGCTGATTTATTTTAAAAAAAAACAAGTTGTGCGAACTACGCAGTCTGCATGGTGCGAAGTCAGCCGTATAGCTGCTTAATTAACAGATAGTGGTGTAGGCTATTGCTGTCGTAGGTCGTGTCGGTCTGCCATATTTAGCTCGGTGCCTATAAAACACGGCTGCCATCGTGGCGAGTACTTGCCAGTGACGTCAGCGGTGACGTGGGGAGTGCTGGATGTAGCAGAGCAGCAATGAGGACGAGGATGGCAGCCGCCCTCATGGCTGCGGCGCCCCGCCAACCCACCGACCAACGTACGTCCCTAGATCTGGGGCGGCAGCCGGATCGGTTCTGGATCACACCGGCGCGTCCAAGTAACAAGATTGGATGCTAATGTGATAACGGTCACCTCCTCAGTCCTTACTTCCGTCTCATCTCCTACGACACTTTGCGCATATGCAAATGCACATTCAGCTACAGCCGTTGTACGACGTCGAACGCCGTCCGATATCTTAATTGCGTTTAGCAGCCTCGAATCCAGACGATAACTAGAAAATACGTCTGTCAAGTGTCGACGTACTACACGGCCGTTCGCCTGACCTTTGACCCTTTCAGTTAAAATAGGCACACCGGTTGCTCCTTCCTGGAAAATGCTCACACCAATTTTAGTTTTTCAACCCATTATCGTTTTTAGTTAAAGCCCGTACGGGACAAACGAACAAACAAACAGATGGGGGAAGACGCTTACGACTTTTAGAACGTCCGCACAAAATCATTTGCAACGAATTTCCAGGATATTTAGTCGGAAAAACTATGCTTTACATACGGTTGTTTGTTTATTAATCGCTTGTTAGAAGCACGTTTTATCTCTCACTTACTAAACTTTTCAAGTCAGCGGTAATACAGAACTAAAGTTATGTGTCAAAATTAAAATATTGCTAAACGTTACGAAGAAATTTTGTGATTTTTTTCTTTTTTTCCGTTATATGGACTCCAGTGTAGTTATACTGCATTTACTTATATTTCATAAATGCCAATCTTCATCACAACCTTTAGCTTCGAGAGAATTCGTGCCACAGTCTGTTTTTTTGTTATAATTAAAATACGCACATTTTAGATTTTCATATTTCAAGAATTGATGAAACGGCGCCATTTTGTAAACTTATTTACCAAACGACTTTCGAACAATGCAATGTAACAATCAATGAAAACAGATAAATTTTTTCGGTGATTGAAATACACTGACCAGAATGCTCGTTTTGAATTTTTTAGAACGACGAAATATGGCATTCTTACGTGGTTCCATGCATCAGCGTAATCAAAAGTGATGCCACTCACCTTTCAGCAGGCATGTGCGAGAATCCTTCTATTATTCAGTACGTCCAGGCTATGATAGTGTGGTCAGTTTCATTGAAGTTTTGAGTGATTTCTAATTGCATTTATGCTAGTCGCAACAAAATAGTGGTAGGCCTACTTGACATGCAACTTAATGTACTATCTAGCGAGTTTTCGTCGTCAATAATAAAGCTTATGCACAATCATGGGCGCCCCAAACGACGGTAAGAGAAACAATTCTCCGTTTAAAAAACAAAGTAGTAAGACTGCTATCATGTTTTATCCACCAAACGAAACTAGTAAAAAAGCTATGGTTATTTTCATAAGAGGTCGTATACACATCACTCCACTCCATTCCAATTTTCATAAAAAGAAAACCACAATAGATTTTTTCGCTCGTTACCCTCGCCAGATCGGGCTGTATTGTAGCCCACACGAAAAATGCTACAACAATCGCAGTCAACTTAGAAATGGAAAAGAATTGACAATGCTCCAAATTACTTTCAGTGAAATTCGCTTGAGGCAAAAACACAGAAAGCGCCAAAAATTCTTCCATATTATGTCTATAATGTCAAGCGTAAACAACTTACCGCGTAGATTTAGTGGAGTTTGTAGTCGCTGATCTCTGCTTATCTATCTCGACGCGGGCGGGATCGAAATCACTAGTTGCTAGCTGGTATTGGATGACCGTGCTAACTAAACTACAGGTTGCGGCGACGTGTGATCGAAGCTTTCAGTATCTAAGCATCGCTGCACTGCACGCGCTATCTGCTACTGACTGTCGCCGCCCCAGCATCTATTTCTGCGAATTGAGAAGAATATATTAAACCTATAGCTGCAAGGTTTACGCCGTCTGTTCTTCGGTTTAGTAGGCCTACAAAGGCGGTGGAAAGAAGTCAAAAGTGGGCGGGGAAGATGGAGTCAGAGGCAAAACTCCCAGAAGCTGGTGATATTTTTTGTGGAGAAATGTTGTTTTTTTCATTACACTGCACGTCTTGATTTAAGCAAAACATATTTTTAGAGCCAACAGCCTGTTTTGGGCCTGCTTGTAAATATCTCATCGAAATATTTAGCTGCCAATTGGCTTACTGCAGTTGTTGTTAAAATATTAAAGTTTGTCCAGAGCCGTAGGCGATTGTTTTTTTCCTGCACTGTCATGCAAAAATAATTACCGAAAACGATAGAGAAATATACAGGGTGCGGCAAAAAGTAGCCTTCTAAAGTTTTCCGCTGTTTTCTTAGCAACTGCTTGAAATTTTAATTTTGAATTTTACAGCTTTATTTACTAAAACTGTTCACATCTAACTACCAAGCGAAATGTGTTTTTGTTGAAAAAGACGAAGTTATAGATTTTTTAACATGACGGCCTACCGTTTTTTCAGCATTAAACATGTTCAAGTTACAACACCAATTCAGTTACATCACTGAAACAACACAGTTGACTAATGGTCAGATGTCAGAATTTCACTGTCACTGTGAATGTTCGAATAAACGATGATCAAGTGATAATTTGTAAACAAAATAAATTATTGTTTATCAAAATGTCACTGTGACCTCATCGGCAGTAACGCGGTACCCGGTTTTTGAAAATTAAATAGCACTTTAGCTTAAACATTTTTAATGCTAAAAATCGGAAACGGTCATGTTATAAAGTCCATAACTTTGTCGTTTTAACGGAATCACCTTTTACTTCGCAGTTAGATGTATAAATTTTTATTAAATAAAGCTGTAAGATCCCCACCGTGGTCAGCCACCTGGCCGTGGTGGTGGGGCTTTGCACCGATGACCCGAAAGATTTCTGAAATCTGGAGGTGAGGAGCTAACTTAGAGCTGACCAAACCCGTGAGAGCAGATTGCTACACGTTACCAGTGCTTTTGTGCTGGTTTCGGCTTCACAGCCGTCTACGGCTTTATATCCGCTACCTGTAACCTTGTGGTCACATTCGGGGACGCGCATTGGGCCGAACTGATACGGCCTCAGCGCTGGGCAGGTGTAAGAGCCTGTCCACCCCGGAAGTAAGGTAAGGTAAGGTAAAGCTGTAAAATTTTAAATTAAAATCTCAAACGGTTGCTGAGAAAATAGCGAAAAACTTTAGGGGCTACTTTTTGCTCCCTGTAGGCCTACGCCCCACAGCAAGTGAGTTGCCGCAGCACTGAACTGTCATCGAAACGACGAACTAAGAAAACACACCAATTGACTAAGAGATGTTGTGTAACTTTCCAATATTACAAAGTTGTTTTAAAGCTGTTGCTGTTAGTGTTTAATCCGGTAAATGGAAAACGACTAAGACGTTCGCGAAACAGCTAATACAATGGCGTAGGCCTACTTCAGCCAAACTATACTGACAGCGAGCTCAATGCAAGTAACGTCAGCTGTGGACTTTTCTGAATTAGTAGTTTTGTGTCTGACGAAAATACGAGAACGTAGAAAGAATGCACGAAAGAGAAATAGAACTCGTTAATAAGACTCAAAGAAAAATATAAGAAATTCTTCAAAATTAATACACACTACGTATTGGTACAAATAATGTCGAGTATTGCATTAAAGGTATTGGCCAATTTCTCGTGGCTGCATTTATTTTTGTTTCAACGATGAACGTAGGCTACACTTAAAGTAATGAAGCATCAGGTCTACCGAACGTCCACCCTAGAAGGGTAGAGTCAAGAAGACAGTCGTAGCCGGCGGCAATGCTTTGTTTAATTAAGCGCGTTCACGGCAGCGCATGTTCTTTTTCGAAGAATACAACTGACCTACTGGGCCGAGACCGAGACATATTGCTCCGAGACCGAGACGAGACCCGAGACGCATCGGTCCGAGACCGTCTCGAGACCGAGACGTCTCGACCGAGACCACATCCCTGACACTGGCACAAGAATATCTGATATTTGCTGCATTATTTCACTATTCTGGCAATGAAAATTATGCAAACAGCTTAACGCTCGATTCTCGTCACAGTATAGGGAAGGGGAAAAAGAAACGTCCGAGGTAGCACCGTCCAGGGGGAAACGTCCGGGTAGAACATGTCCGTGCTATTTAATGTTCTGACCTTTACTTAAAATTATTGAATGTCATTATTTTTTTCAAATTATATGTACAGTGTCGTAAAACGTCGACGTCGATTGAGGGCGCATAGGTACGAAACGTTTTTTCTTCGGCCGAAAATTTTCCAAGGTTTTGAGCCACATTAGCACGTGCGAATCTCTGTTTTCAACGTAATTACCCGTCATTCGACGATAACTTTCACATAGTGATGCTTGATGTTTGCTGCGTCGCGCCTCTCTAACGTCAGATCGTAGCTTCTGTTTAGGCGCTAATTTCACGCGCGATAAAATGAAACGAAAACGAACGCTAAAAATCACACGCGATAATCGCATGCAATTAGTGTTGCTTTAGTTTTATCACACGTAATATGGGCGTTTTCTTGCGGAGTTATCACTGACATCAGCATGAATGGCCTTTATAGTCCCGTCCGTGAGTCAACTGCTGACTGCTATGATGTTCCGCAGCGTGTTCAGAACTTCAGAACAGGAAAAAATGTCGGCGCCGAATGCCGACATAACATGTGGTCGCCCGCATCATTATCGAAATTACGCATCGTTCGACATAATATGTAGCCACTAGAGCTTTAATGAAAATCCCAGCGTTGAAGCTTATAATCGGTTTCTATCGCGGTGCAGCTCACGGGCGGCCGCAGCCGCGATTACGCAACTCGCTATTTTCGTGAGCGTTTTTACATCTAGTAGGCCTAACCTCGACCTTTGACTTTTTTTGACTAAAAATTGCCAGACCAGTTACTCTTACCTCGGTAAACGTTTACACGCATTTTGGTTTTCTACGTATTTTTACGCGCGAAAGCAGCTCTGCTTTCAGCGCGTCTTAGCCAGTTTCAGGAACCGTAAAGCTTTTCCACCCTGAATGAGGGCGCTAAATGAGAGGGGGGTGGTCAAAATTTGCGATTTTCGGCCAAAAACTCGCTGTATCACAGGCTGAACGGTAATTCAAGCCCTGTGTTAACGGCGACTTCTCTTTCTTATGGGAAAGCCAAAAATTCGACCCCCACAGAATCAAAACCCCTGACCCGATTGAGATAAAATTTGGCAGGGTTGATTACGTTGGCGAGGAGATTCGTCATGTAAAATTTTATGCAAATCCCTCCAAGGGGGGCTTCCCGGCAAATGGGTGAAATATACGCAAAAATTTTTGTAGCTATAAACCTTTTTTCAGAAACTCAAATACAGGTCAGACCCTTCGGCCGATTTTTGCGCGCGATGGCTCAAACGACGCGGTCTCGTGCAAGGATGTGCCTTTTGGAAGTTAAAAAATTTGAAATTAATATTTAACGTATTTATTCAAAAAATTCAAAAAAATTGCAATGGAGCCTATGGGAAAAATTAAACAATTGTTAAAATGGTCGTAACTTTGGCTGTGTATAAGATAGAGTCATAATTTTTGGTTCTGTGGTATGGTTTTCGGGGATGGCGAATGTAACGATGTCATTTAATTTTACCCCGGACCCTCCCTGGTTGCCATGGCAACGAAATTTGGGACAAAATTGGTTATAACTCGGCTTGTGTAAGAGATATCTGCGAGATTTTTGCATCTATAAGGGGGTTTTCGGAGATGCGCCATCGAATGCTGC
>Ga0209671_1006111_pt1 | contig 12292 bp, 12 predicted proteins | sample WorMetHERISLAND2_2_FD_187401 | JGI IMG/M metagenome (GOLD analysis project Ga0209671, IMG submission 187401) | Marine gutless worms symbiont microbial communities from Max Planck institute for Marine Microbiology, Germany - Olavius geniculatus... | ecosystem: Host-associated > Annelida >...
CCCAGTCAGCATGCGCAATGTCAAGAAGTTGACTCATGCTGTTTGTGAAGTCAGTCTCCAACCCAGCCTGTGTGGCTGCATAGATGCATAGAGTTGCGGTTGCCACTTTTAAAAAGCTTTGTGGGAGACCATTTCCTCTTAAAAGAATGCACTAAAATTTTTACTGAATACTTACTTCATCAAACCTCAGCAAATGAGAGGGTGTGCGATATGAAATTTAAAAAATAAAAATATCCTATATAGAAATTGACCAGGCTAGTGGAAGGCCATTGATGAATGTAAACATCTCAATTATTTCAAGGTCAACCAACGACAAAGATCCATGACGAATTAAAGTGTGAGTATAAAGCAAAGGACAAGGAAGTCAAAAGACATTGTGCCAAAGACAAACAACAATTGTTCGATTCAAAGGCTAGTGAACCAGAAGAAGCTGCGAGTAAAGTAGACCACAAGTCATTGTACAGGATTGTAAAGGAACTCACAGGCCAACGAATGCAGAGCCAGCAGATAAAGATGGCAGATGGGAGACTCACAAGGACACGTGATGAGCTGGTGAACAGATGGAGAGATTACATCCAGGCTGTGCTCAACTGCCCAGAACCCACAACAGCACTTGACATGGATGACACCCAAGCCAGTGTGCAGCTGCCAATCACTGTTGACCCTGTCTCTGAAAAAGAAGTAGGCCTACTACTGTCCATCAAACAGCTAAAGAATGGAAAATTTGCGGGCGTGGACGGTATACAGTTGGGATTGCTGAAGTACTTGGACTCCTTAGTTCCCCACCTTACAGATTTATGCAACATGGTGTGGCAACAGGAACGTGCCTCAGCTGATTGGAGAAATGGCATTATTATCCCACTTCCAAAGAAGGGTGATTTGTCTGATTGTGGCATCTGGTGAGGCGTCATGTTACTGTCTGTACCAAGCAAGGTGTACACCAGGGTACTTTTGAATCTTATGCAGGATGCTGTAGATCAGTTACTTTGTCAACAACGAGCTGGTTTCAGGCATGGCAGATCTTGCATGGATCAGATGTTTACCTTGAGGCAGATCATACAGAAAGTGACAGAAGGACGTCGGCCTGTGATAGTGAATTTCATTGACTTCTGCAAGGAATTCGGCAGCATCCATCGGCCAGCACTGTGGAAAATCGTTCAGCATTATGGACTTCCAACAAAGATAGTTACAGTCATTCAAAAGCTCTATGAGGAGAGTAGCGTGCAGTCAGGGTTAATGGTGACACAAGTAGTTGGTTTCAGATAGAAACAGGTGTTCGTCAGGGTTGTATTTTGTCACCACTGTTGTTCGCTATCGCAATAGATTGGGTGCTACGGAGGACCACGGACAACAGTACTGGAGGGATCAAGTGATCTGAAGATGAGTCATTGTGTGACTTAGATTTTGTCGATGATGGCAGAGGAGCATACTGGGCATCTCTTGGAAAGACAGGATAACAAACATTGAGATCAGAGCCAGAACCGGACAAGAAAGCATGGACAACCTACTGAGAGAAAGACGATTACGCTGGCTTGGACATGTTCTGCATATGAACCATCAGCGCATACCACAGCAAGCACTGTACTGGCAGGTACCAGGATATAAGATAGGACCAGGTCGACCAAGAGCGAACTGGAGGAGCACAATCAACAAAAATTTACAAAAGATGGGGTTCACCTGGGAAGAAGCAGAGGTGGCAGCTCTTGACAGACATGGATGGCGTCGGAGTGTGGCCCAATGTGTCCAGTTGGATGCGGGATGAAATAAGGTCCAAGGTCCACTTTTTGCCTAGCAGTTGACTTTTGTCGACATCAGCCTCGAAAGCGTTAATGTTGTCAATAGAGGCAAACTGTCATCATCGTATTTGATTTGATTTGATTTAGCAGTGCAATATTCAGCAGTGTGTTATTGCAAGACAGCAGTGCAGTATTGTGTGCATTGATTTCAGTGGAGCCGGAGGCAGAGTCAATGAAGAGCAAGTTGCAGCTGCCTAGCTTCGCTCCATCCAAGTGGGAAACTGTCGACGAGTCTGAACTTGAGTCTCAAGGTAACACCTCTGCTTAAGTAGTTGGTCGAAACTGAAGTTACAACTCCCATAAACAATACAATAACTGTCTCATCACAAAAAACTCTAATTCTCAACATAATCAGTATGACAAAAAATAACAAAAAAACAAAACAGTGGCAATTATGATTACAAAATCTAAAAAAAATGGAAACACAGTTTAAGTTGCAAGGTTTTAAAATAGACGTACCGTTACAAAGAAAATTGAACTGATGGTAGCACTGTCTGTGTGAGACGTTCTGAAGAGTTATATAACTAGTAATTAAGTACTAAGTACTCAGCTTTTGCAGTGCACCATATGTCTAAACAAATTTGAATCGTAGCTGTAGATGATAGCAGTTAATCAGTGGTGGTGTTGTTTGAGATCAGATGGGTCTTCGGGTAACTTTGGAAGGTGTTGGCAGATGGTGCTGTTCGAATGGTGTAAGGTAAACGTTAAAACTGTTCCAGATACGAGGAGCGGTTGAGCTGAACTAACATTGCGCGACTGGCGAATGCTGTGTTGCCTGTTGGTTGAGACAGCAGTTGCTGGTCGGATGATCGCAGTTGACGTGATGGCGTTAGCAGGACCGATAGGTGTTTAGTGATTAGTGATTTATATGTTAGCATTGCATGCATTAGGTGTGTTGTGCTGATATTGCCCAGTGTATTTTGCATATGCAGCTATAACGCTGTCCAAGTGGGAATTGCTTGAGCAGAAGAGAAAAGAAGAGGAAGCGTCGGCCAGGAAACAGGCTTCAAGCAGCTACGATGATATTGACGGCAGGTCAGTTAGTTATCGAGTCCACTTGATCAGTGATATAACATCGTTTGCAGTACCACTGCTAATTTACAGTGGCACATTACACCTTGTGTTTATTATGATACTATTATTGTTTAAAGCATTTTGCTAACTTAAATTATATTGACAGCAGGTCATGTGTCATGTGGTTATTTGTTTGCTATTTGGTTATAAATAACATTATTGACAGAGTTAAAAACACCAACTGTATGCTGGCACTGAGACTGATATGTCATTTTATGGAGGAAGTATTTTTTGTTCGGATGTTGTTACTTGCATCTAATTTGCTGTGAATTGATCAGCTGAACGTCATTAATTCATCTTGATCATTATCGGCATTGTCGTGAGCCGTTTTTTCCCATTGTTTACAGTCTGCTATATGTTTACTAATGATGCCCGTTGATCAATGGCGTGTGATTGTCAGGCCACTGGACAATGACGACAGCGAATCAGAGTCGTCACGGCGCAGCAAGGAAGGCTCTGATTGGCCGGCGAGTCAGGACAGTGCAAGTCAGTCATTTGACGATGAAATGATGACGACCGGTGAGAGATCAGAGCATGATGAGAAACACATGCAGCACAGACAGGAGGTGAACGAAGCCAAACGAGCGAAACTACGAGAAATTGAGGTGACTCTCAGCTTTGTTGTATTTTATTGATTTGTGCCTTTAACAAAGGCCGAAGTCATTTGTTGATAGTATGCATTTTTGCTGACACATTGCTGTCTGTTCAGGCTCAACTTGCAGTACAAATTTGACTCGATATACTGCCTTTTCAATCTCCCAGTCAGGTCGATATCCAGTGGTTACTATGCGGATGGTGTTTCACTGTCGACAGCAGACTATCTCGGTAGGCTATAACCAACACCACCGAAGTCAACTCAGCCTTCCATCTCTTAGAGGTAGCCCACTTGGCTGGGGTTAAGTTGGGGGTGTGTGGTGATCCCATATGGCAGGTGATGCTCTGTAGCTCTCTGACAGGTTTCTCATAAAGAGTTGTGTTGATATTAGGTGAAAGTAATGAAGTACCAAGATGAATTGGAGGCTGGGCGTCGATCTCGCAAGCCAGAGTTCTCTATAGCCGAACAGGTCGAGCAGTACCGACGAAAACAGCTACGCAAGGTCTGTGACTACCATACATTATTACGTCTCTCACATCTCTCTCTCTCTCTGTTAGCATTTCGTTATCAAATACTTACATATACACTACACTCGTGGCTGTGTCATGTTGTAATAAACAGATAATGTTCTGCAGGATAAGTATAGTTCAGATATAAGAGGTATATCTGTTAAACAAAATCTGCCTCAGTTATTAGTAAATACATTGGTTGTGACAAAAATTGCATTTTTGTACCAGTTGTAAATTTTGTTATTGCGTTTGTGTCGGCTGCTAGTGTAGTTAGTTGTGCATTTGCAGCAGAGCAGATTTCATGATGATGGTGATGTTTGTCAGGGTTAGCAGGACTGTCCTCGGCCTCGAGGACATCTCAAGGATAAAAAATCATGCCCTTGGCCTCAAAAAGGTTTGGTCTTTACCTTGGTCTGGGACACCACTTGTCTGACCTTGACCTCGAAGATCACTGCCCGTGGCCTTGGCCATGAAAATGCTGGCTTCGAACTCATTGCTGGCTGTTATTTAGGAGGATGAGAAAGAGGCAGAGAGAGAGAAAGAAAAGCGTCGTGAGGAGGAGAGGGAAAGAGTCCGCGAGTGGGAGAGAGCCAGAGAGCGCGAACGAGATCGCAGCAACCGTACGTCATCGCGAGGTAAAGACATCGAAGTATTGGAGGTGCGGCGGTCCGACGAACAGCGATCGACGAGCGTCGACTCCGACAGTCGGTTGACGTCACGTGACGTGGAGACTGCAAGCCGTGATGCAGAACGCAGTAGAACACGTGACCACCGGAGTGGCACCGAGACACGCCGAGACATCGACAGCAGGCATCACTCAACGGCAGACGCAGATGACAGAAGTCGACACCACGCTGACGATGATAGACACAGTAGACAGAGCCACAGCCGAGATCACTCACCTCCCTCTGATGACAGCTCCAGAGATGACTTGACGGTCAGTGCTGTACTGTTGTCATAGTAATAGTGGTGGTAGTAGTCTAGTAATAGCAGTAGCACTCTACGATTAAGCCACTTCAGCAATTTTTTTCTTTATATCAGGCAACTGGTTGCAAAGAAATTGCATATTGTTTGCTGTGCTATTGTTTTCTGAGCCACCGTATAGTAGTGGTAACAGAATTTGTAGTAGTACTAGTAGTAGAGATTGTGATGGTAGTTGCAACTGGAAAATGCTTGGACATTTTGAACCTCTACGTAGCACTCTTTTGTGCTTCACTGGCTGCCACATTAACTATAGTTAAATAAAAGTACTTGCGAAAAATTTCTGGAACCAAATCACATTCCAAGAGACCCAGATTTGGGGTTTCTGGATTGGGTTCATGATCGAGATTGTCACCAAAAACGTAATGTTTATTGAGTCGCACCCTTATCAGAAAATATCGTTACTTTCATGATTTGCCACTAGTACAGTGTGTAATGTGATATGCTGCTGGTATATAGGTAAGCGGCTCACTGGTGAATTATCCATCGTCTCCGCAGCATCGAGACTCGTCAACCGACAGCCGACAACGACGGTCACGGACGTCACCCAAGAAATCGTAAGTCCCATCTTGGTCAGCATTGTTATTGGATAACTCACCTAAAAACCTGCTACAATCCCCCCACTCCCCTGCTAAATAATCACCTAAGCTTAATACAATTTTAGTTTTTTAGTTTCACTAATAATGACATATTTTATTAAAGTTAACATCTTGTAACATCTGAACCTATGAATTTGTAAATTGCTTGTATATTTTATGCACATGAGAGCAAGAATAAAAACACAGAATCAACCAATAGGCTTTTCAGCTAAAGCTTAAGTTAGGCTTTTTAAAAACTTATAACCCAATAAAACCCACTGGGTGGGGTTTTTTAACAAGAAATTTGAGCAAAGCTCAAGAGATGCGCGAAAGCCTATAGCATTTCCAGTTCAGTAGTTATAGTTTCGAAAATCGCATATCACTTGGACTCGGCCCATCGGGACCATAATACACATCGGCCATAGGCGCGTGTGGCGTTGGCGACGGTGGCGCCTCCTTGTGAATGACATAGACTTGCGCAGCCCGATGTCGCGAAAAAAAATCCGTAAAACCCCCTATTTTGGCGTTCAGGGTTATCCAAGGTCATTGAATTCGGCGCCAATCGACAGCCAGCATACGATTTCCTATTAGTGATTAATAGTAACCTAGGCCTTATCTTGCACCGTTATTGAGATACAGCGAGTTATAGGCCAAAAATCGCAAATTTTGACCACCCCCCTCTCATTTAGCGCCCTCGTTCGGAGTGACCCCCTTCGAATTTATGAAAAAGCTTTACGGTTCCTGAAACTAGAGTCTTCCGGGCAGCTGACGGTGAAAATGTGGTAATTCTATCTTGCACCGTTTTTGACTGATCCACCCGTGTGACGGACAGACAGACAGAATTGCGATGGCTAAGACGCGCTGAAAGCATAGCTGCTTTCGCGCGTAAAAACTGTTTTTTCCAGCCCTGATTTTAGCCAATCTGTGGACCTACAGTATGTACTGGCTGTGAACTACAGCCTACTGGCAGACTAGGCTGTATGTGTCTACGACGCTAATTGCTAACCTACAACGTATACCTTCAGTTACGATGTGTGGTGGTATTTTTACTCTGATACTGGATGGATGTTTGTTGTTGACATATAATGTGATGTAAATGTATCAGTCATAGAGCACTGTGGGGAGTAGACAGAGATTAGGTCCTCGAGGGCCTTGAGTTCAAGGACAAAAAACTGTGGCCTTAGCCTTGGCCTCAGCATTTTAGCCTTTAGTCACTAATTTCGAAGTGAGCAGTTTTGAGACTTATTGTAGTTCTTGTTTAGTTGGAGCATTACCATGCAGTTGCCACTATCGGGGTACTGTGGATGCCACAGGAAAATCCTACCTGGTACTTGGTTCTTAAAATTTATCACAAAATAACAAGTGCTGATTAAATGATGATTCTTTGCACCAAAATTATACTGTACCAGGATTCTTGGTCATATTTGAAAATGTAATGGGGATCCAGTTTTTAGCCCACTGTACTTAAGTAATAGTCAGGTCAAGCTATTGTCATGTTTGTCGTCCATCGTCCGTCATCTGTAATCTCTCTGTCATGGATGTATTGTGGCTAAACGGTGCAAGATAGGGCCTAGGTTGCTATTGATCACTAATAGGAAGTTGCATGTTGGCGTTCAAATGACATGAAAATCATTGACCTTAGATGACCGTGAAAGTCACTAACAACCAGTAAGGTCAACTATCCTAGCAACAGCTGGTCTTCTTGTTAGACAAGCACTATATATGTCATTGATGTTTTTAGGTCGAGGTCGCGCAGTCCACGTAAGTCTCGGAGGTCAAGGTCGCGGTCATCGGGTCGACATAAACACAAAAAGAGCCGACGTTCATGATGTGTCAACAAGTTCTGTATGTTCAGTGATAATATAATGGGTGAGGTCAAGTTTTGCTAAGACTCTGCTAAGCTCTGAGACTAAAGTCTCGACTTTTATCGTGACTCATCTTCAAGCTGGGCTTAGACTTTTGACTTGACTTTAGACTAGACTTTCGTTCGTCCATCTTTTCGTTATGCAACGGTTGAAATAACTGCATTAATACGATTAGTTAATTAACATTATAGAAGTGTTTTCCAGGCCTATATTGATCAGGTGATGTGTACAGTAATAATTTGCTTACCTACATGGCCATTTTGTGGATATAAAGGGAATTTTGTGCGATATTATTAGCAGTGCAAGCCAGCGATGACGTCACAATTTGTGCGGGTGTCTTTTCCTGAGTTAATGCTAGTAAGCAGTAAGTATCAGATGGCACACTATTTTACTGGACAAAACATAAATATTATGCTCAAATAACAAACCGGGACGTCTGTTTAATCAAGCTAAGCCCTAATTGTATTTTTTTAACATTGTAAATTGCCGGCTGATTTTGTCTTGACTTTGGACTTGACTTTGGGCTTAGACCAGTCAGGTCAAACTTGACCAAAGTGAAGTCAAGACTTTAGTCTTAGAATAACTTGACCTCTTCCACTGAGTGTTTCCTGTAGCATAATAGAGCAAGTTATGTGATGCATTTAGTGTAAGACTTGTCTGACACTGTATTGCACAGTTGCACATCATCCACGTTTTGACCGATGACTGCATGTGCTCATGATGTCCCTGGTGAGAACTTATTGATTATATAATCGCCAGCGCTAGAAAATTGGTCCAAAAAACCTAGGTTTTTTATGTTTTTAACATTAAAACCTCAAAAGTTTAATTTTACGTTTTTAGGTTATTTGTTTGTTGAAATTTTATCAAATATCATATTTTTTATTTTTAATTGCCATTTTTGAGTTATGACGTCAATCGCATCATCGTTGTTCACTCGTACGAGGGTAAGATGTTTTTCCTGGGTCGTAATTTTTTGTACAGTGTTCGTTGAACACTAAACTAGAAAAACCTAGAAATCCTTAAAAAGCCTTAAAAGCTATTTAAAAACTCCAAGAACTTAAAAATTTTCTTTAAAAAACCCAGGTTTTTCAAGCCATGGTCTGTGTTATTTCTGTTTCATGGTATTTTGTTCGGCATGGGAATGATGTTATTTCGTTTAGCAAAGAAGCCACGTAAAAATGGGCACTGAATTAAAATTGCCACATAAGCCATGAAATCTGAGACTCATGGTTGGTAGATATTAGTTGGTTTTTACTCATCATCAGAAATAGATTGCTGTACAGAAAAAAAATAGCTAAGTGTGATCATTTGAATCAGTTGTGAATGAGATAAGTTTTATCACAGCCGAACCAAGCAACCGGGGCCGGTCTTAGCCGATCGGCAGCCCTGGTCTGCACAGAACTTTCAGGGTCTAAAATGGCGACCCCCTAAAATTGGTGGCCCACTGGCCCTGTTCAGCTGAGCACCTCGAACATGCCTACAGTCGGTCTTGCAAGCAACAGATAGTCAGATACAGCTACCAGCGTCTTTCTTGTCTGCTAGTGCTAGTAATTAATCACAGACGTCCATGCATGCACAGCCTCAGGTTTTCGGACAGCCTGATAATTATTTTCTCAAAAAAAACCTTTGTGGAATTACGTTTGGTGAATATTCGTTTTTGCATGAAACTGTTGGATTACCCTTCTAGTAAAATGTGTGACGTGTAAAGTGCTGATAAATTCGTTTCAGCCAGGAACCTTACAGTTCTGTCTAACCCCTCTGCAGACTGGACTCATTAGGTTGATTGAATTGACAGTGATGTGATAGTGGTTGCTAATACTGCTTGGACGGCTCACTGACATGACATGGTGTATATGAAATTATTTACACTAATTGACTCTGGCAACTGTAATATATTGTTAAGTCATTGTCATTGTGCAGCATATAGATTTTGCAGTAAAAATAGATTAATGTCTGACGAGATTGTGATGGAAATAAAATGTGAATACTTAGCAGCATTTGTGTGTCGTGTATGAATTTTCAGAATGTTTTATTGTTTGCCATTGAACATTTGTGTGTGATTCCATATGGCAGGTGACTCTCTGTAGCTTTGTGGTGGGTTTCTATAACCTTATAACTATGTGTACATTAGTCCAGTAGCGTAGCCAGACGGGGGGTTGACCGCAGGGGATAAGAGGGCTAATGAAGATGTTTTTTCAGTGTGAAACATGAAGTTCTGTAAATGTGAAAAATACGAAAACTCCTACCATGTAGCAAATTTCTCTCTTGTATTAGTGCTCTGCTATTGAACAGTTGCAGTGCTCTAATTTAGGGTGGTATTTGTAGTTCCTGCAGCGCACAACGTTGAATGGCCAGAGGGGGTTATTGGGGTATGGAGAGGGGTTGCATTTTTCCAGTTGCTATGAAATTTTCAGATGCGATAACCGAGTTGCATGGAAGTGCATTTTTCTAGCGTCACCAGCCATATGAGAAACACATTGCATCACCCGACACACCCAGCTTTAACCCCGGAAGGATGGAAGGCTGAGTTGACCTGTATGATTGGGATTGGTTGTGCAGCTTGGTGGTTTACCTGTTACCTGTAGGCTATGCATAACGTTAATCATTTGCCCATCCGAGTAGTAACTAAGCCCATCATGGAGCAACTTTGTTGATCATGGTCAACACGATACACTACGACAAATCACTGCTCGGAAATTTGTCTGAAATTTGGTTTAAGGCAATGTTTTATCTAACAGCATGTATACCTTTGTGCCTATATTGTAGAGCTGTATGGTTTTTTGCACGCTAGGGTTGGATCGAGACGCCAGATGCCCGCCCCGTCTTGGAATACCAAAAATAAAATGGCGGCAACAGACTTTGTACAATTATCCAGTGTAGTATATTTTGCAAGATAAAGCTTCTCAATATGATTGGAGGAACGAGAATACTGTCCAGAACTTCTCGACGCTTCTGTGCTATTCAAAAAGTGGCGGTGACAGAACTGGGATTCTTAGTTTTAAACGTATATAAAACGACAAAATGGTCATGAATTTTATTTTCATAAAATGTGGAGGCTGCATTGCTTAATCCGGCCCTGGGTCACGTGTTGAGTTGACTTTGTGGCAATATATCAGCGTTGTGACTGGCTTGCTGGGAGGTCTGCTGACACTCGTGAGCCCTCCTACCACACACAGACAACATCGCACAGATGTACCAGCGACAGTACGACATCTGCAGACGCCACTGACACACGCCTGGTACTGTCGCATGCTGACCATAGGCCTACCTGTCACTGTTGCGTTTCATCATTACGTCCGAACTAACTAGGCCTACAAAGCCAGCATATATAGGCCTATAGTACAATAATATTTTCACAAGGTAGTGTTACGACACGTTTTAGGTATGGTGGGCACACGTATAATAGTTTTGTTCAAAATTTTCTCCCAAGTCTTATCGGTGACAGAATTTTGAAAATAGTTCACAGATTAGCGAAGACAATGTGGTTGCTTTCTATGAAACAGTGTACAATGTACGCGTTACAAGAGAAAACTGTAGCTACGCTACAAAAAAACTTCATAAAAGCAGGGTAAAAACACGATAAAAAAGCTGCAATAGCTGCATATTATGCAACAAGCGCTGAGAGCTGACTTAAATAAAAAGATGACATATCAATGCCAAATATTGTGTCGCTTGTAATTGTTAATGTCATGTTGACACGCTGAGCAGTGGTCTGACTGACCGAATGAGGTCGTCAATGTCGACAAGCATCGAGTCCTGGGCCATGTGAAGTTCGTCTCGTTCCTCTAGCGACCTCATCAACTGACCGTTGTATGCTGGGTACAGAGACACGCAAGGCATCTTTCAAAACTACGTCAATATAATATTAGTATGCTTATTTGCCACGAATGATAAACACACAGCAACATCAATTTAGGTCTAACTCGGTTCAGGCCCGACGAAAGCCACAACGGGGCTCGGGAAACATTCTGAAACATTCTCATGGTGTCCTACGGGGTAGTTATCTGGGGAGCGGTCTAGAATACTGAATGCATTCATTCAATAATTAGTTAGATTTTTTGAAAAGATCGTCGCGGAATATTAACGATTGACCTAAGCCCAATTTATATTATGATCAGTTTTGAAGCCGAACACAGCGAATATATTTTTGAGTTATAGCAACGTCGCTGGCCAGGGAAAACATTTCTCCCTCCGACCCTCCCTCCCCCCTTCTCGACGGGCCCGGCAGTTTGCGCTTCCTATGGTTGGCATGTTCATCAATATAGTAGGTTACACGTTTTTGGGCCGAGTGGCCGACCGTTAAGCTGTAAGCTTAAAGGTCTGGCCCTATGCTACGATCATAGTTCTAGAAAACGTTTTTTTCGTTTTTTTGAAAATTCAAAAAACGTGACTTTTTACGTTTTTTAAATGACCTGTCAAAAAAACGAAAAAACGTAATTATATCAATACAGCATAATCTTACCTGAATGTGCAAAATTTTCCATATACGGTACACGTAATACAAGTGGACTAACTACAACAGACTGTTTGTCTGCTTAGTATACTAGAAGTGCTAACTTTCACAGGCTGAACGGTAGTTCAAGCCCTGTGTTAACGGCGACTTCTCTTTCTTATGGGAAAGCCAAAAATTCGACCCCCCACAGAATCAAAAACCCTGATCTGATTGAGTTAAAATTTGGCAGGTTGATTACGTCGGCGAGATGACCCCTTATGCAAAATTTTATGCAAATCCCTCCTAGGGGGGCTTCCCGGCAAAGGGTGAAATATACGCAAAAATTTTTATAGCCATATACCTTTTTTTAGTCAACTCACCTACAGGTCAGACCCTTCGGCAGATTTTTGCGCGCGATGGCTCAAACGACGCGGTCTCGCACAAGGATGTGCCTTTTGGGGG
>Ga0209671_1006112_pt1 | contig 12291 bp, 9 predicted proteins | sample WorMetHERISLAND2_2_FD_187401 | JGI IMG/M metagenome (GOLD analysis project Ga0209671, IMG submission 187401) | Marine gutless worms symbiont microbial communities from Max Planck institute for Marine Microbiology, Germany - Olavius geniculatus... | ecosystem: Host-associated > Annelida >...
GAAGTAGGACCCCCTAAAATCCAGCTAGGGAGTCTGAGGGAGCGCTGTGGGCTCCATCAGCGGGGTCTGGGGCGGAGCCCCAGCCCAAATCGAATTTGGTGCATTTTGGCTTCAAAAAATGAAATGTGGTGGCAACAGTCTTAATAATTATCCGTAGAATAAACTGACCAAATTGGCAATTTTAGTGCAGTTTAAATGTATGCTTATGTTTTGTCTGGAGGATTGGAAAAAACCTGGGCCTTTCGCCCCCTCGTCTACTCCACTGCTTGGGGCTAGCTTAGCCTACCTAAGCAAAGGCTACGTTTTTGCACCAAAAAACGAGCGACTGAGCGACTGTAGGTTACGCTATTACTTTTTTGGTAAGCTTAGATTTTTTTCTGTAAAACGGCCGATCTTCGTCAGAAGGCCCGTTGCTCTAGTGCACACCACCTTATCAGTATCTTTTAGCGTAAAAGCGCGCAGGTGTGCGTAATATAAGCCTGTGCATGCGTACATATTCATTCGTTTGTTTTTTTTTCGTAATCACAAAAAAGCAACAAAACCGTGCTGCTGCAAGAAAACCGCGCGACGCGGTAGCGCAACAAGAAGGCGGGGTCACTGAACACGAACGGAATTTCTAGGCGGCTCCGTGTCTTTTTTGTTCTTATACGATTTTGTTCCTTTCTGCTTCGAAAAAAACTGCGTTCCGCTCTAGAGTCCACGACTGGCCAGGCCCGACGAGATAAAGAGCTACAGCGTAGCCCGGGGAAAAAATCTCGCGGGGCCCTTCTGAGGAGAAAATTTTAATTTAAAAAAAATAGCGCACTCTGGTGTACATGTACTTTATATTTCTGAGCGACAGTGGGCCCCCAAACGTCGCGCGCCCCGGGGTAACTTACCTCGTAGCCCCCTCTCGACGGGCATGCGACTGGCAATTGTGCAAGACATGGTACGAGCAGTTACAAGTTCCTGCGTTGAGACAAAACATCGAAAGATAGCAACTAGAAGCGTCAACTCGAAACATCTTTCAGTGAATCACTGCAGTTCGACTTGATTCAATTTGTCATGAAACTCGCGAAACGACCATGAATTAAACCGAAGAAATTGTATAGTGTGTTTACAATTAAGAAGAATTTATATTTAAAATTGTTTGGAACTCGGGGCACTTTGCACTCAAAGACCTTGCGGCTCATGCCAATCAGCTGCCAAATCCGAGATTGTAAAGCGCTTCTGGTCACGGGCCTGACTCATGTAAGAAGCGCTATAGCAAGTACCGGAACCGGAGTTTGATCTTTTTAATTGTGTAGGTCTACTGTGTTGCAGTTGGCGAAAAGTAGGGTCGCAAAAGGGACATTTTAAAATTTTATTTGGTCATGACATACACCGTGTAATATTACACAATAACACATAAAACCAAAATACGAAACCCAGCTGTCGCTAGGGTGGGACCGACCGCACTGATTGTCACTGACCTTCACGGTCATCCAAGGTCGATGATTTGCAGGTAATTTGAAACCCATTATGCGACTTCCTATTAGTGATCAATAGCAACCTAGACCCTATCTTGCACCGTTTAGTCACAGTATACCCGTGATGGACAGAAGGACAGACGGACGGACGACAATCATGACAAAGGCCGACCATAGGCTTACAGCTTAGCGGTCGGCCCAATGACATACAGAATAGTAGGCCCACACATGACAAGTAATTTGAGCAAAGCTTATGGGATGCGCGACAGCATTGACAGTTCCTCTTCGCAGGTTGTTCAAGTCTATCTCCAGCCATTTCGGTGCAATTCATTCTTAAAATGTGTGTCGCAGGCCGAAATCGCGAACAATTTACGAAAAGCCCCTCTTTTGGTGGTTCAAGGTCATTCAAAGTCATCGTCGTTGATAAATCTAAAAAGCCCGTCACCAGTGCTTGTAATTTTGTGCAACATAATCTATCTGCAACAGTTTTCACACTGAACGAGCCAATAGCGGCAAAATAACATCTTTTTTAGAGGAGTGCCCCTCTTTGACGCCTTCGTTCGAGAGATATCCTTTATCGAGGCGCACGAAATTTTGTCACGATAAACTACAGTCTTTGGGGCAGCCCACAATAAAAATTTTATGATTTTAGGTGTCGCCCATTTGATACAGTGTAGGGTGTGACAGACGAACGGACGGACAGACAGACGCCTAGATGATGGCTAAGACGCGCGAAGCATTGCATGTTGTCGTGCGTAAAAACTAAAGTAAAGATCGTGCAGCATAGGGGACTAAATGCAAACAGTTTCGTCTGCAGAACTGTGAAAACCAACTAAAAACTGCAACAATATTCTTCAGGGTCTAACAAATTTTTCGGAACGCAGTTTTTAGAGACGCATGGAAAAAGGAAGCAGGAGAATTTATTTACTCAGGCTTCACGATTTTTGTCTACCCTATTTGTACTCTACTTCTATTACTACACGTTAATGTAGACGTGCGGTGACGTATGTTTTCCCGCGTCTGCTGTCACGAAGTTGTCGTCTCCAACAGCAAAAATGTCGCAGTGTACACATTCAGGGACCTCTATGACATGTCTGTAGGCGCCGGCACAGCACCAATCATAAGCTAATAACTGTAGTAGCCTGTCAAAGTGTGATCAACGATGTGGTTGGTAAATAGTAACCGCGCCCGTGGCTTAAACCCCATGGCACAGCGACTGTCGTATATATAGACTAGGATAGCCCAAGAAAAATGTAATACCTCGTTTACACGATGAAGCCAACGTCAAGCAATCATTAAGCGAACATCAAGCAAATATGCAGCATGCATAAAGCATAGCTTACACAAAGCAATCATCAAGCAGACATCAGCAAACGCCAATCAAACGTCAAGCAAACATCAAGCAATTACAGCACACGTCGTGCACGTGTACTTTGAATGCATTTGCTTGATGTTTGCTTGATCGTGTAAACGGGGTATAAGTCGTCGTCAAGCAAACAACTTTATGCCTTCATCATATGTTATGTACGAATTTTCAAACGTCCTTTACTGGCACAGGCATACAGATCAGTCGCACGATGACTTCTACTCTGAAATGGCCATACTTATGTTTGCGTCTCACTGGACTTTGATAATTTATTTCTGGGCATAATGACTAAATAAAATGAACTGAGTGAAAAATGTAAAGAAAAAGATTGGAGCAACATGAGAGAAATAATTGAGGGAAGCGAAGAAGATGAGGTGTCAGGATAAATCACCATCCTGCCGGTAAAGTTTTAGTGCTGTGCAGACCGGCAACTGCAAATTTACCTTTAAAATCAATCAATCGGTCAATCAATAAATATCTTTGTTTCAGAGTTGCAAGCAAAAAAAAGACAAAAACTACTAGTAAGATGCCAAACTGCTAATTTCGCAGTCAGCCACGTTCGCAATAATTTTAAAATAGCTAAGCTATTGACTACTGAAAGGAACAGGAAATTTGAGTTAATGCTCACGAGACGCGCGAAATCCTATAGCAGTTTTTATTCGCAAGTTGCCTTAGTCTATCGCTAGCCATGTCGTCGCAATTCACTCTTGAAGTGCACGGCGCAGCCGAAGATTGCAAAGAACAATAAAAGTCTTTATTTTGGAGTTTAGGGTCTTTCAAAGTCATCAATGTTGATACGACTAAAAAGCTAGTCACTTTGTTGTAATAGGCAGCATATCCATGCCTATCTGCAACCGTTTTAACGGTAGACTTACCAACAACGGTAAAATAACGACTTTTAAAAAGTACCGCTTTTTGATGCCCTCGTGTGCAGGTTTCTTTGAACCTAAAAGGTCGCGCTTGGACCGTTAAAATCTACGTTCAATGCTGAAAATTTAATGTGCAGCTTGTCCTTGTCTATCTGTAGCGAATTCGGCGAAATTCGCTCTTGAAATGTGTCTCGCAGCCAAAATCGCAAAAACTCTATAAAACCCCCTATTTTGGCGTTCATGGTTATCTATGGTCATTAAATTTGGTAGCAATCGAGAGCCAGTGTACGACTTCCTATTAGCGATTAATAGTAACATAGGCCCTATCTCGCATCATACAGTGATTTATTGGCTAAAAATTGCAAATTTTTCTTACCCCCTTTTATTTAGAGCCTTCGTTGTGAGTGACCCCTTTTGAATTTATGGAAAAGCTTTACGGTTTTTGAAACTAGAGTATTCCGGGCAGCCAATGTAAAGATTTGGTGATCCTATCTTCACCGTTTTTGACTAATCCACGCGTGTGACGGACGGACGGACGGAAAAAATTGCGATGGCTAAGACGCGCTAAAGCAGTAGCTGCTTTCGCGCGTAAAAAACTATCGACCACACTTACTTACACACACACACACACACACACACACACACACATACTAACAGTATCAAGAACTTAAATTGAGATTTTTACAACCTGGGCTTATAGCATGTATTGACAAATACTTTGCAATTCACGCGTACAAAAAAACTACATCTGTCTGCATACAAAAAAATTGCACTTCAAATGCATTAAGATAATAAATTAATAAAACAATGTAAAATAACAATGACATATTATGTATTTATGAGTCAAAAACAAGTTTTTATTTTTGCTGTACAAAAACTGTTCCGCAAAAACATTATTTTTTCGCAGCACATCATCAACGAAATTATTTTTGAATTTCATCGAAAATTTTCTGACAAGAAAGATGTTTTCAAGAATGAAAGAAGAATTGCTTTTCCTGATTGCTGATTATCACCAACACATTTTCACGGTGTTATATTTTAAATAGCATATTTTTGTTATAGGTCTGCATCAGTTAGTAATGATGTCAAATGAATAGGTCCAGGCATGATAAGAATTTGTCATGACATTGCCGGCGGAGTTTTTGCACTCGCCGAGTGCTTATTATTTTTTGTCTAATTGTCTGATTTATTGGCTACGATTGCCGTCTTGAGTGGGTGCAGTGTGCAGTGTGAAATTTGCCAATTGTATACATTTATACAGCGTCGCTGTTAACATGACGTTGGGGATAGTGGTCTATACTCTTAGCCTCGCTCTATACGAGTCCGCTGCTTACGCAATAAGTCTTAGACAACAATTTGCCCGTCGGTATAAAGCACGACGTCATGCTTCGTCAGGTCGCTATGGTTTATACCCCGTTTACACGATCAAGCAAACATCAAGCAAACATCGAGCAAACATTAAGCAAATGTATTCAAAATACACGTGCTTGATGTTTGCTTGATCGTGTAAACTATGCTTTATGTATGCTTGATATTTGCTCGATGTTTGCTTGACGTTAGCTTGAAATTTGCTGGATGATTGCTTCATATTTGCTTGATGTTTGCTTCATCGTGTAAAAGGGGTATTACGTACGACGCAGCGTCAAGGATTTTTTCTCTTCACCTGCTCGAATAATTAATTTTAGTTGGTTAAAGCATTTCGATTAACTGGTTGAACGACTGAAAGATTGCGCCCTCGGTCTGCTATGTTTATGCCTACGCACTTAGGTACAAAAAGCCCAGCTGTTGCTGAAATAGCCGACCGTAAAGGTTGTCGGTGATCTTCAGGGTCAACCAAGGTCGATGATTTTCGTTTTATCTCGGGCGTATATCACTTCCTATTAGTGATTAATAATAACATTAGCCGTATCGCTGACCGTTTTCGAGATGTGGTCTTTTTCCGTTGAAAAACGCACATTTTTCTTAATTGCTCTTTTTATTCAACGCCGATCTTGAAAACGTTCCCTTTGCACTAAATCGTTAAAATTTTGCATGCTTAGATTTGTGACACATGGCTAATTATTCGACCTAACGCTTAGTTACAATGCATCCGTTGCAGACAGACAGACAGACGACAAACGACAACTCGTACCATAAGCTCAACCGTTACTCAAGTACGGTCAGCTAAAATTGTTCTGAAGTTGGTGGCAGACATATTTAAGTCAAAATAATAGCCCCGCCTTTATAAAATTACTAACGTTCTATTTTATTCTATTCTATCTTCAACCTGTAAGCGATTGTGTCAGATTTAATTTTTTAGACGAAGCGTTAATAAGAAAACAAACTGCTGCTGGTCGTGGTGCAGCTTTTATTTCACTCTTTTCGTCAGCAAGAACCAATACACAAGTGACACGACTTGGGGGTGTGCTTCGGTGACAGAATTCACATTATTCATGTGATCTGTCTGTCAAACGAAGCGCTGCAGTAGGCTTACGTATATACGCATGCATGATGAATGATTATTTTGCCTCTCACTGTCGCCCGCCGTAACTTACATAACTTACAGGCGCAGAGACGCGGCTCCTAACAAAAAGCGAGTCAGATATGGCTGACATTTTGTGACGTTGAAGAATGACGGCTTCAAGCTTAGGTCTACCAGAAAGAAACTCAGTCGCAACGTAGCCTACATCACACTGAGAGGCCTCGACTAGGCCTATTCCTCAGGCTATAAACGAGGCGGCGATAACGATGGCCATACCGCTGCAGATAGACACATTGTTAGTACTCACAGCCTATAAGAAGTTGCTATCGCCCTATCGAATGGCGTCATCGCCGAACCCCTACGACTTAGTCTACCGTTCGGCCACAATACCCCACGATTGGCATAGCGGAATGCGTTGTCTCTTCCACGTCATCCAAGGTCAATGATTGTTGCCGACCGTACTTAATTCTTAAATAACGGTTGTGCTTATGGTACGAGTTGTTGTCTGTCTGTCCGACAGTCATCGTCCGTTTTCTGTAGCAGATGTACTGTGGCTAAGCGGTGCGAGATAGGGCCTATAGGTTGCTATTGCATCACCATAAGAAAGTCGCATATTGGCTTTCAAGTGATATAAAAAGCGTTGATCTTGGATGACAATGAAGGGTCATAACGCACTATGATATGCCAATCGTGCGATATTATGGCTAAACGGTAAGTCGTAGGCTAGGGGTTGGCGATCGATGGTACCATCGGATAGGGCGCTGGCAATTTCTTATTAACTGTCAGTAGTAACCATGTGTTCATCTGCAGCGGTTTGGCCGCAATTTGTAATGGAAAGTTTTAAGCTATAATTAAAGTGGCCCTATCTCGGAAACGGCGAGATATCGGGTTAAGGTTTCTAATCACGAATAGGATTAAGTGGCATAGGCCAACGCTTTTTTAATTCAAATTACATTAAAATCATTTATTTTGGATGACCTTCAAGGTCACTGACAACTAGTACGGTTGGCTATCATAGCGACAACTGGGCTTTTTGTCATGTTATGTTTAAGGTCTAATGGACTTCTTAGTAGGCTAATGATTAATAGCAACCGTACCTGGCCCTATCTCTTACCGTTTCTGAGATAGGTTCTTACGGCCAGTTTTCGGTTGAGAAGACATTTGCCTAACTCTTCCATTCAATTCGAAATTTGAAAATGCTTCCCTTGCACTCCATCGCTCAAATTTTGCAAGCAAACACCATTGCCATAGGGCTAGGATTATAAGACCTAGCAGCGCCATATCATTTTTATTCACCAAAAACACGGTAGAAAGAAATTTCTCGTGTAAAAGTTTTTTTCGTGTAAATTTTATTTGTTTAAAAAGTTTTTTAAAGACCTATTCGTTAGCCACGGTACATTTATGACCCACTTTGCAGCCAGTCTAGATGGACAAGAACGTGGCGGTAAATTATTATCAAACGAAGGTAACCCTTGAACACTAGTCGACTGCGCTGAATGAACGACTGAAAGCGCGAGACCTAACAAGAGCGCTAAATAATAGGGAAAGGGGATGGATTAACTTTTTATCTGCAGTGAAGACTTTTGGTATCGCGGTAGTATCGAGTATCGCGATACCTGACTCCAAAATCAGGTATCGCACAACACTAAAGGAGCGTACACTGCGATTTGTTTACATTTTGTGTTTGTTTACAATTTGCAAACACGTTAATTCGGCTTTTTAACGTCGTTTCTAAGCTGTGGATCGTAACGTTTTAGATGGCAGAAACTGTCGCAAGTCCATGGTGAAAAAGAAAAATGCTGGGGCCGCAATGCACAGATCACATACGCTCAGGCAGCATATTTTTCATCAGTTTTTTAGAAGCATTAGGCAGAATTTATACTGCAATTGGCCATACTACAAATGTTGTAGTAATCACACCAATCAGTAATCATTTAAAATGTTTGTCGTCAGAGGTTTTGTTTGAGCGGTGAAAACAATTAACTTTTTGTAACAGTAAGACAGACTTTTAACAACTTCAACATAACTTCGCACAAAATCAACATAAACATCGTACTGGACTGTCATGGCAGTCGTAAACTTCCGCTAATATAACATAACGTAACTTCAAACATATTCACATCGGAAATAAACATGCGGGCATCAAAAAACCGAGAACGACCATGTTTAGATCTTCAGACTTAGGTGTAGAATTAGGGTTAGTTTTAGGGTTAGGGTCAGGGTTAGGGTTAGGTTTAGGGTTTGTAGTCGCATTCAGTTGCAATTAAAATAACTAAAATCCAGTACGATCGGTGTCACAATCGTCCTCGGTCGATAGACACTTGAAGTAAACAGCCGTGACGTGGAGATCGCATTGCATGCACATGTACGATTTGTTGCAAGTCAGTTGGAAAAGGGTGAAACGATCAGAAATATTTCTTCATTTTCAGACTTGTGACATCTTTGGCAATTGAATAACGTAAGTGAAATCGGAAATTTGCGGGTATGTTATTATACTGCATTAGGTTTACTCAAGTATGGTTAGCTAAAAATTGTTCTGAAGTTGGCGGACATAATTTAGTTAAAATAATAGCCCCGCCTTTATAAAATTTCTAACGTTCTATTTTATTCTATTCTATCTTCAACCTGTAAGCGATTGTGTCAGATTTAATTTTTTAGATGAAGCGTTAATAAGAAAACAAACTGCTGCTGGTCTTAGTGCAGCTTTTATTTCGCTCTTTTCGTCAGCAAGAACCAATACACAAGTGACACGACTTGGGGGTGTGCTTCGGTGACAGAATTCACATTATTCATGTGATCTGTCTGTCAAACGAAGCGCTGCAGTAGGCTTACGTATATGCGCATGCATGATGAATGATTATTTTGCCTCTCACTGTCGCCCGCAGTAACTTACAGAACTTACGGGCGCACAAAACTAAATGTGTGGTGCCGCTACATGGTAGCCGCGTTGCCGCGTGTCCGACGAATTTGTATGAATGCTGCGGCCGTACGCGTTTCTGCTTGCTGAACGTATGACTGCGTTTTAGCCTGTGGTTTCTGGAGTACGAAGGTTCATGTTGTTTTCCAGTTTGCCGAGCCCTCGTGGAATATTTCGCCTGGAAAACCTGCTTCGTGCTCAAGCCTAGCTAGACTGTTGGCCGCGGCCATGTTCCGTGTGTTCTACATGTTCAGCCATGCATGACCAAGTCTACAGTCGTGGTCAGCTGCTGGGGCTATGGTTGCAAGCTGAGTACAGCTTCACTGATGTCACTTGCCGCCAGGTGTGGTCTGCGAGGCTTGGGCGTGAGAAGTCCAGGCCCTGCGGCTGTTGCAGAGGACAACACCAACTTGCAGCCGCTGCCCATCGATGAGCTGATCGACATTAGCGATAGGGTTAGGGTTAGGGTTTAGGGTTAGGGTTAGTGTTAGCTATGTTATCTGGTCATATACTTCACATTTAATCACTGACATTTCATCGAACACGAAAACGTAACTAGCGTAGAATACTGACACACTATGATTAGTATACCAATACCTCGCATTTGTGAATACGTTATGTTACTTTGTGAAGTTTAATGTTTTACTGGTTCAGATGTTGATGTTGACAAATTCTGTTCTGCTTGCATTAAAACTTGAATGATGCTAAGTTAAAACAATTAAATTAATGACTGCAATGCCGATCCATCAAAAAAGGTGTTTAATACGTTACATTGAACACAATTTCGCTAAAATTATGCATGACGTCGCATTGGCTATCGAAAGGCATAATGCCATGTCTATGCCAATTCTTGCTGTTTTACTGTAAAAAAAATCTCTCTCAACAAAAAATAACAAAAAACCCAACAATTTTATTACAGATAATAACTCATAAGACATAAATCTTTGCAAAAACCTTTTTTGAATCATTAAAATTTGAAGACAGGTTGATAACCTTTCGCCTAGGTTTATTGGCTATAATGAACTGCAGTTTAACCGAAGCATGCAGATGAACGGTTAAGGGAACGGGTTCAGGGAAATTGTGGCCCTGGGTTACTGGAATGCACGTTGCTATTGCAATGACAAATGTCGCCGCACGAAGTGGGTGTAATACACTAATGCGCTATGTCGCTATTCGAATTGCACACTTTTACCACGGCAAATATCGCGCGCTAATTGGCAGAATTGTCTGATAAAGCGGCAATAATTGTCGCGCATTATTACAGTCAGTGACGGACCTAAGTTTCAGCAGATGCCCTCTCTTCCTTCCCTTCCTTTTTCGTTGATCCTGCAGTTTTCTGTCGTGCTTCGTGTGAAGTCAATATACAGGGCACCGTCACCGACATTGACATCTTCAGCCTACGACAACTTTGCATTCACCCACAGCTGATCTACTATATCAGCATGCTATATCAGCTAGCCCTCAGCAGCTATGCAGCATTCCTGTCTCGTTCGTTCCCTGCATGTTGCTGCTCCCATTGTCTGGAACAAACTCTGCGAGCACTAGTTACAGAGCTACTAGCAGCCTACTTTAAGCACTTTTCACCCTACATGTAGGCTTAAAACAAAGACTCATCTCAGCCTACTGCACCTAGGACAGGTTGGCTGTCACTCGTCAGCGCTAACTCAGCGTTTCTAATTCACACTTAGTTAATGAACGAAAGCATATTTCAAGAAATTACATTTTACAAATGTTCAAAATTTAAAGAAATCACCAATTTTTACATATTTTATAACAGTCCAGATGGTTTTCGGAATCGGCCTAACTAGATTATGAGTGGACTGGGTAAAAACATAAGACAACTTATACATAAGTTGTTTACCGCCACATTAGTGTATTTTGCCGCATAGTGCGGCGACATTTGTCAATGTCGCCACAATAGATTTAGTTTACTGGAATACTGGTCAGTATACTGTATGAGCTGTATTTTCTTGGGTCACTCAGGGGTAATCGGACAGCTGTAGAAATATCGGATGCTGTTCTGGCTGGAGCTATTGTGGAATATTCTTGGCATCTGATATTCATTTTTGATTAATGTCGACGTTTACAACGACAAAGCCCTCTGCCCAATGAACCACCCAAAGTGTCTGTCCTTAGATGATGTCATACAAACCAAGATGTCATACAATGCACTTCAGAAGTTCAGACTGTGCGCAGGCACGGAAATTAAGTCTAACCTTGGCTTCAGTGGACAGCCCATGCAAGCTCGCATAACCAACAACTGATTGTAGGTTGATAATGCGAGGGTTCGATAATCGTGGGTTCCATTTTGCTTCTTTCCCAACCCTAACCCCAAAGCTTACTCTAATGTTAACATTAACCCTAACCCTGTTTGAAACTGTAACCTTAACTGCAGGCCACCAGATGGCCATTGGCTACCACCCCGCCACATGACAGCCAGAAGCAGATGATCAAACTTTTGAGTCGTCTATTTTGGATTTGGTTACTTAGTTCTCAGGGCCCCCAAACTGCGGCATTGCACTGACTGGCTGTGGTGTGTGAACAACTTGCTCAGTGTTGTTATCTGATGGTGGAGTGATTAGGAGTTGAACCCGTGACCTCGTGATTGCTGTGTCCGACCTGCTAAACACTGCTATCAAGCCACACCACACACGTGATACATTGCCATTAATTATGGATACATTGTTGTCGTTGTTGCCTGATTGTCTGGTAGGTGATGGAGTGGCAGAGGTGGATCAACAGCAGGTTGCTGCGGATGCGGGGGACGAGCAAGCCCAGTTGTCACTTGCCCGGCACTATCTCGAGCTTGCACAGCTTGACAGTGACTCTGAACCAACGGCCAAGCGTGCTGTTTCGTTGCTGGTCAAAGCTTCGAAGCAGGGCAACGATGAAGCCACCAGACTTCTGGCTGATTGCCTTGACAAGCAACTTGGTAGGTGTACTGTACTTAAAGTGTGTCACATTTGTTGTCATTTAACTAGTTTTGTAGAATAGTTGTTTATTTAATTTCTATAGTACCCACATTCTGGTGACACTAACCACCTTACAGAGCCTTTGTTCAAGTTGACAACTGTCGCCAACCAAATGGGTTTTTCCGGTTGTCTGCCCATGGATGTGGAACGACATGCCAGACGATGCGACATCTGCTGATGTGGCATTCAGCTTCCATCGGCGACTTAAAACTCACTTGTTTCCTAGATTTTTTTTGTCACTATTTACTCCATGTAATC
>Ga0209671_1006113_pt1 | contig 12290 bp, 7 predicted proteins | sample WorMetHERISLAND2_2_FD_187401 | JGI IMG/M metagenome (GOLD analysis project Ga0209671, IMG submission 187401) | Marine gutless worms symbiont microbial communities from Max Planck institute for Marine Microbiology, Germany - Olavius geniculatus... | ecosystem: Host-associated > Annelida >...
GTTCTAACCGGAAAACAACAGATAGTCGATTGGTCGTACTAGCAGGGTGGGTACTTTGCTAGTACGACCAATCGACTATCTGTTGTTTTCCGGTTAGAACTGGATTTTCCAGTCTTGCATCATAGTCCTACATTCTCTACTTCTGCAATCTATTCATCTATTTCTCACCCTGCATTTAGCACCTGTAAGATGCATAAAAAACAGCAAACTATGTGTCACTACTCAACTATGCCATTCGCAAAAAGATTAAACAATTTAATAAACGAAACAAACGTCCTGACCTCGCTCTTTACGATGCCTTGCTGTTTCTGCAAAAAATTCAACCAGATCATCAGTTATTTCAAACTCAAACTCCAAGTCCTCAGTACCATCGCCAAAATCTAAATCCAACCCATCACCATCTGGATCAATGTTTGCAATGTGAAGCTCAACACCACCAGCTGATGAAAGAAGGCTTTGCTTCCTTGCTCGCAACCGTTTTCGTCGTCTCCTGCGACCTCTGCCACACTTCTTTTGAAACTTAGAACTCGAAGCAGCAGTAGCAACACCTGACTGCGTCATATTATGTGAAAATGGTACATGGTGTCCGTAATAACCATACTGCTGCCAGTGAGCAGGAGACATGGCAGTGATGTAATTCTGCCACATATAATTGGCCATTGTAGCATGATAACTGCTCATCAACTGGCACCATTCATAATATTTCTTCTGATAGTTCGTAATCCAAGAAGCAATGTCTGAATACTGCTTCCAGTAGTGTTCATTGCAGGCAGCAGAGTGCCAATCATGAACACTTTCATTTGACACCATACTGCTATCATCACTGGATTTTTCTGATGCACTTTCGTTCATTCTGCTGCATTAACCAACAAACAGACTCTCTTGCTATATCTACAAAGCCACAGATCAGTTATGTTTAAAGTGGCTGAAAAATTGCAAAAAACAGCAAACAATATTAGTAAAGAAAATCTCACATTATTCGCTTACTACATAAAGCAAACCTAATTCTATGCTCTTATGCACAAGTAATCTCCAATGGTAGGTGCTATTATCAGTCCAGCCCCAACTGATACAGAATCTATTATCAGTCTGGCCCTGAACAGCCTTAGCCAGTAAGTACAACCACCGAACAGTGGTCACAAATACCGGCCCGGACACGGCGGCACCAGAGCAACTGCCCGACCTCGGCCATAGCCTCACAGGTCGGCAGTCCGGCCAAGCAGCTCCTCAAGCTAGCAACTATCATTGGATAGCCACTTGGCAAGTTATTTCAACTGCCTGCACTGCAGCGACCACAATATCTTACCCATAATTCACAGTAATATATCGTAAATGTTATTGTCAGTACGTGGCACACTGACAAATGAATGTTTGCTAGGCTGATGTCATTGTAGCCAATAGGAATGCTTGGTTATAAATAGGCAGTACACACACCTTACCTTGCGATAGTTGGTGTTTACTTGAGTGCAAATATGGTGATCAAATTAAATGTCGGTGACAAATTTGTAACTTTTAGGGACCGCTAATATGCGAACCCCACACAATCGATCGCCTAATGAGAGATGTGATCTTCTTGTCGGTGCTGTGCCTGTTCTTCCCATGTCACTATGTATGCAAGTAATCAAAATATGTTGACTGTGGTTCATTTTTCTCATCTTATATTCTGGTTGTAATCTACAGGCTTTCATCAATAAATAGCCTACTTGTATTAAAGCTGGGTGACATAATATTCTTGCATATAGGATAGGAATTTCTTTATATGGTAGATCATTAACTTAGGTTTTTAATACTTTTTAAGCTACACAAAGGAGTGCTTTAATAACACAGCCATACTGGCAACAGCCTCATATTGCTTTATTTGTCAGTGCAGATCTATATACTGACAATAACACCGAACGTAATATATGGTGTCCACTATTGTTGACATAAATCTTTCAAAATCTTTCTAAAATGCTAATCCTAACCCAAACCATAACCCTATCCCTAACCCTAATTGCAATTGCTGAACCCTACATGATAATATAGACGCAAATTGTAGTCTTTGCCGGCTCACCCTACCGCCATAATCGATAACCACTTGCAACATGGCACCACATGTTGCATGCAAGCTGTTAAAATCATAGTATCTTCCCTGTTACTGTATGGATTTTAACACGGTTTTCACTGTTGGAAAGGGAAAAATTACAGCCTTCTAACGGAGAAAAGAACTTTGTTGTATTTAAACTACTAAGACTCGGTAAATTTTACAGCACAATATTCGAATCGGTATACTTTCAGTACAGGCTACGGCCTTTGGCCTATTGATCTATATTTAGCTTAGTCCGCCTACCTCGACCCCGGACAGATACAAATTCTAATATCAGTCCGGCCGAACTGATAATACCTTTTTCGATCTCCAACCGTCACACAGCCTTTTACTAGGCCGCGATTTTACTAGTCATGTACAACACTTTCAATCTACACAGACCTGTGTGTAGTACTTCTTCTTCAGTAGATGGTTAAACTTACACAACTGAAAAGTTCCGCCTTCGAAATATTTTTGCAAGTGACAGAAACTAGTAAAAAGTGCGACTTTCGTATTTGTTTACATCACACGTAAACAAATCATGACGTCATTTCGTCGCAACGTGCCATTTAGTGATGGGTAGATAATAATGTTTTTGAAATCGATATGATAACAAACGATAGGGGGCGATTTTTGCAGGGCTGGAAAAACAAATAATTTGAGAAAAGCTCACGTAACGCGCGACAGCATCAGTGCTGCCACCTGGGTATTAATGTACAACGTAGATATGTACAACGGGCAGAAAGAAGGCCGCGAAGAAAAATGACGCATATTCCGCAGGCACAAGGATAATAATCACCCGGTGACCCGGCTGTCAAAGCTCAAAATAAAAGAGCTCGAAATGAACTGAGAAGAGCTTAGGATAAAATTTGAAAAAAATGGCTGACAACATAAACTCCGATAAAAAAGGTTTTTTTACTTACATTAGAAGTTTATCGTTATATTTTCAGTTAAACCTACAGTATTACACCAGCAAGACGGCAGTAAAACATCAAAACCTGAAGAAACGTGTAATAAATTTAATGAATACTTCTCGACAGTTTTCACTAGTGAGACAATGGATAATATGGATAAGCTGTGTTTCAGGGACAAAAGGAAGAGAAACTGGAATCAGTCTACATTACCGAAGACAAAGTGAAAAAAGCTCTTTGCAGAATCCGTGGTGACAAAGTTCCGAGACCCTACGACATTATGTCTCCTAGATGTTAGTTATGATTGCTCGTGGAACCACTTTGCAATATATATAATAGCAGCATTGCAGATCGATGGAGTAGCACCACTTGACTGGAGGAGAGCGAATGTCTGTCCAGTAAACAAGAAAGGTAGCAAAGCGCCCTTTGCAGACAACCATCGACCCATTAGCCTCACCTGCAGCCAGTTGTGTAAAGTTTTTGAGTTCATTATACGCGAGGAGATAGTGAATCATTTTAAAAAGGTGCAGTTAATTTTTGAAACTCAACGTGGATTTCGTGTTGGTAGATCCTGTCTCAGCAATTTACTAACATTCCTGGAGAAGGCAAGTAAAGCAATAGATGATGAATTATGTCTCGACGTCATCTATCTTGATTCAGCAAAAGCAATCGACAAAGTCCCCCGCAAGAAGCTTACTTACAAACTTCTTAGTCATGGTACTGAGGCTGATGTACTGAGGTGGTTGACAAACTGGTTAGATTGCCGGGAGCCACGAGTATGCATCAACGGGTCTTCATCGGGCTGCGAAAAGGTCATTAGTGGTGTTCCTCATAGGGATGTGGTCTCGGTCGAGACTTCTCGGAGTACGGAAAAATAGTGATTCCGAGCCACTAGGTCTGTCGCCGTATCTCAGACAGGGTGCGGGTTAGAGCCAAAGTCACTTCACTGTGTCCCAATAAAAAACAGTCAAAATAGTTTTTGTCACAACTTTGTCAAATTTTTACCAACTTTGATAATTTTTGGCAAAAATATAGTCAAAACGATAAAAATTATGTAAAGTGCATTTTTTCACCTCATTTAATTTATGTCAATGCACTACCGTGTGAAGCACAGATGCTCCAAATTGTTACATTTCGTGGTGATATTTGTATTAGATTGCTCACCTGTGCATCATCAATTTGACAAAAAGCGCCACGTGATTTAATAATTTTGTGGTATAAAATACTTTACGGTAAAATTAGCAGACAACAAATAGGTGACTGACGAGCTTTAAAAACGTTTAATCGATGAGTGAATGTTGTTTTATCAGTCAGTGGCGTTGCAACTTGCATCTAAATCATTGTCCGTGTATGGAGGATGCACTTTAGGCATAAACTTTGATAAATTGCAAGCGAGTTATTAGGCCCTATACAAATTTATAATTCTGCTACATAATCAACATTTCAGGTTATTGTGTGTTTAATTAAGTCATTGATAATAATGATAATGTCTAACAGTGTCAACTTACAGCGGAGCTGAACAGCGTTTACTGGAGAGGAGACAACAGCTCAGCAATATGCAACAATTTGGAGCATCTATGTTTCACACGGTAGTGCGTTGACATAAATTAGGTGAGGTAAAAAAATAAGTGCGCCTTACATAATTCACATAATTCTATCTTCTTGGCCATCGTTGTGCCAAAATTATCAAATTTAGTAGAAATTTAACACAGTTATAACTGAAACAATTTTGACTGTTTTTTATTGGGACACGGTGTATTAATCACTAAAAAATCTCATACGCCTTTTCGATTGCCACCAAAATCAACGACCTTTAACCATCTTAAGTACCAAAAATATAAGGCTTTAGTAAATTTTTCGCGATTTAAGGCTGCGGCGCACATTTTAAGAATGAGTTGGGCCTATGTTAAAATGTCTGGATATATACCAAGATAACTTGCGCATGAAATTTTCACAATTAAACGTAGATGATAATAGTTTGAGCTTCGACTCCGTATAGGTTTGAGAAATCCTTCGTACGAGGGTCTCGGATTTGGGGCCAAGTTTTGACCTCCTATACAGCTTCAAGAAGGTCTTCGTACGGACGCGTCAAATTTGGATAGGCTCCCTCCCTTTTCAAAACGCGTCACATGCGCTATGCTTAGAATACTTGTTACGCTAGACGAGCTAACATCGGTAAGAAAAAGACTTTTGCGGGAGTACCCCTCTTTGACGCCCTCGTTCTAGGGGAATCCCCTTACACATTGGCACGAAATTTTGTCACGAAAAACTAATCTTTGTCGCAACCCATAGTAAAAATTTTGTGATCTTATGCTTGCTTCGTTTAAACACAATACTGCAGTGTGACAGACAAACGGACAGACAGACGGACGACTCTGTGATAGATAAGATGCACTTTGCATAACTATCGCGCGTAAAAACTAAGTTTTTGGAAAAAAGTTATTAGGGTCTAAGTTATTAGTTTTTATGTACAAAGAAGACGGTCTGCTCAGAGGGTTCAAACTTCAACCCCCCAATCCCCGCGGCCATCTACGCTGCTTGATATATGGGACAGTACCCCGTATATTATGCCACCACTTACTCAGATCATAAAGCATAATATACCAAACAGTCGGCATAAAATGGGGACAGACACACTAGTCAAAAGTAAATGTCGACGTTGGTAGACTTGACATAATAATTTATTGCTGTGCACGCGCCATGGTTTCGCAAGATTACTAGCCAAGCGTGAAGAAAGCCTACGGTAAATAGTTATTGTATAGGAGCCTACAGTTTGAGTGCACACCGTCGACAGAGGTGAATTTACACTAAGTACGTAAGCCCCTATATAGGCTGAGCCTGACATAATGGACTAAACGACAGAAAATGACTCGCGGCGCTGACTGAGTGCAGACGTTCGCTCTTTATTTCGTCACACCGGTAAAACGATTCATCAAATACGTGCACACATGCCGTTTTTATAATCTACAACTAGAGCTGGGCAAATTACTGGCTCAAATGTAATTCAATTACAAATTACAAATTATGTAATTTCAATCAGGCTACTTGAATTACAAATTACATGCAATTGCTAATCTTGTTTCCCAATTAGTATCACAAGATTAATTATAAATACATTCATAGGTTTAGCAAACTAGCACTAGTACACTAGTAATGCAGTCACTATTTCTTATCAGACCAAAAACACCAGAAGCAAGCTGCAGCACACCAATTACCTGGTAATGTCAACTAAGGCGCTTACTGTCTACACTATTTACAAACACAACTTATATTTAGAAATGTAAGTTACATCACGTAGGTCTAAAGACTACATCACATGAAAGTCTATGTCACCTTCAAGGCCTGGGAAAAGAGCAACTGCAGAAATGTTTTATGATTTGACAAACGATCGGCGATGCAAACTGTTCAGTGTTCATTTCACGATTAACGAAATGGACCTTCTGCTATCTACTGTCTACGTCTGTCCAATGCAAATGCAATGCATAACATTGTACAGAGTATACAATCACCTGAGTGTCCGTGCGTGCGACCGTGCGTCCAACTTTTCTTAATCTGTATTCTTTCCATCTTCTCTTTTCATTCCCATTTCCCTTCTTCTTTTCCTTCCCCTGTGAAACTCGTAAATTTGATATGAAGCAGTTAGATGTAGTTTTAAAAGGCCCAAGAAAGACTGCTGATGTAACTGGTAACTGCATCGAGTTCTGTTATGTTGCTGCAATACTCCCCATTTCCCTTCCTTTTCCCTTTCCCTTTCCCTTCCCTTTTCCATTTCTCTTCCTCTTCCTTTACCTTCCATTCCTTTTCTTCTTCCCTTTTCTCTTCCTTTTTTCCTTTCACTTTCTCTTTCCTTTTTTCCATCTTTCTTTCCGTGTCCACGTCCGTGCGTCCAATATTTGAAGCGCCATATCTCCGTAGCGGTGCAAGATAGACGCAATGACGATGGACCATTTATAGTAAAGCACTGGTGACGAATCGAATGGTTTCGTAATTGACAATGTTTATTGTTTAGTTAAAATAATAGAGAAGGATGAAAGGATCATTGCTGTTGTACAATTTCAAATTAAACTGTTTGATTTTTTTCTACCAATCTAAACAGCTCGCTGATTATATTTAGGCTTATACGGACATATACTGTAAACTATCGAAATGCATTGAACATTATCTTGTTACAAAAAAAACAACTGGTGCAAAAAACAATTATAACTAAAAATGTAAATCACATGTCAAAGTGTAGTAAGTAAATAAGAGAGATCGACATGGTGTTTAATATAAAACTAACAGATGTTACCACTTGAAATTCTCAAATGTAATTGTAAACTGTAATGTAATTTGAAATTACAAATTACATGACCATGCAATTAAATTACCAATTACAAATTACATCAAAACCAAATGTAATTAAATTACAAATTACAATTTTAATTTGTAATTGAATTACGTAATTAAATTACATGTAACTTTGTTACTGCCCAGCTTTGTCTACAACTTTATTTGTCGTGCAATAACAGCAAACATTTAAAACACAAACAGAGGCGGTACACACATCACTTTAGCTAACGTGTGCACCGAAATGCACTCCAGTGAAATAAAACAAGAAATCTGAGATAATGCTCATGAGACGCGCGAGAGCTTATGGCAGTTCCTGTTCGCAGCTATTATCGGTTTATCTTCATCCATTTCGTCGCACTTCACTCTTTTGCAGTCAAAAATCGCACAAGATCACACAAATCCTCTATTTTCTAGGAATTAAAACCCTATTGTCTCAAATTTCGTTGCCAAGGCAACAAAGGAGAGTCCGGAGTAAATTTGAATGACACTGTTAGATTGGCCATCTCCGAAAAACATGTTCTAGAACAAAAAATTACGACTTTATCTTATATACACAGCCAAAGTTATGACCGTTTAAAAATTGTTTAATTTTCCCCACCGGCGCCATTGTAATTTTTTTTGGAATTTTTGGAATAAATACATTAAATATTAATTTCACGGTATGAAATTTTGTCACGGAATACTAGAGACAATATGCTATCATATGATGAAAATTCGTAGTCTCTATCTCACCTCGGTTGCCAACAGACGTGACAGACACCAAGACACCAAGACACCAGGACAGAATTACCATAGCTAATACGCGCTACGCAGCTACTGCTTTCAGCGCGTCTTAGCCATCGCAATTCTCTCTGTCTGTCTGTCTGTGGATCAGTCAAAAACGGTGCAAGCTAAGATCACCAAATCTTTACCATCGGCTGCCTGGAAGGCTCTATTCTCAGGAACCGTAAAGCTTTTCCATAAATTCGAAAGGGGTCATTCCAAACGAGGGCGCTAAATGAAAGGAGAGTGGGAAAAATTTGCTATTTCTGGCCAATAAATCGCTGTATCTCAATGAGGGTGCGAGATAGGGCTTAGGTTACTATTAATCACTGATAGAAAGTCGTACACTGGCTCGCGATTGCCACCGAATTCAATGACCTTGGATGACCTTGAACGCTAAAATAGGAGGTTTTATGGATTTTTTGGCGATTTTGGGCCGCGAGACACAATTCAAGAACGAATTGCGCCGAAACCAATTGAGATAGACATGGAAACGCTGCCTATGAAATTTTTAGCATTAAACGTAGATTTTGACGGTTCAAGTCTGGATTTTCTAGGTTCAAGGAAATCTGCGCACGAGGGCATACCCCCGTAAAAGTCGTTATTTTATCGTTGTTGGCCAGTAACTGTTATAGGCTTTCGCGCGTCTCGTGAACATTAGCTCAAATTTCTTGTTTGTTGCCAGGCGTTAAAATGAAGCTGCTTAGCGGCCCTAATGTGAACACCCTCACGCGACCTTAATGTGAGCACCATGCCGGAGTTAAGCATGTAGAAGATGCGCGTCATTGTGTCGAAGGAAATAATTTGTCTGATTGGACTATGCATAGACCTAAACAGAAAAATAATTTCTTTCGATCCCATGTCATGAACAAGGCTGACGTTGTGAAGACACGTGCTCACATTGGAAGACAGGCGTGTTCACATTAGATATAGTAGAATGTGCGTTGTTAAGAGTCTGCTCACGTTAAAGAACTGGGTGTGCTCACATTAGGTTGCAGGTTCCCGTAACACGAGCACTTTACTGCTTTTAAATCAACCACAATTTTGATATATCGCAGAATCTTTTAATGAAAATATTTTAACGGTCTGCCACGGCTTTCAACACTGAAAACCATATTCTGGCATTAGAGCTGATATATACACAGTGTTTCATAAAGAACCCTTTTTGTAATTCACTTAAATGATAATCAATTTACACAAAATTTATATCGGTTGTAACTGAAGAAATACTAATTCAAAATATTTCAAGAAAATGTAGCTGTTAATTGAATATTTTTGCTTATCATTTAAGTAAATTATGAAAAAAGGTCGTTTATGAAACACCGTGTAGTTTGAACAATGGACGAAAAACAAAAAGATGGCTCACATTGGGGTACTTTCCCCTATATAGGTTAGGCGTACACAGCATCGTTGCTTACGCCAGAGACCGCGTTATATGTAGAATTTTCATAAATTCCACCATAAACTTTTCCTTTGTCTAAACAGTTTAATTAAAACACAATTGGCGGCAGAAAATACTGTTTTTATTGTTTACGTTATTGTTTACGTTGATTGCGTCAATAAACGCCACTGCCGATGAACGACTGTAGGCCTAGTAGGCCGTAACGTCATATTGGTAACGGATGTATTTTCCCATCGATTTTGAACAGTTAAAAACTCCGCTAAGAATAATATTGTTCAACGAAATTTGGCAATCTCTTTAGCAGTGTATTGGGATTAAGTGTACGAAATTTTATTTAGATTTATTCGTATTTGACATTTCTATTGTACAATGTTTACGGGTTTACTTTTTCACCGCACACAGTGTATACATGGTACAGTAATCCAAATACAAGAGACGCCCCTATAGACTTAATGTGTGACTAATAATTGCATTGTATGCCTAACTATTGGACGCTTAGCAGTTAGCAGTCGCCTGTGTTTATTTTGATACTGAGAGCAGTTGCAACTTTGGACTTGGAGCTATAAGCCCTAACACGTCTTTAGCGCGTGGATGCCATTATTAAACCATACAGTATGCACTGTTGAGTTGCCGTCACGCTAGACTGCTGCTTGCGCGTCGGAAGTGGGAACAAGACTGGCGCAAGCTAAATCGCTGGCTAGGAACTGCACCATGCAGAAAACAAGTAGTCACTTCGTCGACGAATCCAATATATTCTGCAAATCACGATCCGCAAGCTAGGCTGTCTGTGTTCATTTATACGAAGTTGGAAGTTCGAACATAGGATATTGCTGAACCATTTGCCGCCGTTTACAGCAAACACAAACAAATATTTGTACAAGCGGTAAAAAGTTATAAACCTATCGCTAAAAATTAGAATCTTTGAGTTGTATTTTTGCCGCTGACAGTAAAGTCTACTTTCTTTAAGGTTTTTAAAAGAAGCTCAGAAAGACACATACTTAGCATAGCAAAATGTGTAATGACCGTTCAAGATCATTCAAAGTGGATGATTTTCGTTCTTAGGCGCGAAAGCAGAATGCTTCGCGCGTCTTTGCCATCGTCTGGGCGTCTGTCCGTCTCTCTGTCTGTCCGTCTGTCTGTCACACTCGTGAATTGTATCAAAACGGTGCAAGCTAGGATCACGAAATCTTCACTGTGGGCTGCCCCAATGTCTCTAGTTTATCGTGACAAAATTTCGTGCCACTGGGTGCAGGGGTTCCCTTCGAACGAGGGCGACGAAGAGGGGTACCCCCCCCTAAAAAGACGTCATTTTGCAGTTATTGGCTCGAATAATGTGAAAACGGTTGCAGATAGGTACATACATGCTGCTTATCATAACAAGCACTTGTGACAGGCTTTTTGGATTTATCAACATCGATGACCTTGAACGACCATGAACCCCTCAAAAAAGAGGTTTTTAGTGAATGTTTCGCAGACGGACCACTATGTACGATGGCATTACCCATCGCAGTACCAGTTTGTCGACTATGGACACGAGTGCCTAGCGAAGCGTAAATATTACGGGCCTATAGTTGTTCAGCGAAACGTGGAGAAGCCGGCCCGTGGGAGAACGATTTCAAAAGAAGTTATAAAGTTATGCCAGCTGAAGTAAGCCTATGCCGCGGCTAGTTTCGACAGCGTGTTTTTGCTTGTGAGCGTGCAGCGCTACTGTCATTAATTTCTTTCAGTATTGTTAGCACAACTTGAAACGTACGGCTGGCTCACCTTGGGAAAGGCATAGGTATATCAGCCTCATCTATTCCTACGTTTGTTGTTTTTATTGTCTTTACTGCTGTTACACTTACGGAATGTATTACCACTTGACATAAGCTTCTCGCACATGTGGTACGTGTACGTGTAGGCCTAAAACAGACAATAGACTAAAGCAAAATTGCTTTGTTTTAATGTGCAAAGAGCCCTGAGCACTCTAGTTTACGGTCCTTTTAATATTATTGTTTGTATGTCAGACATGTGCGCAAAGTTTAATTATTATGCATGAACATGGCATGTTTTGCCAAGTTTGGGATCAAGGTAAAGTCAAACGCTAGAGATTTTACTTTCATTCAAGAATATAAAGCAAAATACTTTTGTCCAATTTTACTGCAATTCAGAACAAGCCTATTCGTTTAATTTGGCATTAGTCGATTTAAATTAATTTTATGATTCAATGATGTAAAGAATGACACGTAGGCCTATGGAGTTTTTTATCTTCTCTGATCCAAAATTCTTAAAACTGCACAGTTTATCGGAAGCAGAAACACTGTTATTTAAATTTATCTAAAATACCCTTTAAAATTTAACACAAAACGCCATTTTTCGATTTTTAAAACATTATATCGCGTTTCTGCAATCTTATTTTATAACGCAAAAACAGGATGTGTAATTATATGTATGCAGGATGTGTCAGAAAGCGTCTCCTGTAACGTTTTGTTATTATTTTTATAAGCACTAAAATTTTAAGGTCAATATTTAAGACAATGCCGCTAACAATGATAAACATTAAAATTTTTTTTTGCGTATGTGTCTTGAGTTTGCAGATTTTGTTCTGGTATTTGACGTAAGCGTTGGTACAAAGACATCGTCAACAAAATGCAGCTAAGAAAACTCACTTAGCAAGTAAACGTTTGATTAGGCGTTAATGAAATCGTGTTGCATCGCGGAGTTCCAAAAGATACTGCAAAAGATCTAAAACCGTCGCTCTCAAAAGTTTCAGGTAAGGATTCCTCTGGAACAGTCTTTATGTTTTGCTGCTGACGTCTTTTTCCGCGATAACTCCGAGGTC
>Ga0209671_1006115_pt1 | contig 12290 bp, 5 predicted proteins | sample WorMetHERISLAND2_2_FD_187401 | JGI IMG/M metagenome (GOLD analysis project Ga0209671, IMG submission 187401) | Marine gutless worms symbiont microbial communities from Max Planck institute for Marine Microbiology, Germany - Olavius geniculatus... | ecosystem: Host-associated > Annelida >...
TTGTTAGATTTTAGTCAAATTTAACGATTAATTAGTCATTAATTTTCATACAGTTATCTATTTGAAAAATTATAACTCTTTAGAAAATTAATAATTTTCAACTTTTGTTTTTAGCAGGGTATATTGATAGTGATGGTGTGATGAAGCCAAAACATGTATGTTATGGTGGGTTGGGTTTTGTTAGCTATGCCTGGGTATTTTTCAGTTTAGCCGATTCTGTTCAATCAACTGAGCTTGGATATTTTTCTGTCCACACAACTTGACTGAATGAATTTTTTAGGCTTAGTGCAAGGGTCACTTAGCTCTTGCTTAGTTGTGATAGAGTCTAGAATATTTATATATATTTATTGTCATGATTATCTCGTGTCTTGTTCTTCACTTTTATTGTTTTAATTGTCACTCTTGTCATCATCGACGTTGTTGTCAGTGAGCAGTTTTGCTTGTTGTTGATGGCAGGCAGTGGACAAAGGTTTGCTGTCAAAGGATGACATTTTTGCAAGTCTGAAGCCGTTGATATACACAAGGATGCGACTTGGAGACTTTGACCCACCGGAAATGAATTTCTATTGGACGATAGACAAATCAGTCGTGTTAAGTCCCGCCCACCGTGAGCTAGCCGTCCAGGCAGCTTCAATGTCTTTCGTTCTGCTGAAAAATCTGAGGGGATTTCTGCCAATTAAAAAGCACTTTTTGCATCTGGCTGTAAGTGACTTATTATTGCTGTTGTATTTGACCAATACCTGCCATTTTGTAATATAACATATGATGAGTGGAAAATTTGAATGACGATAATAATGTGACGATGTGATAAACTGGCAGGCTTAATCTAGCACATAATTCATCATCTGTCATTGTGCAGTTTTATTATTGGACTCTTTGATACGGAATTGCATGCAGGGCCGTATTTAAGGGGTGGCCGGGGTTAGTGGGTTTGAACTCCCCTGAAATGCTGCGAATTTTAAAAGTTAATGTGACAATTTTGCATGCAACAGTTAAAAATATTTCTGCTCACTTCGCTCGCAGATTAAATTTTGTACTTCCACTTCTAAATTTGTTCTGCTGCCCTTGTTTGCCAAACTGCATGCACTAAATTTAGTGGTTTTTTTCGTAATTTTCGGCTTCAGTGAACATTTTAAGAGTGAATTGTTAGTGAAGTTAATGTGACAGTTCTGCATACAGCAATTCAATAGAAAAATTTTTGCTCGTTTCGCTCGCATATTAATTGTACCCCCACTTTTGAATTTGTTCCGCTGCCTTTGTCTGTTTTTATTATTTAAACTGCATGCACTAAATTTGGTCAGTTGATTCTGAGGAAAATAATGAAAATTTTTGCCACCAGATGCCCTATTATAAGGCTAAAATGCACCAAATTTGATTTTGACTGGGGCTCCACTCCAGACGCAACTGGGGAAGCTCACAGCACTTCCAGACATTGTGGCTGGATTTGAGGGGTCTTACTTCTAAAGAAAGAGAAGGGGGAAAGGGGTGGGAAAGGGAGAAAGGGACAGACACAGGCTGGCGCAGCGGCCAGCTAGGCAACCCCAGTCAGCTGTACCAAGGTCCCCACCTTCCGTAACCCACGTAAATGAGTTACTACTTATTTTACCGTCCCACGGAGGGTAGAAGGCTGAGTTGACCTAGCTTAGTTTGCTATCTTAGTTTGTGATGAATTGAAGTCACGGACATTGGTCTGTAGATCGTCGGGCCATTTGCTAATAACGCAGATGCTCTATTTGGCTCGTACACTGCGACTCCTGATCGCCAGTTCACACAGACGCCGCTGGAAGGGCTGAGGAGGCTGAGTGATGATACTCAGTATGCTGCTGGCTGCAACGACCCACAGTGTACCAACTACAATTCGTCTCATGTCAGAGATGCCATCGGACATGCAACGTTTGTCATCGTCTGTCTTGGCCTTGGTATGTGAGTTCTGAATAATGAATTGATGTACTGCAGCTCTGAGCATAATTTTGGCTTCATTTGCCTGGTGCTCGGTAAAGGAATTAAAGTTTGGATAATTGTACATGATTTAACATGTAGTTGTAGCTTTTGGTTAAGGCAGCACCTTGATTGACAAGATTTCTGCTCAGAGTATTCTAGTGCTGACAGTGTTACTGGCTCAAGCTACATAACTGTTCGTTGACCACCGATCAGTGTTGATTTGCTTTGCCAGAATTTTCCAGGTCTGCTAAATGTATTGTTTAGTTTGCCGACTCTCGTGGAAGTTTGTTTCTCTTGTTTTCAGATGGTTCTGCCAAGATAGTGCTTGAGTTCTCATGTACTTGAGACGTTATAGACATTTTTTGTCGACATTTACTGATGTCTACAAAATGTGCTTTTTTAAATGAGTTTGCTTATGCATTTATGATGTAGGTCAATGGTAACAATATGTGTAGTCATATTGAATGCTGCAGGTACAGGGCTTGAAAATGAAGCACGCGACAGAGCAGATCTGGAGCTGCCAGCCAACCAGTTGCAGCTTCTGAAGGATGCCATTTTCTACAGTAAGGCCATCGTTATTTGTCATGTCACATGATCCAATTAATTACACTTGATAAAAGCACAACTCTAGCCTACAGCAGCAATAGACTAGCTGCATTAAGAGATATATTAAGTTATTAATAAGATACAGTATATAGAACACCAGGTGTAATGAGCTAAAGGTCAATGATGAAAACTTATTTATGCCATGGAAAATGCCACTAATTCTTCGATTTGAAATTATTGTAAAACTAGAATGCCTTTACATGTGTTACAATTAGCAAAGATATTACTAGATTATAGTACACTCCAGCTCGGGGCATGCGCTTGATGATGATGATGATGATGATGATGATGTATTGTGCATTGCATGCCAAGCAAGCAAATCTCATTTTTGGTAAGCAGAGGAGTAGAAACCTACCTTGTTTATTTACATGATGGGGCATACCTAGCACAAGATGGCACATCTTCACTTCTGTGCTGTTTTTCGGCATAAAAATTTCCATAGTTAAGCAAGCAATAATGCTGTACTAGAATGATTTTTGCCTAGTAATATAATAACAATATCCTGACATGAGCCATCAGTCAGCTATGGAGGTCAAGTCAGTATTGTACAGTTCTAATCATTTTCTGCTAGTTTCCGATGAACCTCTCTGTGGAGTGTGGGCTCTGTTGCTGTCAGGTCGCGAGGCACCACTGCTGCTACTGCTATTCAACGCCGGACCAGTTGACATCACATTTGCTCAGGAAAGTCCAGAAGTGAATGCAATTGTTGCGTGTGGTTACCCGGCCCAGGCAACCGGTGAAGCGCTGTATCGCGTATTGACTGCCACTGGGCCGCACTCCGTGCCGGCAGGTAGGCTAACTGCCACGTGGCCGGCACAGCTAAATCAGGTAATTGTTCTAGCAGAGATTGTGAGAAAAACCATACTAGTTGCAGCTGAAAAGTTGGTTTCACTGCATTATTTGTGAACAGATTTTGCCGATTATTATGGCGCTGATATATGGTGCAAAATTGCTTTAAAAAGAAAATTAAAGGCACAAAATTTCGCCTACTGAACTCTTTGTGTGGTCCTGTTCTCATCATTATCACTTATATTGACAGTTGTGCCAATTGAAGATTAATATATATGGAAAATTTGCATAGTAAGAAAGTAAACATGGCAACTATTAATACCATTGCTAGCAATACTACTAGTTCATGTCAATTAGTTCGTGCATTAGTGCTGCAGCCGGTCCTTTTACTTGTAAGCTGTAGCTGTTGTTTAACCAGTTGCTGTGAACACCATAAGTTCTGTCTTAAGTACTCAATGAAGTTTTTCTCACAAAAGTACTATATGAGCTAGACTATTATAGATCAGTTGTCGGGTGTTCTGTATGTTTGTATTGGATGTAGGCATTCATATGTTAGGTATTTACTACCTTGAGCATGAGATTGATATCTAAACAGCATTGATGAGGCAGCTGCAGTTGTGCTAGATGTATTTTTTCAAGTGTTTATTCTTACATGCGCAGATACCACCAATAACAAACTACAATGTCTCCGATGGGCAGACGTACCGCTACATGTCCACAGATCCTCTCTATCCTTTCGGCTATGGTCTGTCATACTCAAAGATGCATTACAGTCATCTGACTGTTAATCCAACGACCATCAAACCTGGACAGAATGTTACAGTTACTGTCAATGTCACTAACCGAGGACCTTATTTAGCCGATGAGGTATTAGTTTGTAATTTCTTTTGCATTTGTGTGATTCTGTGAATTATTCTCTGTGTCAGTAATCACTGTTTTATGAACAGATACTCTTATATGTTCCTGTATTTATTTCTAATTGTTTCTTAACATTGTTATGTTTTACATTAACACTATGTAGTAGCTTTTTGCCGTAAGCCACGCCTGCTCTTCAATAAACAGCATTATGAGATTATTATAACTGCCATTAGTCTTACATATGCACAATTATAATGGCGAGTTCTTACAATGTTAGGTTTAGGTTGTTTCTGTGTTTTATGTCTGATATTATGATTTTCTGTAAAGGTTAAACTTACTGTTTTATTATTGTCTGTATATATGTGCATTTAGCCAGGAAAGGCCATCCCCGAAGTGACCTATACTGTGTCGGGTGGGACGTTAAATCTTACTCACTCACTCACTTTTGCTGTAAGCATTTACATTTCCGTGAATCATATGTAAACAATTTCGCCATGTTTTTGCAGGTGGTGCAGGTTTATATGTCGTGGTTGAAATGCTCAGTCGCGGTTCCACGATGGACTCTGGTCGGCTTCCAACGTGTGACTTTATCACTCGACTCTCCGCAGCAGTTGAACTTCACCATCGTGTCAGCACAGATGGCTGTTTGGTTGGACGATGCTGCACGATTCTCCGTCGAGTCCGGTACATCTTAGCAGAAGCATTGTGGCAGACCGTCAACTCGCTCCCCAAATTTTAGCTTGTTTGGAACTTGGGGCTGGAAATGTTCCATTTTGACTATTTAGAGGCAAAAATTGCAATTTTGAGCATCAGTACCCATATCTCCTCTGTCAGAAATTTGTCGCTGCCTATCAGAAAATCACAACATCTTGCCCCAACTTTTTTAACACATGACACTGCTGCTTTAAGGTCTCCATCTCACTGATTTGTTTAAGGCATAGTGGGACGTATGTACGAGAGTCGTTCAATAAATAAGTTACAAAACAGCATCATTCTGTTAGTTTTCCAAATATGAAAAATGTGAAATATACATTTTGTAGGGAATTTAATTTTGAGTAGCAGCTGTGAGTGTTATGACGATGACGTCAGTGTGACGTCATTTATAAACATTAAATACGGCGTCGTTGGTGCTGAAATTCTCCTGTAATGAACAGCGCGCCGTTATTGTATATTTTGTGGGTAAAAAATTTTTCTGCCAATTAGATTCATTGTGAGATGCATCCAATATATGTTTGCAAAGCAAACAGTTCAGGTTTACTGTAAGGAAATGCTAGGTGGGCAGAAATTTGTATCAAATAATGAGGTGCAATCAGTCTTTTTTTAGTGGCATGGACAGCAGCCGGCATCGTTCTTTGCATCAAGCATTCAAAAGTATATTCATTTTTTGGTTTCCATGTTGTTTGTTACTTGCGAGTTATGATAGAGTACTGCTGGGGAAAATAATACGCGTGTAGGCTGTGTTCTCTGAACAGATGACGTCACAATAATGACATCATCATTGAAAAAATTTCTGCATTCAGAATAAAATTCCCTACAAAACGTATGTTTCAGATTTAGTTTTCCAAATCTAAAAAAATGACGCTGTTTTGTAATTTATTTATCGAACGATCCTTGTATGTTGTTGTAGTCATTGCAGCCTATTATGCTACAATGTGAACTGCTTTACTTAGTTTTATAAACAAAAAAAACTTCTACATATACAAGCGTGTGCAAGTGTACATTTACAGTATATTATATTCTTACCTTATGTAATACAGTTAGCTTTTTTTCTTATATATTTGCATTGATGCTGCATAACACTTTTCTTAACTCCAACAATGAACGGTGCTTGCTCTGCACTAGCATGAACACTAGGCTGACTGGGCTAGGGGCCTAAATGCTCTTAGACTGGAGTGAAAATGGCTACCCACTGTGATTGAATGTTTGGCATCGATTCATTGTTGCAAGATTCTTCTCTTAGCATCTGTTATGTTGTTTGTGTGTGCATATTTTAGTTCTGTCATTCATTTGTACAGGATGGGCCAAAAAACGTGCCACTTTATTTTTGGCCATATCTTCGCTAATTATTGACCGATTTTCAAAATTCTTTCGCTGGCACACTCTGCAGATAATATAATTATTATGCATCCCACCACACCATAAATGCATTTCTACACTACCTTGTGAAATATCAGTGAAATATGCATACATAACAATAATAACAAACAAACATTTTGGTAAAATTGAAAAAAAAACACTTCAGACCAACATTGCGATGAATGATTCGTATGACACTAGACTGTGTTGACACTAGACTGTGTGGGTATAACGCATTTACCGTGTGGTTGGATATATAATAATCACATTATTGCAAATTGTCTGCAGAGTGTGCCAGTGAAACAATTTTGAAAATCTGTCAATAATTGGCGAAGATATGGACAAAAGTAATGTGGCACGTTTTTTATGTCCCACGGTGTACATAGTTTTGCCCCATGCTACGTGGTGCATACTGTCATGGTTGTTTATACACTTGGCTTATAATCTAACGTTCCTTACAGGAACAACAGCCATGGAAAATAGGTGTTCCTCAGTTAGAGTGTTAACATTTTGCCCAAGGCCTTGGGATAATATTTTACTGTGTTACATATTCTAACGTCTGCATTGAACAATAGGCCCCTACATCTTTACATGTATATTTTTAAAGCTGAAAATTGGCTTTAATTCTGTAAAGTATTTTTTTTATTTTTACGCATGAAAGCAGCTACTGCTTTCAGCGCGTCTTAGCCATCGCAATTCTGTCCATCTGTCTGTCTGTTCGTCTGTCTGTTTGTCACACGGGTGGATCAGTCAAAAGCGGTGCAAGATAGGATCACCAAATCTTCACCGTCGGCTGCCTGGAAGACTCTAGTTTCAGGAACCGTAAAGCTTTTCCATGAATTCGAAGGGGGTCACCCCGAACGAGGGCGTTAAATGAGTGGGGGGTGGGCAAAATTTGCGATTTTTAGCCAATAAGTCGCTGTATCTCAGTAACAGTGCGAGATAGGGCTTAGGTTACTCACTATTAGGAAGTCGTACACTTGCTCTCGATTGGCGCCGAATTTAATGACTTTGAATGACCTTGAACGCCAAAATAGGGGGTTTTATGGATTTTTTGGTGATTTCAGGCTGCGACAAAAGTCTATATCATTCACAAGGTGGCGCCACAGAACTATTGTTATGCGATCCAGATAGAGAATTTGGTATTTTTATATCATCTTAGCATGAACACCCCAATTTTCAGTTGAACTACTGAGTTGGAACTGCTATAGGCTTTCGTGCGTCTCGTGAGCATTAGCTCAAATTACTTGTTATTCTGTGTCAGCTGCTAATGTACCAGCCTGCGAATGTACCAGCAGTGTGTGTTTGATGTGCGTAGGAGACATGATCGTCTTCGCTGGCGGACAGCAGCCGAATCAGCGCGTTAATGTCGGCTCAAACTTTCTCCAAGCCAAGTTCACAGTAGCAGCAGCTTGAAGTTCCACAAGATATCTGTTTTCACAGTTGTGATATGACTGATATCAGCATCCGTGTGTGATGTGATGAGCGGAATTAATAGTTTAGATTGTGCTTATACTGATAGCACAATTTCTGGTTTGTATTTTTATCATGCAAGTATTGTCTGTGACTTTTATGTGGTTTATTATCCCAGAACATTCTGTTATTCTACTCAATCTTTAAAATGACATTAGGAAGTGTCCCATTGATCAGCATTGGTGATATTATATTAATTTAAATTCCATAATAGATTTTTCTAGCAGACAAACTCCAGATTTTTGGGTGCTGCTTATGATGTACCGGTAATGATGTTTATTCACTGTTTACTTACTTATTACAGTTTCATTATTACAGTTTCATTATCATTTGTACGTAGTACTCATTTTATACCAGTGATCTTTCAACATTTTTTAAAATTTTGACACCAACATAAAAGATACTCGAACTAATAAGAATTCTGTTTTTGTATTATCTTTGTTTGAATTATTATGTTTGTTTGTTTTTCTTGATATCAGCTTATTTATATGATGCTGACTATAGTCACACATCTAATTGTAGTTTGACTGTATGAAAAGCTGAGCAAACATGGCTCCACATTCTCACGCGGTATTTATCAGCATAGGTCGTTTTTGTTGACTGTTGACTTGTTATAAGGCACTGGCAGAATAATATCCGATTAATCAAAAAATGCTAAATTTGGGGCGGAAAACTCCCATTTTTGGGAATTTTAAGGGCAAGATGGAAATTTTCAGCACCCATGATCTCCACTCTGGAACTCTCAGAAATGTGCTGCTCTCCGTTGGAATTCTGTCAGAAAAATTGCAACTTCCAGTTTAGTTTCCTTTTTCAGCCCACAATGCTGCTGGGCATAATAAATGTGTGGCGTCAAGGCAGGCTTGATATCTTGGAGCTTTTAGAATGTGCTTTTTTACTGACTGTAATGTATTTGGATCTGTTTTTATGCGCCACAGCAGAATGCTTCACGCGTTTTAGCTATCGTCTAGGCGTCCGTTTGTCCATCACACCATGGCACTGTATCAAAACGGTGCAAGCTAAAATCACAGAATCTTTACCATTGGCTGCCCCTAGGTCTCTAGTTTTTCGTGACAAAATTTTGTGTTCCTGGGTGTGGGGGTTCCCCTCGAACGAGGGCATCAAATAGGGGTACCCCCTAAAAAAGACGTTATTTTGCCATTATTGGCTCGTATAGTGTGAAAACGGTTGCAGACAGGCACGTACATGCTGCATATCATAACAAGCACTGGTGACGGGATTTTTAGATTTGTCAATATCGATGATTTTGAACGACCTTGAACCCTCCAAAAAGGTGGTTTTGGTGATTTTTTTCGTTTTTTTGGCTGCAGCGTAACAGAAAATTGCAACAAAATGGTTGAAGATAGACCAAGACAACCTGCATATGAAATTTTTAGCATTCAACGTAGATTTTAGCAGTTTAAGTCCCGACCCCCTAGGTTCAAGGAGGCCGGTGTAGGCGGGCGTCGAAGGCGGCTACCTCCCTATAAGTGGTTATTTTACCCCCATTGGCTCGTGTAGCGTGAAAACGATTGCAGATAGGCAGAAACATGCTGCTTATCATAACAAGCAATAGTGACAACCTTTTTATTAATGTAAACGTCGATGATCTTGGATGACCTTGAACTTCTAAAATAGGGGTTTTTGGTGTTTTTTTGCGATTTGTGGCTGCGGCGTAGATTTCAAGAGTGAATTGCCTCGAAATGGATATAGATAGATCAAGACAACCTGCGAATAGGAACTACTAAGGCTGTCGCGCGTCTCATGAGCTTTGCTCAAATTACCTGTCTTTGTTTCAGTTGGGAAACTAACGTTCAGTTATGTTGCATGTATTAATTGCTGCTAATATTCTTGACTTTACTACACAGCGTAAACTTACCGGTATGTCGTTCTAATGGCTAGGCTAACCAATTGCCTATCCAAGCTTAAACTTTACCGTAGAGTCCTGGCATGTCAGGGTCTTGACACTCTGAGTTTGATATGCCAGGCTTCTACTTCACTTTTATTGTACTGGGCTCTTTTAGCAACCCATTATAGATCCCAGTGCCGCCTCCTAAAACTCACGAACACTAGGTGCTTCCTTTTTTCGAAGGGGTGAAATTTTCTGCTCTTCTGCGTATATGTTGTATTTTAGTTTTGCAAGCGATTTGAAGCGAAGTATCAGATTTTATTCCAGCTTGTTCTGCAGTGTGTAGGCTAACAAAATTATGAGAGCATTGTATTCGTTTATATTTATTGCTAAATTTATTAGCTCGAATGACGGCGTAAGCCTATACGATTACCGACATAATGATTAGATTTACGCCTACCTGTGTATGCCGGCTGAGCTGTTTGTTGGGCGACGCGTGCGGATGCCCGCGTGAATTGAGCTGTGAGGCACTGCCGGTTACAACGACATGTTTCTGCTAATTATTGTGCAGCTTGAAGCATTCGGTGCTTTGAAAATTCTGTTGATTCATGCAGTGTTCTTTGAGTTGATGCACATGACACCCCGTGGCGTCGTCATGGGGTAAGGGTAGCGAGCAACTATCCCCTCCAGATTTTTGCCTTTCGGGAAATTTTCTTATTGCGCAAAATTTGTGTCCAAAAATACAAAATTTGGCGTTGAAAATTTTCCCATTTGGCAGAATTTATGGGCAAAATTGAAATCTTGAGCTCTCAAGGGCTATCTACTCTGAAATTTGCTGCCTTTTGGTTGGAAAATTGCAGCTGTCTGCCCCATCCTTTAACTGGCGTCGCCGCTGCCTACGCCCGAAACGACGCGTTATTTTATGCCAGATCGTTAATGTTTCCAAATTTCACCATCAGCATATGTTGGTCTTTTTTCGCGCATGTTTCTATTGTTCTGTTCGGCTTTTAAAAGTCAACGCGTTTGCCAGTCTGTTGACGAACTGCTGGATATGACTATTTTGCGTCGTCGAAAGTTTTCATTAACGTAAGTAAGATCCTAGAAATTTTAATTCTCGTATTAAACGATCGTTTAATATGTAAGCGCTTATAATTACATCGGCTGCAACGTTTGGTGTTAGGTGTGATAAATTTACTGATAATAGTTTTATCTTCTAGAAATGTCTGTATTTTCTGAATAAGACAAGAATATATCGGTCGCGGGAGACGTGCACATACATAAGTACATACACAGAACTAGAAATAACTACTGGGAAAGCACAAACGGAGATTAAAAAACACGCATAACCTCTTTCCCTCGGCGGAGTTAATGATGCTGTCGTCGACGCTGTATTAAAGCGAGCTGTAATTATCTCCGCCAATGGAACGAAGTGAATTGGAGGAGTTTATGAGATTGGTCGATCTGTCCGTCGTTGTGTGTGTGTGTGTCTGTCTGTCTGTGTACACGAGCGCCTTCTAATTAAGACTGTGGCTTCTATACGACAGCTACCACCTGGTGTGCTTGCGTAGTACTCGTCTATGCACATCCTCGAGCCTGGTTGCCGCGAAAGTTTAAGCTTTGTCTCTTAAAAATATTAACATGATAAAAATATGTTTATAACTTGAAGTTATTTTGTGGACAGCCCATTTGATAAACAAATAATCCTGCAGAAGGAGGGAATAAAAGCTACGCAAATCGTTAAACGTTGCGGCAAACGGCATGTGGGCCTTACGTGTGGATCGTTGTTAGGTCAGGTGTACATGACTGACTTGGTCTAACAACGATGTGATCGGCTAGGTCTATGACAGGCGTTGTCAAGAGGTGGCTCTCTAGTATTTACGAGTATTATACAATGATTATTTATCGGCGAAGTACTTAAAAGACACATACAAGTTTCTGCCTCCTCGGTCAAGGGTGGTACATGTAGCCTACTTCTGGGCCGAAGTTATACGGCACACCCATAGTCTGGATATTGATGCTGGTCAATATCTTAACGGCAACATCAAAAAAGCCGTAGATGCTGCTGCTGCTGCTGATGCCACAGTCACACCTATCTACGTCAATACAGCACCGGCCTTGCTTCTGAGACACCACACCCGCTGACGAGAAACTACAACTGTCTGGGGCGGGAGATATCGGATTCTAGGTGCCTTGTCCAGTTTCCAAACAAACAGTTTGCTTAGAAGCTGGACAAAGCACCTATTTCGGGTTAACGTTTTCTTACACGTTTGAATTTTTGAATATAAAACGCTGATGTGCGTTTCATATTCAAAAATTGAAAGATGTAAGTAGAAAGTGGTTCAAAACTGCGGTCAATTATAACTAATTTGTCAGTGGATCAATGTGCATAAGAGTACAAGCCACCTACCCGAGTATCTCTGACTCTCTGTAGATTTCGAAGTTCTTTTTCGATTGGCCGTGTCTTGTCCACTTGGGAGTTAGGCCTAATCGTCGTCAAGTGGCAAAATTTGCCGAATTTCTGTTTTTAGGCCATATAGGAAGGAAATAACAGAGCCTTCATTTTGCACTAACTTTCCGAAAAACTTTTGCCAAAGTTGGGTGGCACGAAGTACACGTAGAAAAAAAGAAAAACCTAACGAAGGCAGAAGGATGGTGGTCTGTTACGACGGTCTGTCACTTTCATAAATGAACACAATATGGA
>Ga0209671_1006116_pt1 | contig 12290 bp, 5 predicted proteins | sample WorMetHERISLAND2_2_FD_187401 | JGI IMG/M metagenome (GOLD analysis project Ga0209671, IMG submission 187401) | Marine gutless worms symbiont microbial communities from Max Planck institute for Marine Microbiology, Germany - Olavius geniculatus... | ecosystem: Host-associated > Annelida >...
AAGTCAAGACTCAAGACAGTCATGCCAACTACTTAGTGCTAAAGTGCGACACGTGGTAAACAGCAACATCCGTACAGAAGCTGCTGATAAAACTCTGGAATTGTCATAAATTAAACTAAAAACGCTAAAATTTACGAAAAAACACGGATTTCACGGAAATCAACGTTTTTCACGGAAGAAGGCCAATTTCATGGAAAATGTCACGGCCGTGAAATCGTGAATTAAGTTGGTCCCTAATAATAATCACACGGGTGGGCGCTAACGATTGACATCACGTGAGCACTACCGTCATTAACAGCTTTTTATAGGCCTACACTTACCAAGTTTCCAGCTGAGTTGAACTTATTCTTCGCATCAAAACAGCGCTAGTTTCTCAGCCAGTCACTTATTCACTAGAGAGACCGATAAAGACAGAATTTTGCCACTGTAACTTTAGGGTTAAACGTGAACACTGGACACTGGACAACAATGCAGTGCACTGCGTGCGTGCTGTGAAAACGTCACGGTGTTCCTGATGACCGTACGAACTGCAGCCTACATTGTAGCCTATGCATACAATGGTCGTTTGATCTGGACGTAGGCTATGTTCCCTGCACGGTCCCCGCATTCCGTGCCTTTGGCTTTCCCACGCCGCTTACTTACACTACTAACCGTGCGCCGTAATTACAGACTGCAGATGACCACACCGTCACCCCGCGTCGTGTTTGCCTTACTCGCCGCCTGCCATATGCAGGTCTGCAATTATTATTTTGGCCTTCTACGAGGAAGGAATCGCGGCTAATTAGCATAGACAATGACCGCCAGCGTTTGATGTGGTTATATTCTTGGATGCTGGTATGTTTAGACTGCAGCTGCACATATTAGTGGGTATTACGCCAGTGCTGTTCCCATGTACCGGACTACCGATAATCGCATGTACGGTAAGCGCTGGAGTGTAATTAGCAGTTATTTTCCAGCGTCTAAAATTATAGCTTTATTGTGTAAACATTGCTCTTTGCTGCAGCTGTTCGTTGTAAGCCGCGGCAGTCGCGCGCTGACACAAGTTCTGTCTACATGCTGCTGCTGCTGGCGACGTAGCCTAAGTTATGACGACAGTGCTTAAATTGAAAGCAACTTCCAGGAGACCTAGAGGGGGGACTCTGATGTAGGCTTACGTGTCACTGTGTCATGCAACACCATTTAACACTGTGCTTTGAACCTTTCTGCCACCATCTTCTGTAATCATTTTCGTTTAAAAAATTGTCACCCGAAGCCAGATTTTACAGCGAAAATACGTCAACTTTAATTTCGGCTAGGGCTCTGCCACAGACGTATATTTATTTAGAATATTTGCCCAGACCATGCTGAGGAGCTTACGGCTTAGTCGGCTGGTGAGGAAGCACTCCCTCCCCAGACCTGTTTTTCGGCGTCTCGATCTCGGCGCCTTGTTCACTTGTTAGGGTTCCCCAATTCTTTTTCCACAATTTAAGCACTGGATAATCAATCAATCAACCAATCAATCAATCGCTTTTATTTCAGGCAGCATGGCCCATAGAAACACAAGACAAGACAAGACAAGACAGACAGTTATTGACAGACAACAATAAAAGCAAGGACAGACGATAGTTACGTATGACAGTAAGAGGGTGGTGTTAAACTAGACATTAGCACCAAACAAACATAAAACTGTAGAGTAAAGACACTATTAATTACTAAATAAAAAAACAAGCACACGCACTATGCAATGATAAGGATAAAGCCACATATCACTTTGACAAAGTGCGTAAAAAATCAATATTACCATTGTCACACTTATGCCATAGTTGTCTGAAAGAATACTGACTATTTAGTATGAGAGTTTCAAAGCTAGGTAAACCTAACTCCAACAATATAATGATAACTAACAGCAACAGTATAATGATGATGATGATGTTTGCTATGAACGATTCAGTGACTTTGTTTCCATATGTGATCCCATATGGCAGGTGACGCTTCGTAGCTCTAGCTGGATTTTCTATGAAGAGTTATACCATTTAACCATACTGTACATACTGACCGTGCTGGCTATGTATAGTCGCCTCGTTCAGCTATGCACATAGACTCGCCTATCTACGGTGTAGTTCCACGCATCACTCGTACGCCTACTCTGCAATAGTTCCTTTGTCTGGCTGGCCCTGATGACGTCACCGTTGAATCTGCTACTAATTTGGCGCCTGCGAACTGCAATTTACTTTAGCCGTTCCCTGTCGCTGACAGCTCGTGACGTAATGATTGACGTAGCCTACATGCGCGTACAGTAGCGCCCCAATCGTATAGATTTCTTGAACGTCGCGGACAATAAATGAAACGGCGGCGTTACGTCGAATAATCAGTCGTTTGTTAATCGGCCTATAGGCCTAGACGTAAAACTGTCAGTGATTAACCAAAGAGCAGCAGTTTTAACCGGTTTGAGTCTGCATGAATGCGCAGTTAACAGTGTGAAGTTGTGAACTGAAGCAGACGCTTCGAGCGCTTCTCTTGATCAAGAGCTAGCGCGTTATCTGAAAATGTTTTTCACTAAAAGTTCTAAAACCTAACTTAATATAGGTACGCCTAATTTAATTCGTGACTTGGCGAGTACCGTGCGCTTTCAAGTGAAATCGAGCGTTTAATTTAATTTGATGAACAATGAGATAAATTGGACATAGGTCTTGTCAGATGTACAGGAAAGTCATTTCATCAGCGAGTCTGGTATAGGTACAGAACAAGCAACCGCCAAGGCATCAGACTCTGATCATATGCTATAGCATTATAGCAAGTAGTCCTGCCGTACAAAACCACATTGATCAGTTCCAGATAGTCCTTAGTCTTTAGTCGTATGAGCACTTGCTGACTGACTGAAGACGAGGACCTTCCGGGTTTGTTTAACATCCGGTCCGACGGGTACCGGTAATGCAGATATTTTAGTAACTGAAACGAAAACGATAATGAACGTTATTTGTCTTCGTTCTACGAGAACGTGAACTGGTATTTTTGGTCAAAAACGGACAAAAATATAATAAAATATTAGGCTACGGCAAGCAGAACGAACGCCAACGAGTTTTGTGCAAATCGGTTTAAAATCGATTTGTAAAACGACTGACAGTTTTTAGCCGATAAACATTCAAACATTTGCGACATGGGGCATTTTATTTCACACGTCACACAACCACCACTGCCACTCACACTGCAAAATGAACTCTAGTCTATGTCACGTTTGCCAAATTGATTGGGGGCGGTGGTATGTCTGCTTGCTGCAAAACGCGGGTTCGATTGTTGTTCGCTGACGTGGGCGATGGATAGTCGCATAGTGCGCTGCAGAGTTGTTAGCTCATGCAAATCAACGACCACTTCCGAGATTGTAAAAGCGCTTCTGGTCTTAAGTTCGTCTTTAAGAAGCACTATTATATAGCAAGCACCGGACTTTCTTTTTTTTACTTTTCTTTAAACTGTAGGCCATTTCAAAATGCCAGATAATTGAAATTATGCATTTAAAGGCGTCTTGTGGAGCAGAAATTGAACTGAAACATTCCAAGGTACCGGGTGGAATTCGAGTGCTAGGCGTGCGTTGACCCACGACGGCCAACACGCTTCGGGCGTCGGTCGCCAGAGGGAGTTTGCGTGCAGCGGACACGATTAATCCCTGGCAGGCGTATTGTGTTACTTACTATATGCACCGACCGGTCTGTAGCCTCGGTTCACGGAACTGTATATGGTCACATCTGCGCCGAGTTAGTGTCCAGCCAAGCCTTTCATGTTCTTTGACGGCTCTCTCTGCAGCACTAGGTGTGTACGAAATGACGCTTCGGTTTGTCAGTTTGAACGAGAGTTGACCGTATAGTTCGTTATTTGTCCGCCGGCGGCGCCACGTGTCCGCAGAACATGGTAGGGCGTCTAATCACGTACTGGGAGATTGAGAACAGTGGCCGCTGCAGTTCCTTTCTGCCTGGTGCTAGGGTCGCCACTGCATGCGTCACTAGTTTCTATGTCAGGACACGTGCATGGTTTCGGAGACAGAGGCTGCGGGTATTTGCTAACGTAGGCTCACGCAGCATTTTTTTGCGTTTAGGCCTATGTCGCAAAAACGTTAGAAATCTTCAAATATTTCATTCAAATCTGCAGTGAAATTGGTACCTCCCAGGTAGGCTATAATCGCAAAGAAGAGAGAAAGTGTACATAGGCTTACTGTGCCTAACTGGAGAGGACAAATGAGCACGGTTATTATTCAGTTTTCAGTAGTCGATGCCTCCTGAAGTGACTGACCACTTCACTGTAGCAGTGAGTCCAATGAATGCAAGTGCTCGACTAAACACTGAACTGCACACTCGTTTGCCGGTAGGCCTAACTTATAGTTTATTTAACGGTGTTGCCCGTTCATGCATTTCAATTCAAGTGCACTCTGCGAGCGTGCTAAGCTGATGTTTATATTATCGTACTCACTACTCACTACAGTCAGTTGCCGTCGGTTTACTGATGGAACTGTTTAACGTTCTACTCGGATTATTATCTGGTTATTCCAGCCGACCGACAGCCGAACCGTGTCATGTCAGCAAACATTTCGTCGGCTTTTCGCAGTTTCTCGTTTCATCCGCGGCAACACGCGTTGCTGCCGCAGGCGACAGGCGATGGCCTATAGGCCGTATTGCTTTTTACGCGCGAAAGCAGCTACTGCTTTAAGCGCGTCTTAGCCATCGCAATTCTGTCCGTCCGTCCGTCCGTCTGTTCGTCCGACACACGGGTGGATCAGTCAATAACGGTGCAAGCTAGGATTACCCAATTTTCACCGTCGGCTGCTCGGAAGACTCTAGTTTCAGGAATCGTAGAGCTTTTCCATAAATTCGAAGGGGGTCACCCCGATCGAGGGCGCTAAATGAGAGAGAGTGGGGAAAGTTTGCGATTTTTGGCCAATAAGTCGCTGTATCTCAATAACGGTGCGAGATGGGGCCTAGGTTACTATTAATTACTAATAGGAAGTCGTACACTGGCTCTCGATTGCCACCGAATTCAATGACCTTGGATGACCTTGAACACTAAAATAGTGGTTTTATGAATTTTTTGGCGATTTTGGGCTGCAAGACACTTTTCAAGAGCGAATTGCGCTGAAACCAATGGAGAAGCTGCGTATGAAATTTTTAGCATTGAACGTAGATTTCGACGGTCCAAGTCTCGATTTTTTAGGTTCAAGGAAACCTGCGCATGAGGGCATCAAAGAGCGGTACCCCCGTAAAAGTCGTTATTTTACCGTTGTTAACCAGTTTTTCGTGAAAATAGGCTAACTTCCGAGATAGACTGACAGTTTGCGAACAGGAACTGCTATAGGCTTTCGCGCGTCTCGTAAGCCTTGGCTCAAATTTCTTGTTGTCTTCGCACCCACAGACATTTTTTTCTGTGTATAGCCCAGCGGCGGATCCAGAAACTTGGAATAGGGGAATCGGAGTGGTAGGGGGTGGGGTCTGGGGAGATAGCCCCCTCCGCAGAAAATTTTTGAAAATTTTAGGCAAAAAATAATGCATTTTCGTGCAAAATTTTCACTTGTTTTAAGATGCATTAGGTAAGTAGGGGGGAGGCGGCCGCTCCTCGTCTTTCCTTGAATCCGGCACTGGTATAACCTAATTGGTTGACTTTACTTTTTGACTTGAACTTTCGCTAAGCCTTTCGCTGAGCGGAACTGCAGGGGATTCGCTCAGCGAAAGTTAAATTCCAATGCTCAAAATTCCAATTTTGCCCTTAAAATCCCCCAAAATGGGAACTTTTTAGCCACCTAAATTTTGCACGTTTTGCACATAAATTTCCGGCAAGAAGAAAATGTTAAGACAATTCAAAAATTTAAGGGGGAGGCGGCAACTGGTTTCCTGCCACCCTTTTTTCCGCACACTGAAGTTGCGTGCAGCCTACATAGTACAGTAAAGAAACGGTATAGGACGTGTATTATAATCGTGGTCTATGAGTGCCCTCAAGACCAGTTGTTATGAATGGACAACGACTGTTTCTGCATGCTGTAACCTGAGATGCTGACAGTATGCGTGTCAGTCACCGTGTCCGTCCGCCCCGCGGCCATATAGCACGCCTGTATAGGGTATAGGACCTAGACCTATCTAGACTATAGTTTGATTCAGCCATTCATTCATTCATTCCGCGGCTAACAACTGGTCATTAGGGGCGCCCGGATCTGCAGTCACACAACCATGCCATCTAGCGAACGCCGTTCTGTCTTTCTCTGCGTGATAGTTCGTTAGTTCTATAGAAAGAAAGCGACGCTACCTGACTGACTCAGTGGCGTTGCCAGAAATGCGAATTGGGGTGGGGGATTCGCCTTTTCCTACTTTCCTTGCACTTTTCTCCTTTCTCTTCCATCCCCTTTAGTCTTTTCTTCACTCATTTGTCTCCCCTTGTTCTCCCCCTTTTCTTTCGCTTTGCTTTTCTTTTTTTTCTCTTTTTCTTTTCCTTAAAAGTGGGTTTTTTTAAAATGCTAGATATAGGGGTCTAGGGGAGTGCTGTGAGCTCCCCAAACACGAGCGGGGTCTGGGCGGAAACTTTGTGCATTATAGCCTTAAAATGTGATATGGTGGCAACAATTGTAATTATTTACCTGAGTTTCTAATATTCATTTTTAACAAATTTAGAACGGGGAGGGACTGGGCTCTTCTTATCTACGCCACTGGGCTGGCTGGCTGGCGGTCTATTATGCTTAGTGGACAGACGGACGGACAGCAGACGGACGCTATGTGTCGTTGTAAATTTATGCTTCCCGCCGTAGTCACGCACCTGCGTGGCGGGCACCGAGGAAACTGCACGGAACGCTGTTACAGTTAGCGTAATCAGCGTAGCGTGACTGTATGCCTGCCTGCCGTGTTGCATTGTCTCTCTCTGTCTGTCTGTCTGTCCGTCTGTCTCTCTCCCCTCCTCTCTTTCTGTCTTAGCCCGCGGCGCTGATTTCTGTAATGATGATCCGTCTACTGTTTCTTATCATTAGCATTAAATCATTTCTCTGTCTCACTCAGGGGTCATTACCGCACATATTGCACATATGCTCAAGGGGTGCATGATGAATAGGCCTAGGCTTTTCGTTATAATAAGAAGTACGAGTATAGTATACGAATTACCAAGGCACATGTTTCGTGCTAAATTTAGTATCAAACGTTATGTAATTGGGCTGGATTTTTGGCTGTAATTAGGTGTCTAGAATTGTGCAGCTAATATGCTTAACAGTAACTCGTTGCAGTCTGGGCATCATTCTCTTAGTAGGCGTAATGCGTAGGCCCTACCAACGAATGACCGAAAGTTGGAATGACTGCGCAATGCTCAAGCCCCGCGGTATCCATGGTTTCGCTGCAGTGTGGACTGGCGTCTGGCAGCGGCGTAGCGAGAAATGTGAATCGGCGGAGGACTCGACCCCTTCACTTTTTTCTCTGTTTTCCTCTTTTTTTTCTTTATTTTTTTCTCTTTTTTTCCTTTCTTCTTTCTTTCCGTCCTTTTCTTTATAGAAGTAGGCCTAGGACCATTGAAATGCAGCTAGAGGTGGAGGTCTGGTGTATTATATCTTTAAAATACGAAATTTGATGGCAGCAATTTTACTTATTGCTCAGAGAATCAACTGAACGAGTTTATTGCAGTTTAGACGTGTGTTTGTTTTGTCTGGAGGATTGGGGAGTTTGGGTTGGGCCCCCTGTCTACGCCACTCATGTCCGGCTGGTATAAGTAAACGAAGCGCCGATCAGCACCGCCTTGCCTGGCTCGGAAAGGACTTCCCACGTTTTCGACGCACTGTAGTCTGTGGCAATATTGTTATCCGTCTGTCTGTTTGTCTGTAACAAATATATTGCGGCTAAACAGTGCGAGATAAGGCTTAGGTTGCTGTTGAACTAATAGAAAGTCGCATATTGGCTTTCAAATGACATGAAAATCATTGACCTTGGACGACTTTGAAGGTCAGTCCTGCAACAGGAACTGTATAGCTTGTAGCGCATTTTCCTTAGCGACAGCTGGGCTTCTTGTTATTAATTCACATTTCAATGTACTTTGTGTTGTTAATAACAGATTCAGCCGGCACGTCTGCACGTGCAGCTGACCGCAGCTCGTTGCTAACAGTACAACATCTTCCGACCATCCAATTCACTACCACAACCGCGAGTTCTGGCGTGGGTGTGCCTGTGTTCGTGGAGGACTTGGACGCGGTCTACTACGTGGTGCGAGGTCGCTCAGTGACTCTGACGTGCGGCGCTAGTCCGGCCGTACATATTGGCATTCAGTGCGCCGGTCAGTGGCTAGAGCCCAGCCGACACGTGAGTGAGGATATCATGGATCCTCAGTCTGGACTGGAATATCTGCGCACCAGTGTCAACGTCAGCAAAGAGGACGTCGAAACGCTTTTGCCAGGTACGCCTACTGCAAGACTGAACTGAACTGACATGGTTTGGTTTTTGACCAACTGATGAATTTGCAAACAGTAGGCCTAGTGCGTTATTATAATAGGCACCATCTAGTGGTGTCGGTCGTACGTGACTACGCTCAACGTACGCGTCAACCAATGAAATGACCAGTGGGCTCGTTCTGCTCGCCCATTGGTCAGTTCGTCAAAAACTGACGTGATAGTTCAGTTTAGTTTAGTTCAGTTACGTCGCTCTGTACGCGTCTTTACAAAGCGCTTAATCGACGCAGATATATCGTCGGCTTATTGGCAAAGGTGCATAAGTGACATATTTCACTTTTGCTTAAAAAACCACACCGTCGTGCTTGCAATAACGTGGGCTATCGACTAGTAAAGGTGCACATGTCACATCGTGCATAATAGTGAAGAAATTTCACGTTTACAAAAATTTTTGTGGCAGAAGTACGGTGTCGTCTCATTTCGCCTAATCGCTCCCCCAGTTGGGTGTACTGCAGAGCCCCAACCGAGATCGAACTAGGGTTAGGGTTAGAGTTAGGGTAAGTATACGCGACGCGAAATGAGATTAGGCGAAATGAGACGACACCCGTCGTATACTTACTTACGGTCGGCCAAAAAAATGGTACAGAAAAAATATGAACGACAAAACAGAGCTTGTCAAAGAGGAAAAAACGACAAAGCAAGTCGTTGTTGTTGGTCCGCCTATCAAAAAAAGATTAGGCGAAATGCTACCCAACCAGAAGTACACTTTCATACCTACGAACTTTTGCCAATCTTACCCAACATGTTACACGAAGGATTTTTGTACATATGTCACATGTGCACTTTGCCTGTGCTCGTTTCTTGACATGCTGTCCATGTTGTAGCACCACCCGTATGGTTGTCTTATGGTTGTTATTACCTATGCACTTTTGCCACGGAAGAATGATATGAAGCGGTTTCCTGTCCAAAGCTGGACCCACAAAACCTAGACCGACAAAACCCGGACCGTCAAAACCTCAACCGTTAAAACTAGCTCACAACACGAACCGTAACCCTAACCCTAACCTTAACCCTATTTTAAACTTTATTTTTTAAACCTAAGTTTATATCACTGTGTCCAGGTTTTGTCGTTCCCTCGTTTGGTCGGTCCAGGTTATGCCAGGACAGTGTGAAGCAGTGCAGTCGAAAACACTGTGAAGGACATAAACCTCGGCGGGTTAAAGTTGATAGGTGGTATCAACGGTTTTTTTTCGAAACAAAAAACGGTTTAACTGCAAATATGGTGTTTCTCGGCCTAACTGCATCTTGTAGCAGAAGGTGGTAACTGATGGCGAAGATGCAACGCCATTGTAGGCAGCTTTTAGTCAATTTCAGCCAAGTTCCCGTCTTAGAGCGATTAGGCCGATGGCCCGTTTCAAAAATACGTAAAGGCTACGGGCTACTGCCCAGCGGACCAAAAAATAGATGCCTGATTTTTTTTTAATTTTTTGTCAGTGAAATAGTCCTTCACGTGACGAAACTGCTTCTGTTTGATTGTCCGAATATTTTAATAGTTTAATAGTCAATTATTTTAATAATTGTATAATCGGTTATATCATTGTAGCTGGTACCGCTCTCAGCGACACGGACCATGACGTCAGCGATGACGAGAGAAAAGAGTCGATTTGCGAGTGTCATGCATGGAATAGTGTGCCGGAACTTCAGTCGGCTCGCGGACGTAAAGCCACACTGCGACTTGCGTGTTAGTACAATAGTTTACTTTTATAAACTACTTCCATAAACTAGAAAACTTTTAAAGTGATGGCGCACCAGTTGTAGTGGTAAACTACGACTTTTGCATTTCACAAGGTAGTGTATCAACAGTATTAAAGTGAGGTGGGCAAAAACATAGTTACTTACGTCAGATTTATTCGCGATGTCGCCTACCAAAAGTTATTAACATCGGCAGAGCTGAGAAGTAACGAAATTACATGTAATTCAATTACGTAATTCAATTACATGGTCATGTAATTTGTAATTTCGAATTACATTACAGTTTTTAATTACATTTGAAAGTTTCAAGTGGTAACATCTATTAGTTTTATATTAAGCATCATGTCGATCTTTCTTACTTACTTAACTACACTTTGTTATGTGATTTACATTTTCAGTTATAACTGTTTTTTGCACAAATCTTTTTTGTAACTAGTGTAGCAATTTGCATACCATAATCAAATGAAGGTTTAGTTTCCCAGACCTAGATAGCAGACCTTCCATTTCGCTAATCGTGGGATGAACACTGAACAGTCTGCATCGTCTATCGTTGTCGAGTCATAAAACATTTCTGCAGTTGCTCCTTTTCAGGCCTTTAAAGCGACGTAGACCTTCATGTAATTTACGTGATGTAACTAACATTTCTAAATATAAGTTATGCTTGTAAATAGTGTAGGCATTTGACATTACCAGGTAATTGGTGTGTTGCTGCATGCTTCTGGTGTTTTTTAGTCTGGTAATAAATTGTGACCGCATTACTTGTGTACTACTTCTAGTTTGCTAGACCTATGAATGTATTTATCACTTATAATACTAATTGGGAAAGTAGATTAGCAATTGCATGTAATTTGTAATTGAATTACATGAGCCAGTAATTTGCCCAGCTTTGAACATCGGTATATGTGTCACGCAGCTATTCAAAAAATAAATATGGCTTGTTTTTGGCACACGGTATATATTAGGCCTATCTACGTTTTTGTTCATTTCAACGCATATTTTGCTCTGTCTGCTTTTCCCAGGTAGTGCAGAAGCAGAAATTGGGTGAGGTGGGAAACTAAACCTTCATTTGATTACGGTATGCAAATTGTGCCAGGAATATTCGTGCCAAAGATTATTAACATGTGATAATAGTTCTTTAAGTTACAATCGAAAATGTCGGCGGTTTTTTTTGAGTGTACTCAGTACGTGGTGTGTTTGGTGGTAGATCTGCGGAAGCGGTTTGAGCAGGAGCCGCTGAACACGGCCGTTGAACTTGACTCTGCTGTACAACTGCAGTGTCTGGCGCCAGCTGGACAACCCGCACCCGAGGTACGCCTACTTTGATCAGTTCTTCTTCTGATGATGATGATGATGATGACGATCTTCTGCTAGAGACATGACAGTGACGCGCCGTCACTATAAAGGCGCGTACAGAGCGACGTAACTGAACTGAACTGAACTGACTTGGTTTAGTTTTTTACTAACTGACCAATGGGCAAGCAGTAATTCATTACAGTAGGCACCGTCTTACGGCGTCGATGACTACGATGACTACGTGACTTCGCGCACGTACCTGTCAACCAATGATCAATGGGCTCGCTCTGTTTGCTGGGTCATTTCGTTGAAACTACACCGTGTCATTTCAGTTCAGTTCAGTTACGTCAATCTGTACACGCGCTTTAATGTGGTTGGTTGTCAGATCTTTTGGCTTCGTAACGGCGATCGGCTGGACGTCGCAGCCGACACAAACTTCATCATATCGAACGACGGAAACCTCATCATCAGCCAAGCACGCCTCAGTGACGCTGGAAACTACAGTTGTGGAGCGCAGAACATTGCCGGACGCAGGCTCAGTGATCCAGCGCGTCTCAGTGTCTTCGGTAGTACTGACTTACAGTTACTTATACAGAGTGGGCCATAAAAACCGCCCCCCTACATGTCAGCTAATTGTGTCTTCTAAGAGTAATGTACATTTAAGGTGAATAACGCACGTTGAAATATAATCAATTCTGAGTAACATGTGCAAATTTCGTGCAAATATGTTTTCAATAGGCCTAATTTGTAACACGGTTGCTTCCCAGGTGGTGAATTTCTCCACATTTTCCAGCTCAATTCCATCTATGCATATCTTACTTGATATTTGCTTATCACCAAATACCATCGTCTTTGTTTTGTTGGTGTTCATCATTAGCCC
>Ga0209671_1006117_pt1 | contig 12290 bp, 13 predicted proteins | sample WorMetHERISLAND2_2_FD_187401 | JGI IMG/M metagenome (GOLD analysis project Ga0209671, IMG submission 187401) | Marine gutless worms symbiont microbial communities from Max Planck institute for Marine Microbiology, Germany - Olavius geniculatus... | ecosystem: Host-associated > Annelida >...
CAGTTAAGGTGTGGTAAAATATTTTATAACTAGAAAAGCACTCGGAGAGCGCAGACCTCTGCCAAGCATATTGATTAGACAAAACAACTTTATGCCCCATTAAAGCAATGTCGACAAAAATTTCAAAGTAATCCAGAATCTAGGATTCCTTCCGGATCACCCCCAAAATTGAATCACTTGTAGTTTTTGCCATTCCCGACATTCCCTGAAAATTTCAGAAAAATCCTTCCAGAACTTTTTGAGTTATCTTGTTAACACACAGACAGACAAACAAACAATGGCAAAAACATAACCTTCTTGGCCGAGGTAACTAATTTATTGCAAATTGTCCATAGAGTGCATCAGTAAAATTTTTTTTGAATTTTGAATATCAGTTAATATTTGGTGAACATATGGAAAATGACAAAGTGTGGCAGTTTTTTGGGACACAGCGTAGTTAGTTTAAAGCCAACGATCGTACTAATGATCGGTCATTTCTTAACTTCTCCAAAATTCCACGAAATTCCACGACAATATCAAAACTCCACGGAAAAGGGCAAATTCCGTGGCTCGGCTCGAAATTCCGCGGAAAACTGTGGGTCGTAATGACTGTGGTCAAAATAAAAGAAAATGCTTGTGCCACTGTGCATAATGACTTGTGTAAGAGAATAATTAAAATAGAAAGAAACGTCATACTCTGGAGCTACCTGGTGAGTGTGGGAAGACAGGTCAGTTGCCTGGGCATCTGTCAGCTCCTTTAGCACAGTTTCTAACATAGTTTCTAACGTATTCTTCACTAGCTCCTTCACTTTTTCAGCCCGATCCTGCAGTGAAAATTGTCACATGCACACACAATTATGAGATATTTTACAATCAATAATCACATCTATGTTAAAACATGAGGCAATGTTTTACGATACAAAAATAACACACAGTCAGCATCATCTCACAATGACATAACAAGACCCAATACAAAGCAATGAACTCAATCAAAAAGCAGCAAAAAATACATCTCGAGGCAATCTGGACCTTTGCCGACTTCTCTTCGCTTCCAAATAATGGATCTGATTGGCTTTAAACTGTTGTACTGCGGCTTTGCAAAATGAGCGGACTTAAGTATACCATCGTCAAAGCCAACACCACGCAAGAAAGCAGTTTGTGTCATCCCATGACCTTGAATTCCATAACAGGGCCTATTAAGACACTGCACTGCATAAAATTAAATCATCGTTAACAAAAAATATTATTAGATTGTGACCAATCTAATGTACTCCTCACGTGCATCATTTTCTTTTGTATTCTTTTAGGAGCTTTTTCGTTCCTTTTGGCTTGTATTAGAAATCCGACGTCTAATTGAGACCCATTTAATATTATACTAATAGTGACTGGCGTCGAGGTCGTTACTGGAAATTGTCTCCTCCAAGTTTACAAAATATTGCCCGATTTTAGGAAGTGAGAGAAAAAAATTCTCAATAAAGGTCGATGACGCTAGTTGCCATTTGTCTTGCTATACCTCAACACATGCGTCTATCTAGCACCTTTACAGAGATATGGCGCCTCAAAAAATCATGGGGTCATGACCTTGACCTTTTGGGCTCACGTGACGTCATCGGTCACGTGACCATTCGACTCCCGAGGGTAGACTTCCTATGGGTTGTCCATTGTGACCATGTGTCTATCTAGCTCTTCCAGGAACAGAGGGTGGTAGGTCGGTCGTAGATACTCACTGATTTCATATACTCATCTTCACTACATTAAGAACGTAGCGTGCGAGGAGCAAAAAAATTACCGAATGAGTGTTCTTGCCTGATTAGCAGTTTCTTGTGATGTCAGAAAGCTCTGTAATTTCTGATCATGTTGAGTCAAGAGGGCACTGATTTCATCGACAAACAGTGAGCCAAGATTGCGCAGTGCCTCAATGCTGCCAAGATGTTGGTCCGCAAGCCTTTCTACCAGAGACTGGTGCTCAATCATCTAAACAACACAGTACCACCAATAGGTTGAGAAAGGTTCTCTACAGCTCACAATGGCAACCCATCTCAGAGCAACAAAGCATCACTGCCATATGGGATCAGATGGGGTCACCTGCCACATGACATGCCCAAACTTAACCCCAACCAGATCGACTAGTACTCTATATACCTATCCCGCAGGAAAAGAAGGCTGAGTTGACTGCAGGGCTCCCAGGAGCAAGAAGTGAAATTTCAGGACCCAATGTTTACAAAATTTCAGGACATTTCTGTGGGTTTCACAAGGCTCAAGACACAGAAAATGCACGTTTTTCTGTCCTCATAAATGTTATTCATTGAAGCAGATCAGTATTGCAGTCCTAAAAATGTTACTAAGGCACTGTTACACAGCATGTAGCAGCTGATAATGGTCACTCCAGTAGTGTCAGTTTACACGCCACCCGCCCGTCTGTCGTCTCAATCACTCTCACAGACAGCAGACTGCCGTTTGAAGTTCATTATGATACTGCATGCTGCTGGGGTGGGGCAATGCACTGTAGCCTACATAATGTGTGGTGCTCACTAGTTCTGCCTACCCGCATAATTCTGGGGTTCAGATGTCGTCACCGGCATCCCAGTGAGCGTTAAGTGGCTGACTACAGGTGGTCTTACATGCATTGTGTCAGCAAGTTGCTTATTACCGAAGTAAGTCATGACGCTAAAACCAAAAGAGTGTGTGCTTATAGCCAAATTGTGCATATATGGTTGGTGCTTACAAGCGAAGTTGACTGCCATTGACATAGCATAAACTCAAACGAGACTAGACGCACGTTGTGCAAATAGGCAGAGTGTGCTTATAACCAACGTGCATATAAGTGGAGTCAACTGTACCACCATAGTACTGATAAAGCAAATATTGTAATATACAATCCAACCACAACTGTACAAACTAAAACGCTGCTTCAAAGGCTTTTTACGCAAACATGAAGCCGCAAAACAGATCAGGATTATTTTACAGTTTGCAGAACAGTGGCAGTACAACATAGGTGAATAAGGAAATAAGCTGCAGATTTGTATAGCACACAGGGTTTGAACACTTCAAATGAAAGTGAGTAAGTAGGGTTTAACATCCCACCTGATACAGCATAGATCATTTCAGGTACGACCTTTCCAGGCAATGCAGGTACACATAATAACGTAACAAAAGGTTTAACCTTTACAATAATGGAACAAAAAGTTTAACCTTTACAGAAAACCAAATACGAAACACAAGACACAAAACGACCTAAAGCTAAAATTATAAGAACTCACCATTATAAGGGTGCACGTAACAGTAATTCAAGTTCTAATAATCTTCCCTGTTATCAAATGTGCTAGTGGCAGAAAGGTCTAAAACAAAGAAAATCCGCAGAGACCTGTGATTTCAACTGCTCCTGTATATGAACCAGATCGGCAGTATGTTTGTCCAGTGACGACTTGATCTCGGTAATATTGGAACGAATCTGCTGTCGAAATGAGGTCATGCCAGACAACTGTGCCTCCTACACAGCCATCAGAACACATACTCAGTTGTATCAGATTTAAACAGCACAAGAACACATTACATACCTTTACAAACACTTTGTCTAAACAGTTTTTAAGTAAATAACGTGCAACAAGATATAAAAACCTTTGCCAAGTCCAACGGATTATTAATTGTTTGTTATTTTTCCAGCTATTTTTCTGCAGGTTGGGCAAAAATTTTCGTAACTGTCCAGCACTGTCTACAGGTATGATTCTCTTATTGTTCCTAAATGTACTGAATCAAATCAGTGAGAAATTACTAAATGTATGAAAACAGCCAATTTGAGTTTAATTTCAGTAATCAGCTAATACATAATTAAGAAACTGCTGCAAACTGTCACATGTCTTTGGACTGCGAAATAATGTCTAATGCAATGAAGCATCATGCATCACTGCATGCTGTGTGCGAGCACTATACAATATACAAACTAAGCGACTGAATATGAAACAAAGAAAAAATATATAAGTGCAATGCTGTTATTTCACATGTGACAGTTTGGACAGCTGGTAACAAGAAAAAAGAAATTTAAGCTAATGCTCATGAGATGCATGAAAGCCTATAGCAGTTCCTATTCGCAAAATGTCAGTCTATCATCAGCCATTTCGTTGCAGTTCATTCTTGGAGTGTGCACTGCAGCCGAAGATCGCAAAAATCAATAAAAAAACCCTTACTTTGGAAGTTCAGAGACTTTCAAAGTCATCGTTGTTGACACGACTGAAAAGCTCGTCACTAGTGCTTGTTGTGATAAGCAGCATCCCCATGGCTATCTGCAACCGTTTTGACGAAAGACTGGCCAACAATGGTAAAATAACGACTTTTACAGGGGTACCACTCTTTGATGACCTCATGCGCAGATTTCCTTGAACCTAAAAAATCGAAACTTGCACCGGCGAAATCTATGTTCAATGCTAAAAATTTCATATTCAGCTTCTCCACATCTATCTCAGCCAATTTCGGCGCAATTCGCTCTTGAAATGTGTCTCGCATCCCGAAATCGCCAAAAAATCCATAAAAACCCCTATTTTGGCATTCAAAGTCATCCAAGGTCATTGAGTTCAGTGGCAATCGAGAGCCAGTGTATGACTTCCTATTAGTGATTAATGGTAACCTAGGCCCTATCTCGCACCGTTACTGAGATACAGCGACACACTGGCTAAAAATTGCAAATTTATCCCACCCCCGCTCATTTAGCGCCTTCGTTCAGGGTAACCCCCTTCGAATTTATGAAAAAGTTTTACGGTTCCTGTAACTAGAGTCTTCCAGGCAGCCGACAGTGAAAATTTGGCAATCCTAGCTTGCACCGCTTTTCACTGATCCACCCGTGTGACAGATGGATGAACGGACTGACAGAATTGCGATGGCTAAGGCGCGCTAAAGCACTTACTGCTTTCGCGTGTGATGAAAGAGTTCAAACAGTAATGCAGACCTTGGTCTGTGAGCAGTGTTCCAAGAGTTGGTCCAGATTTGTGTTAAGTTCATCGCAGGTGGACTGGTGAGTTTCATCAATGTCATTCTGATCGTCACGAACAACAGATGCAATCGATGCTAGCTTTACCGACAGCTTCTCCACTTCCTGGGAGCGTTCTGAGAGGAAACCATCTAGCAATGAAATCATCAAATGTTCTATATATAACTAGAAATATATGCTGAACCAGTGACGACATACGGAGCAACAATCTCCTTGATCTATAAACTGAAAATTGGCACACAAGTTACATCTGCCCTGGGAAATGTACATTATGGTTCTCCCATGCTTTTTTGTTTTGAATTACCCGGTAATATATGGATGAGTGAATGGACAGTTTAAGTGGCAAGATGTGTATTGCAGCCCATTAAAGTGACCATATAAAAAATGACCATAAACGCAAGACAAAATATAAACATGGTAGAGAATTAGCTACTCCAACTCAACCAGACATAACCAGTTTCATCAGGTTCTAGGCAAGTTTTTCCCTTCTTCTGCCAAATGATCAACCGCAGTGCACTGTAAGCAAAAGCAAACTACATGACAAAAGCTGACGTTTTGCTTCTGCCAGAATAACATGAAGATCTGAAACTCAGAAACACTATTATATTCATGAGTGCTTTTATGTTGACTGAACACTGGGACATTATTATTGCAGCAATAATACTGCTCAATCAACTTGCATATATTTTAGCTATGACAAACATCAGGAAAATATTCTAAAATTATGCTGGCAGTAGAGTGGAACATAATTGTGGGTTTAAAAGATTGTGATAAAGCATGGTTGCTGCTCCACTGTGGTCAGTCACCTTGACGTGGCGGTGGGGCTTCGTGCTCCGATGACCTGAAAGCCACAGGGTAGGAGCCAACTAAGAGCTGACCAAAAATGTGCAGATATATTACCAATGCTCATGCACTAGTTAACTGTCGGATTTTACACCAATTTCAGTTTTACAGCCATCTACGAATTCACAGCCGTTCACGGCTTCATAGCCGTGTTCCTGTAACCTTATGGTTACATTCGGGGAAGCGCATTGGGCCGACCTGATACAGCCTCAGCGCTGGGCAAGTGTAGCAGCGTGCCCATCTCGAAGGTAAGGTAAGATAAAACATGGTTGCTGATTGGACCACACTATCTGCTTTCTCTTGCTATAAAAACAGTTTCAAACAGACTGTGCAAAATCTCTTAGAAATAACTTGATATTCAACATACGATCAACACAACACTACTCTGCTACATTCAACAGTAGGTACACTGACATAATGAAACACACTGCACGTACCAAAACTGCTGCAAAGCGATGAAGAAAACTGCTGCTGCTTGGCAACAAAACCCTTCACGTGGTATGTCAGGCCATCCATTCCATCGTGGAAACGAGAGCGGAACTGCTCCTGGACTGAAGCATTGTGACTTTCTACATTGCGCTTTCGATCAAGCTTTGCATGGAGACCAGACACATCCGATGTAGACGAGTCGGCGGTCTCTAGCAACTGGTTGCAACAAACACAAACACTCAACATTGCGTTACACACAACTAAAGGTGTCCTATTCTACAGCTTCCCATGGAAATCAATCTCAAAGCTACAGAGTGTCACCTGCCATATGGGATCACAGTCCTGCCTGCTAACCAATAACACCCACTTTAACCCTAGTTGAAAAGGCAAGTAGTCCGGTACTAGATTTACTTACACCAAAATAATGAAAAGCTCAAGCTGACTGATGTGACTTTTTCACCGAAATGTTATATGCTGCATTAGGGTAATTTTTTGAATACCTACTATTCACGAATCAAAAAAAAACTCAAATTAGACACCATGATCTATACACTTGTCAATACCTACTGTAATTAGAAACAAACAATTAATACATAAACTAGAAGGTGCTCGTAATAATAATAATAATAATAAGTGAACATTTATATAGCGCACTATCATTTTGAAGAGATCTCTAGTGCGCTGAATGCGTTATCAGTACATCTGAAACAAAAATGATTCGTAAGAGTGCATATCTGCGCCAAGTGAAGTGATTTAAACATTACTACTGTAAAATGTAAAAGTTTTCACAGGAGGGCACTACCGTTCCTGCCGGTTGTGTATGACATGTGGAGATGATGATGAGTCATCAAGTACACACGCACACACATGGACAGAATGTCCAATCTCTTAATGGCGGATATAGTAACAATAAACGCAACAAAACCAACTTTTGCTAATGATGAATAGTTTTGTTATTATGATCATCAAATGTTATTATTGCAGTAATTGCCACCACAAGTTCCACTGATATGAATATATCAATTTATTGCTTATAATGCGCTTCATGGTCCAATCTCTTACCGATCAGTAGTGCAGGATTTTTTTTCCACAAAACATTCAATTAATGCACATGTAAAAAAGAGAATATGTGGACAATGGGTTTCAAATTCAGCTGCAGAGAAACTTAAGCTACAGCACAAAACTGAGACGGGTGGAGAGTAGTGGTGTGTGCCCTGTGTTCAAAGGGAGCAACAAAGCATAACAAAAAGATAAACAAGAAATTTGAGCTAATGCTCACGAGACACGCAAAAGCCTATAGCAGTTCCTGTTCGCAAACTGTCAGTCTATCTCCAACCATTTCATCGCAATTCATTCTTGGAGTGTGCGCTGCAGCCGAAGATCCCAAAAATCAATAAAACACCTTATTTTGGGAGTTCAGGGTCTTTCAAAGTCATCCATGTTGATACTCCCAAAAAGCTCGTCACTAGTGCTTGGTGTGACAGGCAACATGATCTGCAACCGCTTTCACGAAAGTCTAGCCAACAACAGTAAAATAACTTTTACGGGGGTACTGCTCTTTGATGCCATCGGGCGCAGGTTTCCTTGAACCTAGAAAATTGAGACTTAGACCGTCGAAATCTACGTTGAATGCTGAAAATTTCGTACGCAGCCTGTCCTTGTTTATCTCAACTGTTTTCAGCACAATTCGCTCAAGATGTGTGTCGCAGCCCAAAATCACCCAAAAAATATACAAAACCCCTATTTCAGCGTTCAAGGTTATCCAAGGTCATTGATTTTGGAGCTAATCAAGAGCCAGTGTATGACTTCCAATTAGTGATCAATAGTAACCTACGCCCTATCTTGCACCGTTTCTGAGATATGGCGACTTATTGACTGAAAATCGCAAATTTTTCCAACCCCCCTCTGATTTAGCGCCCCTGCTCGGGGTGACCATTTTCGAATTTATGGAAAATCTTTACGGATCCTGAAACTAGAGTCATCCAGGTTGCCGTTGGTGAAGATTTGGTTATCTCAGCTTGCACATTTTTGACTGATCCACCCGTGCAACAGACAGACGAACGAAGAGACAGAATTGCGATGGCTAAGACGCGCTAGAGCAGTAGCTGCTTTTGCGCGTAATCAGACACAAAACGCCACAGCAAAGTCAAGTAATCAAACCAACCTGAGTCGCCTGTGAGTGCAGCTTGGTCTCAGTTCTGACGTGAACACCCACTAAGTGCTTCTGTTCATCACGGTCGTCGGTCATCTCGTGTAGTTTGCCAGTCGTCACCCGTAGATTGTTGCTGGTCTCCTCCAGGCGTTTCTCAGTCTCCTCCAGCTCCTTGGATCTTTCAACAAGCTCTTGCTTTGTGTCGGCAAACAGTTCACTCACCTACAACAACAATTAACAGCCACCACATCGCTATTCTTTTTCTTTATGCCGCAGAGTGTAAAGAACCAAAGGGCTATCAGCAAATATCAGAAACAAAATCTGAAGAGGCTAAATAAAGATCACTATCGGCATAGGCAGATGTTTCGTGAATTAAAATATAGTTCAGCACTGCAGCAAGTCAGAGATACTCTGCCAAAGGAAAGACATATCTCACAGGTCTCAAGTAACTGTGGCTGATCATCTAGTTGATTGATACAATCATGCTTCCACTAAGTGAGTGAGTAGGGTTTAATGTCCTGCCTGACACAGTATAGGTCATTTCGGGGGACGGCCTTTTCAGGCAGAATGCACACAAACACATAGTAACGGAACAGTAAGTTTGACCTTTACAATAAAAAAAGTGTAACCTTTACAGAAACACAAAAAAAACTAAAATTGTAAGAACTCCATTATACGCGTGCATATGTAATTAACATATACGAATAATCTTTTCTGTTATCCTCCAGACAGTCATCATTCTTATAATGCTGTCTTTAGGAGGACAGGATAGACTAAGGGTGCTTCCACTAAGGGTACAATCGATTAAGACTTTGTTTATCTGGCTATACCAAGAACTCAGTACAACCATTTGTAGCCAATCAAATTCAGTATTTTGCTGAAACCCTGCCTGTGAGAGAGATTCCATATGGTTCTCTAATAATGCATACTGCAGTATTTTTTACTGGCCAGATGTTATATCCATTGCCCAAGGAACAGCATCAAATCACTAGGCAAACACACCACAATTCACAAAATCATAATTCTGGTACACATAGTCACAATGCGATTTTGTATGCTGGCAAATAACTCAACGCAACGGACTTACATTCAGAAATTAAAAACTATGTCTCTCTGCATAAGACACAAGCAGCATTATGGGGTGGGAGTGGCAAAAATTACGAATATTTAAAAATACAACGTTAGCATGATACCTTTTCCATTTCCGCAGTTGTGAGAGCAATCCTGTCTTCGAGGTCTTTGATAGTATTCTGCTGCTGACTCAGCTGGTTATGCAGCGCGCTGACAACACAACATACTGTGCAAACATGTCATGCAATATATAACAATTAAAACGTAATGATAGTAACAGTAAATCCAATTAGAAATTTTGGACAAAGCCACATGTGAGGTCAGTTGGCTCCATAAGTCTGATTGGGGGAAACTTGGTCCACAAGACCACAATTGCCAATTAACCAAGTCGTCGATTATGAACACAGTAAAATTTCAATTCCAGCCCAACTTATATGCAGTAGTTACCAAAGCCATGCGAAAAATCAGCTCACGTCTGCACTTCTTCCTTTCCAGCTAAGAGTAACAACCAGTTGAATGGACAGCGTCGAACAGGCATTGACATAATCCATTAAGACATCCACATAACGAGTTAAAACTCTGTTGTCAGATTTATATTCTACCAAATGACACCAGTACCAGTACAGTACCATTGATTGTCACTTCAAATCTGAGCACTGTGATAGTCAACCATCAGGATACTTAACTGTAGATCATTTAACTGACTATCAGAACAGTGGTCAGTCCATGTACTTACTAATAGTTGCCTTCATCGATATAGAAGCCATTCTTGTCACGAGCAGCCTGCAGATCTCGCCTCATTCTCTCAATCTCCTCACAATATTCCTGTTACCAAATCAACATGTTTAAATGTTCACGCAGTTCAATAATGCATAGTCTAGTGGTAACTGGTAATACCAAGGCTACGGTCATCAAACACCTCTGTGATGCATTTTTGTATGATGCGTTTGCTTATGACGAACTGTTAACTAAGGTTTTTAGTTGTGATTAGTTTGTAGTTTCTGTTTCTTTTTTTCCTCTTTTCTTCCTGTTTGCATTGTGTGTTTGTGTTGTTTTTTGTCTTCCTTGTCCATGCTTTATATATATATTCACATTGCTGCCGCTTGCAGACTGGTCATTATTTTTGTATCCCAAATAAACCTATTTCATATTTCATATATAGAATGTAGTACACACTGTCCGGAAGGTATATCTGAACTGTATGTAGTAACTGGGACCGCTGACATATAAATTTATGTGTATAGCAAGGAGTATGACTCAAGCGCCCATAAAACATTCCATTCAAGTTGACATTTCAGTACTTAGCTAAACAGACAATGCACATACCTTAAGCAAGGCTTTCTTGGTCAGCTTCTGGTTGATCTCGGGCTTGTTGGTGATGTTACGTGCACGGAACGCGTAGTCCAGTGTGCTCAGTGTTTCCTGTTTATGCAATATACAAACAGACTCTCAAACTCAATAACCACCAGAGACTTGTCACTTATTTGAATTTGGTGAGATTCTAGTTCCCCACAGCTAAGGGCTGCCATAACCACAGTCTGCCAAAACCAAAGATGCGAGTTAACCTGCACTCTGTTCGGACCAGTTCTCTTTCAGTTTGTCTACAAATTAGTGCTGTGCATGCAAAACACATTATATATTACGCAAGTAGATATCACAGAAGAGGTCATAACTGTAATCAACTGTTAAAAAACACAGATGGGCTTAGTCACAAATCCTGAGAATACAGCTTATGGTAAATGATTAAGCAAAACAAAATCTTTCTCAGAAACTTATTCTCTTCTCACTGCTAAGTTTCGCTTTGAATCTGCAATCATAATTTGCAACTGCAATGTGTTATTGTCCACAAGAATAAGCTTCCAAAAAAAGAAAAATACTCAGAAGTTCTACATTTAACTCATATGGTAATGTCTCAATCTTATATGTACGACATCCGTGAATGCCACATGGCTTTGCTATTGAGATACCTGATAATTAAATCTCGAGAAACTGGACAAATACCAAAACTTTACTTCTTTCGATAAAAGTAAAAAAAACCTAGATTGCTATTTCCTTATCCTCAGAATGAATATCATATTTGTTGCTATATACGGACGCTCGATGATTTGTGGTCAAATGTAATTTATTACAAGCACGTTCCACAAGTACATCTACTAGCCATGCAATTTTTGCTTGTATTGTTTTTAGAGCTCTGTACTGCTGACAGTTAAAACGTCTTTCTGACTGCACAACAATTTTTTACTTACTTTTCATCCATATCTAAAACAAGCACATTTGCAAAAGATGCATTTGCTAACATTAAATAAACAAACGTATTTATGATGATGATGCAATAACTAAACTGCTTGTGAGCAAAAAATTTATAAGTTACAACAACAACGTTGACTGACATCAAGGTTTGTTGAAGCCGGTGAAATCGTAGCAATGATAGACGTCTTCGTCCTGCCTCCTAGCGAGTCTTGCAAGAGTCTTGTTAACTTGCTCTCTCTACACATTCAAAGCTATTGGTCAATTCTACTTCGAAACAATTAGTGAGTGAGTGAGTGAGTAGGGTTTAACGTCCAGCCTGACACAGTATACGACTACACGTGAACAATTAACTTCATAATTCAAAACTAAAATCTATTTCACCATTCAGATTCAAATGCCACTTATCATTCATCAACTAAATAAAAATAAATAAATAAATCATAGAGTTAATTTTGTTCGGTCAAGTCACACTGTTTACAGGTCATCTGAAAATGCAAAACCTGACATTGACAAAGCCCTCTGTTCCTGTTTGCAAATGAATGCATAGATCAATCAATAATTATTGAGACAATGTTATTGCCAAAA
>Ga0209671_1006120_pt1 | contig 12288 bp, 10 predicted proteins | sample WorMetHERISLAND2_2_FD_187401 | JGI IMG/M metagenome (GOLD analysis project Ga0209671, IMG submission 187401) | Marine gutless worms symbiont microbial communities from Max Planck institute for Marine Microbiology, Germany - Olavius geniculatus... | ecosystem: Host-associated > Annelida >...
ACGCCATTGCATTGTTAAAGTGCCGTGCCATCGTTGGCGACATTGGCAACTATGCGATGCCAGAGCACTTTGTCTTCTGAAGCTCTTCTGAGCTGTCTTGGGCTTGCATTATCCTTCTATGATGCAGATAAATTATTCAGATACTTCAGTCTGTGACGCTTTTCGTTTTCTTTCCTCTATCCTCTCAGCTGTAAGCTTAAAGGTTGACCCTTTGTCGTCGTCGTAGTTTGTCTGTCACGGATGTATTGTGGCTAAACGGTGCACGATAGGGCCTAAGTTGCTATTGATCATTGTCAGGAAGTTGGATATTGGCTTTCAAATGACATGAAAATCATCGACCTTTGATGACATTGAAGTGAATGCACTATGATTGGAAGTCGGATGCTGGGCTTCGGACGTAGGTAGTGCGGTCGGCCCCACCCTAGCAACGGTTGGGATTCTTGTTGATGATGTGACACCTGAAAGCAAGTTGTCGTTGGTGCATTCTTTTCATTATTGTACACTATACCCATGCTTAGGGCTTGTTAGTTGTTACCATGTTACTTTTCTTCTTAGTCCATGCTATCATCAGCATCATTTCTTGGAACTAAACTTTAGCAGCTATTGGCTTATTGTGTCATTGCCAAAGTGCCATCGTGTGCAAGAAAATAACTGGTATTACTAAAACGGTAACGTCGCGTGGATAGATACCATAGATATGCTGTTGTTGGTAGATTGCTACATCCGAGTGGGAGTACACAGTGAACACGGACAACACATCCTGTGATTCAACACCGAGCGTCTCGGCCAATGAGCTCTCGGAGAATGAGGTCATTGGCCGCCACTCGCAGCGAATCGCCACTCAGCTTGTGAGTACATGTGTTTTTACTTACATACTTACATACTTACATACTTGCTTAATAATAAGAGGCTGTGCATGGCACTGTGAAAGGGTAATTGTCAGAGACCTGGTCCGGGCTCCGGGCTGGCGGGGGATCACGTGACGGTATACGGACGGTAGAGACGGGCTATCGAGCTGTGGCCCGTCAGACTGTGACGAACTGCCGTGCTGAGCGGCCGATACAGGATGCTATGACGTCGAATGAATTAACGTTTTGCTGTAAATAAATGCTTAAACGTTTGAATCGTGTCTATTCCTACACGTGCGGGGCTCGGGGATCCAACAGTAATGCGCTTTTGTTCTTAGGTACTTTTCCATTTTTCAATCTGCCATTGCAGTCATTTTGCACCTTGTTTAGTTTCCTTCTATCGAGAACTGAGTACTGACCTGCCATTTGGCAGGTACACACTTGTGAGGTCCAAAGACATGTGTTCGATGGGGTTCCTGACCCCCAGAGAGGGGAAGATTTGGGGTTGAATCCTCTACCCCCGGCAAAGCGTGCAAATGGAAGTTGCCAGTTCCACCTGTCGAATAGAAAGGAAGCGATTCTGCCTATTGTTAGGTCATTGGTCCTTGTTCAGTTTCATCATTTTCTTATGATAGCTTGCTGTGAAGTTGTGTCAACTTGCTCCAGAGTTTCAGTTATTTCTTTTCAAGTGTTATACACTGGGCGACTTCACTTTTTGACTTTGACTTTCGCTGAGACTTTCGCTGAGCCTAAACTTCCATCTAAGTACCTACTTAAGTCAAAAAGTGAAGTGATTTCGCTGAGCGAAACATGGCGACTAACACGGATAGTTTAGTAAATGAAAACAGCCTGTTACCAAAAATAAACGCCGTAATGGCTACACAGTGATGTAAGACGTTACGTAATTACGTCATTTGCGTGCGTGGCACAATTAAATAAGCGAGTCCAAGCGTAACTAGTTGATTTATTTCTGGTTAGGTTTACCGGTTTTCCGCTATTTTTAATTGTTTAGTTGAACTTTGGTCTAAGTACAGACTTTGGCATTCAGCTTTGGCTCTGGCTCTGGCTCAGCGAAAAGGCTCAGCAAAAGTCTGTCAGAAAGCGAAGTCACCCACTGTTACTGTCCTAGTAGAAAGACAATAGTTCAAGCGTTATTGTTATTTATCGTTAATGGTTGTTTGTGGCTGCTAGGCTACATCAGCGGTCAAGGAGCTGTCGTCTTCAACTGACAAAGGTGAGATCTCACATGCCATACATGTATCACGCATGTGTTGTTTTTTTCTACCTAGCATATAATATTAGGTGCTAAGGGTGCACTTTTCCACCAACAGCTGGCTTTAATTGGTGCTCCTTTCAGATCAACAAATTGGTTATCAGACACCACGAAGGAGAGACAGAGGCCCCAGACTCATCTATCAGAATCGCATGGAATTTCTCATCTCTTCGGGGCATGGCTATATTAAGTGGTTACTGCATGACTCTCTGCAGACGGATAAACGATTTTGGTACGTAACCTACCAGCAAGGTCAACTCAGCTTTTCATCCATTTCGCGTAGACAAATCTAGATAAATTGGCCTGTCTGGTTGGGGTTCAGATGCGGCACTTTTACCTGTGTCGTGTGACACTGTGTTATAGCATGTGACACCGCTCTGTAGCTGTGCGGCAGTATTTTTCATAAATGGCTATACACATCTGTAACCTTTGTTGTGTCCTGCTGTGTTGTGTCCTGCCATATGCAATCAATCCCATCTCTCAGCCATAGTCTAGTCAAGGCGCCTGTCCCTGTTCGGACACATTGCACGAATGCCTGATGAAACAGATGCAAAACAGATCTTAACAGCTGCCCCCACAGGAAACTGGACAAGACCACTGGGACGTCCTCGTATTACATGGATGAAAACCATTTAGCAGGATTGGAAATCCAGCAACCTTAATATGGACGATGCAGTTGACCTGGCGCAGAACCGTCCACTCTGGAGATTGATGTCTACGTTCGGCGCTACGCACTCTTAGTGGTGCTTGCCAGAAATGATGATGATGATATGCTGTGGGAGTGTGGCAAGGCTTAGAAGTTAGAGTTGTCAGTCGTCAACGTCAGCTGGAAGCTCGTCTCTTGCATCGACAGTCTGAGGTCTGGATAGATTATATTATTATATTCCAGTTATATTGTGTTTGATATATTCTCATTAATACCAGTCCGTGCGGTGTGCGCAGTGAACTGCATGTTGTGGGAGAATGGCGAGGCACACAAGCTTGAGCTGAGTGTCGTCGACATTGGCTGCAAGATTGTTTCACGGGTTGACAGTTTGATGTCTGATCAGCCATGCACCTACTTCACCCTTGGCCTGGTCTTCTCTCTGGTGCTTATGTTTCTACCTCTGGTCTACCGCCTCTACCACGCCAAGGATCAGCTTGAGGCATTGAACTTGTACCAGCTTGAAGGACTTCAGACTGCAGCCCAGCTAGCGCTCAACAGTAACTGGAGGTTCGTCAGATTAATTAATTTGATATATTGTTCTATATTTTCATTAGTACTAGTTGGTGCTATATATTATATTATGCTGGATAACTAGAGGTCCGTCTGTCCAGTCTGATCCAGTCTGTGGGTTAACATTTGGTGGCGTCATTTTATTGGGGAGGGCAGGAACTTGCAGTTCTCTGACAGACAGTTGCATATTTCCAACGGTGGAGAAGCTTAATTTTTCTTTAAATTTCCCTGAAATTGGATTCTTAACCAAAAAAATTGTATTTTTAAAAGAAAATTTGCTCAGATGAAAGGCATCTCTGTGTGGTTGTATTTACTAGCAGTATGTAATTTGTTGAAAAGACATTTACATTCTCTTTGTTTTACAATTAGTAGATTTTTTACAAAGTACAAAATCACTTTATATGAGAAAATATGCCACTTTACCTTGTGTTATGTGTATTGTTACTGGACCACTGCAAGTGTAGAAAAGTGACAATAATTATCACCTGTGCCTGTGTTCTACTCCGTGTGTGTGCAGGCAGACAGCGCTGATCGTGGATATGGCGCTAACTAATAATAATAATAATAATAAAGCGGATTTATACACGGCGCCTAAAAGCAGAAGTCACTAGGTGCTGCAGTTTCAATCAGTTAAACAAATATGTCTTTAGTTGCGCTGTGAACTGTTCGTAGTCTTCTACGGCCCACAGTGCAGCCGGTGAACTGTTCCAGACTCGTGGGCCAGCGACGGCGAATGATCTGTCACCGAGCCGTGTCCTTGTCCTCGGTACAGTACAAGTGACAGAGGCGGCTGAACATAGTCGGCGAGTGCATCACGTGGTGTGCTTGTTTACACCCTAGCCTTCGTTGGTAATCATTGCACCTACATACAGAGGGATGGCCAGGCTGAGTTGAACGCTCTACTCTGTGTGTGCAAGCAGACGGCGGTGATCGTGAATGGCTTGTTGCAGCAGTTACGTCTCTGAGTCTTACGACGTTCTTCCTGCTGTCCGTCGCACTGTCAGTCCATTTCACTTTATCTGTGTTACCACTTTCCCTTGTGTAATGAAACACCGTGTATTGTTGCTCTGTGTGTGCAGGCAGACGGCAGTGATCATGAACGGCCTAGTGCAGCGGTTTTCACTGAGTCTGATGATGTTTTTTCTTCTGTCGGTTGCGGAGAAAACTTATCAGGAGCGTCTGCTGTATGCTAAGAACTTCTGCTATTTGACGTCCTCACGGCGCGCTCGCAAGTACGCGCTGCCTCACTTTCGACTCAACAAAGTACGCACGATACGATCGTGGCTGTCACTGCGCTCCTTCCTCAAGGTGTGTCCAGTTCACTAGTAACCGTTACAGGCGTGTTACAGGCTCTTTGTTGGTGACCCATCACAGAGCTGCCACATTTCAGGGTGGTCCAACTAAAGTGAAGCCAACTTACATTTTTGCTGGTAACATTTGAATGCATAGGTAAAATTCAATGATTTTTTACAAATGTGATAACACACAAACACAAACACAATAGTAACACAAGTAGTTCAGACACACACATTGGGAGTCATAAAAATTTAATATTGTTCGTCAGATGGCGTAACCAGGTTAGGTCATTTTGCTGACTTACTCGCATAGGCCGATAATTTTACGTCTGTCTGCGGCAGTCATGTTGATCATATGTGGCGCCACCTAGCGTGTTAAGTGTTTATTATGACAAAATTTTCTTAAAATTTGCATCACACCACTTCTTGTTGTATGCAGTTTACATTTGCAAAAAATCATTGAATTTTACCTATGCATTCAAATGTTGCAAAAATGTAAGTTGGCTTCACTTTAGCTGGACCACCCTATAGATCACAGTGCCACCTGCCACCCGACAAGCAGGCCAGTAGTGGATTTACTTACTCCAGATGGATTAAAAGCTAAGTTGAGCTTCGTGTTGGATTATATACTGAGATGGTTTTGGCAGTCTCCCTTCCATGTAGCAACTGTTTGATAGCGACCTGAGCGGAAGTAAAACCAACGACTTCTCAGTCATGAGTTCGACACCCTACTGTTATGTCACCAAGCCGCTATTGGTAAATACTACTTAAATGCAGAAAAGTTAAAGTACTCCAAAAAGTCGACTAAAATCGCATCGATACTATTTCAGTGATTGACTTATTCAGTAGTAAGCTATCAGTGCTGGTTGTTGTTAATGCTTGCAGCATCGTGGTCCACAGCGTTCAGTGGAGAACATTGTCTCGATGGCTTTTGTCATGACCATCGTCATCATCTCTGTTCTCAGCATCGAGGTGTGTACAGGGCTTAAACTAGTCTGTAATTGGCGACTGAGCTAAAGGCGATGTCAGACGAACGACAAAATCGGCTGACTTTTGTGGGCGTGGTTTAGTTGCCTGACAAAATCAGTCGACAAAATCGGTGAACCATGACACACGGCCGATATTTTCGTCTGCTACTTCGTACAATATCAGCTAGCACAACAGCCGAATGCAGATCGCAAAGTAATACTTGCATCACTTTTTTCTGCATCTAATGAACGAAAATAATAACAAACAACTAAAATAAATATTCATCTTTCGTTGTAAACAATCACCATGGCAACATAAACAAAATTTGTTGTCCGATATACAAAAAGTCAGCCGACAAAATCGTCGAAGATCGAACATGCTCTATCTTGGCCGACAAAATCGATCAGCGATTTTTGCATTACACACGACAGATTTTTGTTGGTAGATAAAATCGGCCGATTTTGTGCGATTTTGTCGTTCGTCTGACATCCCCTTAAGTGTACAATGAGTGACTGATAGCGTCTGCGGAGACCATGTGCCGCTCGTCATTGGATGTGTGTGTGTGTGCGTTAATGTTGGGGACTATTTACCAGTGAGTGAGTGAGTGAGAGGCACGAGTACATCGGCATATACAATAAGCCTGTAAAATTTCACATTAAAAATTTACATATTTGCTCAGAAAACAGTGAAAAAACTTTAGGGGGCTACTTTATTTTGCCACACCCTGTAGTATGGAACGTGTCGGCTTTAGTTTGTTCCTCCAATGCTGCTGTAGATTACTGTTTTATTAATTTAAGACTAGTTACAATGCTACCGTTAGTGCGGTTTGGTGCCTTTTGATTTTTTTGTTCATGATTTGCAGCGTAGTGTACTCTGGATGGTAAAAGGTAAAGGTAAAGGTGTCAATTTGTATAGCGCATCTTGCGTACAACGCTTCTAATGCGCTTTTCGTCACTAACCCATGCCGCCAGCCGCACGGCCACCACGTGCAGCCTGCAGACACAGGCTAACGCAGCGGCCGGCTAGTCAGCTCCAGTCAGCTGTACTAAGGTCACCGTAACCCATATAAATGAGTCACTGCTCATTTTACCATCCCACAGAGGGTAGAAGGCTGAGTCAACCTAGCTATGGGTCAGTAAGCTGGAACTGAACTTTAGTTGAGTTGCTGTTGCTGCTGTCTGCTGCGGTTGCTGCAGCTGCTGCAAGATGCAAGCAGTTTCGTGGATCACCTCGGCAACTGGGAGCTGGTTTTCTGGTGCCTTACGCTCTGCATCTTCCTCATGCGTTTTGTCACTCTTGGCACGAGCATCAACAAGAAATACCGCAACTTCTCTGTTCTCATTACCGAGCAGGTTGCTGGCTTCACTTGCTACAAGCAGTGGCGTATTTAGGGGGAGGGCCACTGTGCGATGCCCCCCCCCCTTTGGCCCGACCACGAAAATTTTTTACAGGCGACTTTGTATCAAAAGGTTCGTTTTTTGCCATTTTCCAACAATAACTGCAAAATTCAACAATGTTTGATGGTCTTCTTTCATATTGATATTCGATACGATGTGCAATTAAAATCGCCATGTGAGATTGCATCTGATATGACACCGGTATCGCCCAACGCTTTTGAAAACCAGCTGCAAGCCGTATAGGCCTAAATATTTCGCGGCAGCCGGGTTTAGTGTCCATGGGTGAGTTACACAGTATTGTGGAACCAACAGCAAGGCAGTCGGCGCCTGGCTGGCGCACGCCATGGGCGGTGGTTAATTAATATATGGTTAGAATGATCTGAGAGATGAACCCGCCTACAACTTGCATGGGCTATTGCAAATGAGATACGTAATCTAGTAAGTCCATACAAATGAGATAAGCCTATTATTATCTCCGCCAAGGAGGTTACGTTTTTTCCGTTTTTGCGTTAAAGGGGGCATAAGGGAACTGCTGGCAAAGTGAATATGGTGACGCCACTTGGCAAATAACATTGCCTTGGCGGAGGTGCCTGCGGGCTATGACTGCTTTCTAGTTGCAGTATGTAATGCGACTATAGCAGCGCTCTTAAGATGCGTTTCTTTGCCCTGGCGACTGTGACACGCCCTATTCTCAGAAAACACGAACTGCAGCGGCATCGCAGCGTGCCAGAGATCATAGATCCTATGTGCGATGTTATCAGAACTCATCAGTATGAGAATCCCAGGAACCAAGCTCCGTATGCCAGTGTCATGATATCATAGTGTCATTAAGCGACGGAGTGCTCTAGTTCACTGGACAGATGGACACGCCCCGCTGGCGCTTGCTGTCTTATGTACAGCTTTGTTGCCATCCCGCCACTCTCACACGGAACAGAAGTCAAAGAAGGATTACACAGAACGTAGCTATGAGCTTAGTGAATAGCGAGTGGAAACGACAATGCCAGTGTCATAGCGCATACGTTTTACATGTATGATGTCAAACGCCAAAGACACGGCGCACCGCTTGCGACCGACGACGTCGGCGACAAAGATCAATGCATCAAGCATTCTGCGCGCACGCTCGCCATGCCCCCCTTTGCCAACTCCTAAATACACCACTGGCTACAGGCTTAGCGCTAGGCCTTCATTTCTGCAAGTGCTGTTTGTTATGGCGTATCAGCACATTTTCTGTAGGCAGTACACAGTACTGCGTTGGCAGTTCTAAAATAAATCTGTTCATCTGACACTGAGTACCAGTTGTAGTTCACACGATTAGTGGAATATTTTACTTACTTCATGACTGTGCTTTCTACTATTGTATTTTGGCCTGCCTGGCTGGGACATTCAGCTATATCAGGTGGCAGGTGTGATCCGAATGACAGTTGACACTAGAGATGTACAGTTTGTAGCTACGAGGTGTGTCACCATTAATAGCTGTAGAGTATAGTTTAGCTTTTTCGATGGCACTGTTTGGTTGTGTTCAGATAAACCTGTACGTTCACATGGAGCAAAAGCCGCACAAGAAGGAGGAGCTTATGATTGCTAACAGTGTGCTCAAGTTGGCCGAGAATTTGATCAAGGTCAGTACGGTGACATGATATCAGCAGTGCAGTTGAATCCATTTACTTTGAGTTATACCTAGGTAGTGCTAGTTCAATGAATTTGAGCCAATTATATGCTGGCATACGTTATTAGGCGGAATCACTCTTCTGCCTGTTGCTACACATTTTTCCATAGCGCTGTCCGTCTGCCTGTCATCTCTGTCACTGAGAAGAGGAGATTGCTGGTTGATGAGTCTGCAATGTTTACGTGACAAGGCAGCAGTACTCATCTATCAGTATTACTAAGAATGTTTGATATCACTGCGAACACAGTTTATAACAAGAAGTCCAGCTGACGCTAAGGAAGACATGCTATAGCCTATACAGTTCTGTTGCAGTACTGACATTTAAGGTCATCCAAGGTCGATGATTTTCATCTCGTCTGAAAGGGCGATTTCTTATTAGTGATCAATAGCATCCTTGGCCTTATTTTGCATCATTTAACCACAATACGTGCGTGACACAGGAACAATGAGTGACAGTCATGCCATCGACGCTGTGCAGTATAGCTCTAATGCATCAAAAATGCAAACAGCACAAGGAATTGACAGGACTACGTTATGTTATTGGTGGGAGATGACGTAGTTTAACATTGAGCAGACCCAGTTAATTAACTCAGGCAGCAACTCGACATTAGTTCGGTATACAGTAGGTCAGTCGCTGCCGTGGTGTCGAAGCAGCACGTCGCTTCACATTTATGTAGAATAAAGAGGGATTTAATCTGAGCTATACACCATGTTAAATGTGTCTTGCAGTAGCTTAATTCCCAAACATTCTATGGCCCGTTACCTTGGGGCTAAATAGTCCCCATAGTTACCATAACTAATAGAATAGCAAGTTCGTCACAGTTCTGTCAAGCATACTGCCAATGTGTGACTAAAAACTGTCAATAACAGTTGCATGTGTTTGTTGTTTATTGTGGTATATAGGAGTTGGAGAGCCCATTTCGTGTGTCCGGCTTGGCTGCCAATCCTCTGCTGTATAACATCACCAAGGTCGTTGTTTTGTCTGCCTTCTCCGCTGTCCTCACGGAGCTGCTTGGCTTCAAGCTCAAACTCTACAAGATCAAGATGAGAGCTTAGCTGCCAACGTATTTACTTACTTACTACAGTATGTGGAACATAGGCATAGCCAGGAATTTGTTTTGGGGGGCACTCCCAATGCCCTTCCCTGCCTGTCTCATCCTTTTTTCTTTTCCCTCTCTTTTTCACTCTCTCGCTCACTCACTAGACCACGTGACTGGCCACGGGTCGTTGCATCCTCCAGATGGTGACGGCCCGCCATAGCCAAGGGCCGCCATAGCCACAATCCCACAGTCGATGGTACAAATGGCTAGCTCCGCCACACTTTCCTATAGGCTACTAGGCTTAGGGTTAGGGTCAGGGTTAGGGTTACGGTTAGGGCTAGTGGGGTCCTAACCCTAACGTAACCCTAACTATGGTGGCCCCTGGCTATGGCTATGGCATTGTGGCTATGGCGGCCCTTGGCTATGGTGGGCCACAATCCTCCAGATTGCGATCACCAGCCATGTCCCATGCAACAACTGCACTGAGCCTGACTTGGACCTCCAGCTTCCAAGTATGTCAAAGAATACGGAATTGCGGATGCTTCCAGTTCGGCCTGTCGTCTGGTCAGTCACACGTGCACGAGTGCTGATTGGTGACTGCCAGACAAACTGCTTCATATGCAGACGACGTGCATGCCCAAACTTTTGCACCACCTAAAATTTTTCCATCTTTCCTTTTTCGTTTATCCCCATCTCTAAAAATCCATCTGAGGGGCACTGGGAGCATTGTAAACCCCTGCAGTATCTGAAGCCGCTGCCATTAATGCATTTTTACGGGCTCTCAAAATGCATCTCATGGCATTTTCAATCTCATTTGCAATGCAAATGACCACTAAGTATGCTTCAGAGGTGGGTGAAGACAAATTCAGTTTAGTTCTGTTTTTGGTGCTCTGTCAGTCTTGGATTTTTGGCTGTGCCTATGAGTCCATTGAATTGTGCATGAGTATTGAGTAACGTCATTCGTTGATAATTGCCCACCGTGATATCTGTGTTTAATTTAGTCATCTCTAGGACATTTGTACATAGAGTTTGGTGTTTTTGCCAGCAAACATTTTTATTCGTCAGTGCAGACTGCACCTGTTTCAGTCCAATTATGTATTATCATGTGTATGTTATAATCAATCAATTATGTGGAATGTTAGGAAGGTTTTTCTTGTAGTTTGTAGTCGTCGTCGATAGCAGTTTGGTAATTGAAGTGTGTGTTTGTCTCGAGAACCACAGTTTTCTGCAGGTTTGTGCAATTTGCCCATTTTCATTGAATTTTTGCATTTCCGCGGAATTTTGCTGAATTTACCACTGGTTGATGATTACTTGTATTTCCCATTCAAATCCAAGTTTGTGAAGATTTTTGACAAAACTATCAGTCTTCTTAAATCGACTGACTACTTCAGCAAACAGCAAAACGCTACTGCAACTAAAAATATTCTGACCACTGATGAGGTATAATCAGCGATTGTTGAACATTTGATGCACAGAGTGATGAACTTTTTCATACTTTTAATAATCCAAAAGTTTTTTAATTTACTCAGTAAATAGGACACTACAGCATTAGGAAAATTTGCTTGTGCTGTGAGCTACGAAATCTGGCAAACTTGCCTGTGGAATTTGGTAAAAATTTGCTATAGTAGAGAACGACAGTCTCTGGTGCTCATTGTGAGAAATGTTGATCTGCTTTGTTTTACTCCATCGCTTGGTACTTTATGCCATGCCGCGCCGGCTTCATTAGTCCGCCCGTAAGCGATAGCTTGCGGAAGCGGACTTAAGTTTTGCTGTGGTTTATTTTTTTCTTTTTTTCCCCCTCGCATAATCTCCGAGCTCCGTGGGCCGATCGCCGCGAAATTTTGCACGATGCTGCTAAGTATGTTCAGTTTTATAATCCCGGGCCGATATTTTGGGGGAGCCTCCCCAAAAAATTTTTAGCAGCCAAAAACATGCAAAATTTGGCCCAATTTCGGTCGACTTCGAAGTTTGGCGGCCAATTTCTTTGGAACAGATGAAGATATTCAAAATCGGTGAGTTACTCGTTCGACAGCAATTCCTCCCGCGTTAGGCGAAACAAGTCGGTGAAGTTTAGTCCAGTGACCTTGGAGATCTCGATGTTGAATTAAACCCACCAAAAGTGCATTATTTGGAAGATCATATTTCAGCCCCTACGGGGGTGCTGCGCCCCCAGATTTTTACACGCGCTAGAGAATGACCAAGTCTTACTAGCGCACCCCCCACCGGGGACGGGGGCTCTTCTTACAACTTTTTTCAAAGGGGGGTCAAAAATTGGCTTAAAATGTAGCGTATTAGCCGCGAGAACTTTGGAGCCAAAGGGAGTAGCTTCATGAAACTTTGCCACGTGACGTGCTGCTAGATGGGGGTGATAACGCGTGTACAACTTTTAGGGGGCACCGCCCCCTTAAAATTTGGGAGGGCAAAATACGTCCAAAATTTAGTACGTTTTACGACAACTTTCGAGTTTGACCGCAAATATCTCTAAACTGGATAGAGATATCGACAAGTGGTAAACGGCGTTATCAACTACAGTTAATTCCGCGTTGAATAAAAGAAATTGTGTGAACTTTAGTCCATTAACACC
>Ga0209671_1006121_pt1 | contig 12288 bp, 8 predicted proteins | sample WorMetHERISLAND2_2_FD_187401 | JGI IMG/M metagenome (GOLD analysis project Ga0209671, IMG submission 187401) | Marine gutless worms symbiont microbial communities from Max Planck institute for Marine Microbiology, Germany - Olavius geniculatus... | ecosystem: Host-associated > Annelida >...
GTTTAAATATGCACCACATAAATTACAACCAACTGCACAAGTTGGTAATTCTAATGCAATAATTGATAAAATGCTATTTTTTTATCTAAAGATCATCCCGATTACACTGGGGGTCCATCACCATTCTAAACTACACTATTAACAGCAATATTTTTCTAGAAAACAAGGATATAAAAATAAAAAAGTGAATAAAGACATAACTCAACTCGTCGCTTAAAAATCAAACACATTACAGCGGCAAAGAGTTAAAAACGCCAGGCAGCAAATGGCACAAATACGCATGCACACGCTTGGGCTAATGCCATAAGATGAAAAGCCGAGATCTTTTGAAGCAACAAACTGGTCCACGTTCGATGGAATGAAAAACTGATATAAAATGCCATGGTATTAATGTCAACCAAGTAATATCGGAGAAACCTACAAAAAAAATGCAAAACAAACCATGGGTGCCTTTCAAAAGTGCTGAGTTTAAAAAATATTTGTAGACATTAAGTGGACTATGCACACCGAAAGAATGAGCTAAATTAAAAAACAAGAACAATTGATCAAACTACGAAAATTAAAATATAAACAACGTAGTGAAGTAACCATTGCCAATTGATCCAGATACAGAACTAAGTAAAATAAAAGTGCCTTTCGATGCACACAACATTTTTTTTAATAAAGTACATACCAAACAACAGAAAAATCATGAAAAATTATGGATTGCGTGGAATCTTGAAATAATGTCAGCTAAAGGTCATACCATAACTTAAATATAGAGCAAATGCCTGAATAACAACACATACAGCATTAGATGACATGTACATAACTGGTTATGCAGTAAAACACTTTGACTTTGAATGCATTGGTCTGGATACAGCAAAAACTGAGGCTAGTGTCAAACAAATGTCAAACAGTGGCCTAAACGTGCAATAATAAATGCCTTGAAAACCGTATGTACAGCACATCAGATAACTCTTCACGTAGAAAAACATTCGGACTTGGAACAGAGTGGTCCGGATACGTCGTTGAGAGCAAAAAGCGAGGCCCGGTGTTGGAGAAATGCCGATCCGTTAACATCTGAAGTATATTGCGGAGTGTATCCATTCGTCAGCTCGTCAGCATTACTATGGTGTAACATCGACAGGGCCGCCACGTGTCTTTTTCTGCGACCAAGTGCACTCAACAGCTGGCAGTTGTCCGCTTCCGTGAACATCTGGAGTTGTGTTGGGAAAGAAGAACTAGACCGAGCACTGTTTGTTATATTCTGCTGCTGTTCGGCGAATGCAGAATGCAACGAATCTGCAATGGAATTCCGAATCTTTTTGGAAGCAGGACAATGTCGATCGGTCGCCGCGTCGCTCTCCAGTCCGGAGTCTCGAGAGTCGCTGCGCTGTTCCAGGTGACGCAGCGACCAGTCCGGCAGCCGATGAAGCTCATCGACCGTCGTCGGACACAACCCGCTACGGAGGTCCTCAGTGGCATACCTCCAGTCCGTGCAGTCCGCAGTGCCGTGGTGACTGATATTGGCCTCCGAGTGTGGGGACAGTAGAGCATCATTGACCAGAGCTTCAAAGCTGCTGTTTATCTGCTGCTGCCAGCGTGCAGTGCTTGGAGACACTTTTCTCTCCCTCGACCCTGCAACCAAACGTGCCAGAACTCGTTACTAAACAATAAATTAAACAAAATCATCAAAATACAATCACATCATCATTTTGTTTGTACCTAGTAGTATGAAAAGAGCAGCAAATACACAGTAAGCAGTTGTGGCAGGACAAAAAGGCAACACATTGCACTAATGATTGCCCTTAAGAAGTCTAAAAACACTACAAAATCTGCGACATAATCATTACATATAAATCAGTGTATATGTTCTGGCAACTGCAGCTGCCTTCTTTGGAACAACTGTGCACCAGGTGTCAGCAGCAGTTGCCATAACATCAACCTTAAATAAGACGAAGGCTGGACTTTGATCGTTTTGCTTAATTTGTTAGTTAGCGTATCAACCTAGGAGTCTATTTAAAGACACATTACTACCAAATGTTACGACTTCTTTATCTTATAAGATGCCAGATGTTAAAACTTTCTGTACAAAAAACCCATTACTAAATAATCGAAGTTTCCAATATTTAACAAATAAGAAACACCTTAAGTTAAAGCTTTTCTTACAAAGAAAACAGCATATTACTACAGTACTTCATCAGCTTAACAGCTCATACTTATACACAGCTAACAAGTCTGTACAAACTTCTACACAAATAAAAAGCCCCAAATTTGAAGAAACAACTTTTAATGTCCAGATTCGACAATTTGCTGCAATTACCATTAACTTAATCGTTTGATATAACTAAAAAATTCCTTTAAAAACAAACCTGGCAAGGTTTCGTTTTCCGAGCTGAAAATGCCATTCATGTTGCGGCCATCTGCTGATGAGTGCGAATTGCCATTAGACAGCACAGGTACTTTTGTTCCGACTTCACACTGAGAGCGTGAGTGACTCGCATTCAACGGACCGATATTGTAAACTCTGCTTAATCCACTGCTGGCAGCTACTGTTGGTCGCACAGTCGCGTAGTCCTGAGCATTATGAGTATTATGCCTTATGCTGTCACTCAGTACATTATTCATCACAGAATTGGATACAAGACTAGAACGGCCGACACGACGATCTGAACTATCCAAACTCCTACGACAGTGAACTTCATTCCGGTGCTGATCGGTGGCAATCAGTGAGGTCGCGAAGTCATGTGCAGCCAGAAAGCTGTCACGATTGACAGCGACAAGCTGTTCTGCAAACGAACGCGTCCACATGGATTGCGACTGGGAAAAGTCCAATGACTGTTGTGCAGACATTTCGTGAAACCGGTCGAGAAATGAGGCGATGATTCCGACCGACTGTTGGGGTGGGACATCCTGCCTGGAATTACCAATGACGTTCTCGGTTTCGACAACTTCCGGCGTCGACCGGCCAGAAATGCTGCTGATTGGTGAGTAGACAGGACGTGGCGACAGGACGGATGATGAGACACTGTACGAGTATGAGTGCTTTACATCCGCCGCGGCTGAGGAGGCTGAGTTAGACTGGGTCATCGTGACTGAAGCCCGGCTTGTCAGATCAACCGGCATCGCAGTCAAGCACACCTCACTGGTACAGTCCACAGCTGCTTCCGATCGACCAACATTCTTGCCCAGAACTCCGTCTTCGTCTGCATCAATCACTCCAGTCATGGGAAGGTGGATCGAAATACGGAGTGGGGTTTCGGGATTGTATTCGACCCTAGGCTCTGGCAGAAGTTTGGGCATTCTCGGCTCTGCTTTAACACTGACATCGCTGGGACATTTGCTGCCGCCACGCTTCGACCTGTGGAATCGTCTCTTGTGACGTCTCCGTTTCCTTCCGGTTCGAACAGACAGCGGAGTGGTTTCCTGCTCATCAGTGACGTCCTCATCACACGTTGAGTGTTTGCAAAAGCTGCTTACACCAGGTGGCGGTGGCGGCGTAACACTGTCGATGATGGGTGGTGGTGTTGCAACGTTACTGACGGGAGTCTCGCCACGGCTGCTGGCGTCACTCAACACAATACATCTATCCAGCACATCGGGTGTGGATAGTGGAGTGCTCTCAGGGGCCTGACCAGCTGCAGCCACATGCTTCTGTGTTGGCAACGAGGTGTAGCTAAGTTGTGCGACCGGTGACGTATCTCGGGATTCTGCATGTGAGTGTATCTTTGCAGCTCCTACAGACTGTACAGTAGCCATAGCAGCCTGAGCCTCATCAGCCTGAAAGACAGTAATTCCACACAACACAAAATCATTTGCTAAGTATTGCTAATGCAATGTAATCTGAAAACAATTTAATAAAGTGCCATTGTCACACTGTCACTGTGAATCAGATGCACTGTGATGACGCCAACCTGTCCTAAGTCGGGTGGGCTGAAGAGAACAATTCAGAAAATGCCTCGACTACTACAGTGTGTCTCAAAAAAGTATCCAGACATTACTAAATGAAATGTCAGCCACAGTGTCAGAAATGTGAACAAAATGTGTTGTTATGCATTATGTTAATTCAGCAATCACATTGCATTGGATAAAAAAGCGATATTTTGCTGGTTGTGGTTTCCCCAGGTAGTGCAGAAACAAACGTTGGGTGAGATGGAAAACTGACTGGTCATTTGATGGCAAGTTGTTTCATGAATATTTGTACCAAAAATTATCAAAATCTGATAATTTGTTTTCAAGTTACAGTCAAAAATGTCGGGGATACTTTTTTTGAGACACAGTGCAGCTCTAGTGTTCGCAGCAATACCACACTACAGATGCACCAGTTAACATCCAATAATCATTCTCAGTCAATTATTCTAAATTTACATAAAATGTCAATTTAGACACACCTTTTGATCCACTGTCTTTATTAATTAAAATGTTGCACAAAGTAGATAAATAGGGAAATAATTCATATACTCATATATATACATAGACAGAATCGATAAACATTTGGGAGCAAGCACATTATGGCAAAATGTGGCTGACTGGAAGCATAGCATCACTCGAGGATGGCCAAATATGGAAAACAAAATGTAAATGCTTGAAAAATAGAAGAAAATGGTGAATTGTAACTGACATCTAGCACAGAAAACAAGGTGGTTACAACGCACCAGAACCATGTTCGTGTAGAGTGATGCTGCACACTGATGCAGGAATCTGTGCCGACTCATGATGCTGTTGGCATGGACCACAAACTGTGACGGCGTGCTCGATGGCGTTCCCAACTAAAATAAACAGACAGACACAGAGTTAAGCCATTTACTGAATATGCATTAAACTCAATACTTCATAGCAGTAGTTAATAATTTAGCGTGGATAATAAACTGTGCTGAAGGGTTGAATGGTGTGCCCAAATGACAAAAATAGAAACACAAATCCCTATTATTTGTCTAATATGCACAAAAAACTCAAAAAAATATTTTACAATGACATTGTCTCTCAAGGAAAATGATGGTTTACAACTAGAGCTGTCAAATTAACGCATTAATTAATTAATTAACACATTAATGCGTTAATAAATTAACGTTAAAAAAATTAACACGCATACGTTAATTTATGTTGATTTACTAAATTCCATGACACAAAAGTTCCAATATTCCGTTAAACTGCGGTTATTTGACAATGGATTGAATTCAAGTAACTAAACTCTAGTTGCCGATCACTCACTACTGTAAAAAAATTATTATTTCAACGACAGGCTAATGGATTTCTATGCTAGCTATGATGGCAGTTATTGTTGATTATACGTATAAAATGTGTTTCTAACTTTTTATATTCTACAGGCAGACCCCCCAAACGTCACGGGGCCCAGGGTAACTTACCCCCTACTTTCCATCTCGATAAGCCTGGGTGCATTTATAACGCGTTATTAATGCGTTAATAAAATGAACGCAGTGTGTTAATGCATTAAAAAAAATTAACGCTTCGACAGCTCTATTTACAACAAATGCTCTGCACTGACACTGTAGACAACTAGTTCTCAGCACTTCAAAGTCATACGACAATTGCTTGCTCACTCACTAGTTTGACTTAAGCTTAACATTTCACTCATGAACTGATTTCAGTCACTGGCCTGGTCTTGAGATTAACGAATTTACTCGACTGATGCAGGACAGATGGAAATGGAGAAAGTGCATTCATCGCGTTGCCGGCGATCCATCAAACGATGGCACCTGAGCCGAGCAAACTGTGAGTCCTGCATTTATTGCAATGTACAGCACTCGAGCCATTACCTCAGAAAGGCGCTGATGCAGTCTACTGACTCCGTCCTGTAGTAAGCCACTGATCTGTTGCTCCAGTTCTGACAGATGACTCCGCAGCTGATCTCGACTATCCTAGAAATACACCAAAGTCAACAGTCACAACACTGACTTGTGTTACAGTCAGTTTTTATTTATTAGAATCATATATTAAGGTATAAAAATAAAACTACCCAAAAATATTCACGTTTTACTCACATAAAATGATGCAGATAGACATAGCTATGCTTGACATATACAATAGTTCACCAATCTGTCTAACCTTAGACAGACTACAATTAGAAAACCAGTTTTGATACTGCACGAACCATGCAATTTATTAACATCCGCCAATTCATGAGTAAAACCTCAAACAGAGATGCGCAATGTAAAAGGGTGACAAATACCATAAATTAGCAGTATAGTATGTAACATATAAAACAAAAGCAAAGACATCCATCCAAAGATAACAAGAAACCTAACTCACAGACTGAAGTTTAATCTCAGCCAGAATATGATCACGATACTGAGACGATGCCATCAGTTCTAGCATCTGCAGATACTGGCGTCTGAATGACTCTGTACACACAAATAAACACACAAATGTCCAATGTCTATAACACTTATAGTACAGTGGTCACTACAAAATAATCTGACAAGAGATAATTAACAATAACGACAAAGTCCACCAAAGCTGCTATCACCACCAACAATGCTGCTAATTTACTACCACGATTACGACTACTAAATATTCGCAGTTCAGTTAAATTGTGCAAGCAACAAACAAAAGCAGAGAGTAACCAAAGTTATGCAAAGCAATGCCAAATATAAATTACAGAAAATCATGCTAAAGTTATCGTAAGTAAAAAAAGTAAAATAGCTTAGAAGGTGCAGATAAACACAAATGTACTGCGATCTCAACATTCAAACAAAAATGTCTTTAGCAGCTGCTTAAACTGTACACAGCTAATGTCAGTTCGTCTCAGATGAGCCACAAAGTTGTTCCACAGCCTAGAACCCACAGCAGCAAAACACCTGTCTCCATAGCTGCTGTAAGTTATCTACTTAAACAATCCAGGATTGGGCATCTAAGCAAATTCTAACAAAAACACCGAAAGCCCACACACCTAGTAATGTTTCCAGTGCCTGTAGTGACCCGGGATTCACTCGTGGTAGGTTGTGTTGCATTTGATCAGTCAATGATGTTTCTAACTTAGACAACTCCGATGCATCTTCTGATACTGTCTTAGGCAACCCTGGTACGACTTCTGTTTGAGTCTGAGTCAATGCGGGAAGTCCAGCGGCCAGACTAGCCGGGAGTGAGACACCAAGCTTCAATTTGGTCAACACTGATTGGTCGCAATCATCTTCAGGTGGTACTAGGTCTTCAGCCAGTGCCATGTCATCAGCTGGGATGATCACCAGCTGATGACACTTCCGTACTGCTGTAACCTAAATGCAACAGAACCAGAAAATTAACGTCAGATTCAATTCTAAAATTACACAACAACGGTGAACAAAAAGCTAAAACATAAATGCATCACATAAATCGTGGAGAATCAAGATAGTTTCAGTAAACACTTGAACACTTGCTGAACATGACTGTCTTTCGCTGCAATTATCATACGTTAATCTTTTCCGAAACCGTCCAATCCCTCAATACTTATAAAGCATGTACATATGTTCCATTTTATTTCTGTGCCACAAAAATGGAACACAAAATTCATTTGTACAATACTGATACATGTGATACTAACATTATAAAACACAGACTCATTAGATGCAATGATACCAAGATCTTTCAGTTGCCATAAACTGCATATAATCTAATAAACCTGTAAATCGAACACATTTACATTGTGACATAATGATAATGACAAAAGTTCTTAAGTGTCACAGCTACAAATATTGGGACACTGTGCTTTAATCATTCCGCGACCTACTTAGTCCTCCTATCTCTCGACACAGCATCTACAGTGTTATAACTGCCCGTAAAGTAAGTAAGTAAGTAATTCATATAGCGCGTTAGCTGTAACAACCTCAAACGCGCTCGATGTGCTAGTAAAACAAAAAGTAAAAATGTTTTAGATGACGTCTGAAAGTAGGCAAGCAGTGTGAACTGCATTTGACACTGTTTGGCAGAGCGTTCCAAGTAGATAGATTGGCATGTTCAAAAGCACGGCTTCTGTAACAAGCATAACAGTTAAAACACATCTCGCACCTGTATATCACACACGTACCAGGAAAAGCAAACCGTTGATTGCAGTCATGTTTATTATGCCTTGTTACATGCAGATAACACACCCTAAACTGTGATGAAACCTATTCTGTTGTCAACAGTGATTAGTCATAAATGGTTGTAGGCTGGTACCTGGTTGTCATCTGGCTGCTGGTCGTCAGCTGGTACCTTGTCATCATCATCCAGTGTACAGTTGTCGTTGGTGGTCGTTGGCGTCTGCATCTCACACACTGCTGTATTCAGCAACTGAAAACTACTCGTCTTATCTTCCAGCGTATCCTGAATCCCAGCCGCTGCAACCTCCTGCTGCTGGCCCTCATCCTGTGAAGTCTGTAATGATGTATTCTGTGGATCTAACTGAGGGGGTCCAGTGGGAACAGATCGTGCCATGTCAGTAAGACGACGATCGTTGAACGATTCTGTACTGTTGTAACCTAAACACAACAGAAGCCGGACCCCTTAACTATTAGGGTTTCAAATTCAACTAAAAAAAACTATCTGGGCTTGGTGCCAACATATTGAGCGGCCAAATCCACCTGACCACTGACAACTTGAGCTATACATTGACACACTGGCTGCTCTTGCCCCGGCCTATAATACATCATTTTCAAGTGTTTTTGATGCCGAATGACGAGTGTTTTCTCGTGCAAACATGGCATGAGCTAAAACAACTCTAAAAAATAAAAAAGTAGTATTTGTGGTATCATTCTGTATACAAATGATGTATAGTGCATGTGCAGTGTCTGAGAGCCTCAATTTGCTAGCACTAAAACTGTACCGCAAACAAAAGCAAGGTTTTACAACATTTTGTTCTAAAGTATCTATATTTTCACAAAACAGATCAAGTCCAGAGAAATCGAACAGGTTTCTCAAATCACGAGGTACCAGAAAAAAAATTTAGTAGTCAAATCTGCATTCCACATGTCACTCTAAAACTGCTTACCGAGCACTGAATGAAAGCCAATCGCACAAACCTTTCAACGAGGTCGCAACTAAAACCTGCTGATGAAAATATCTCAACATGTCCATCACAGCTGCGGACAATCTCGACCTTGTGCGTGTCGATACAGACTTCTTCTTAGTAACTACTAACAAACAAAAAAAAACATATATTATACCAGTAACAGACTGATATGTGATGTTAGCTGTATGCTGCTTTGTCAGTGTTGTGACCTTGTGTGAAACATGACTCCAAGCATTGCAAGTTAGTCATCTGCAGGCTATATAATATCAAATGATACAACATGATGAATGATTTGAACTGGAAAACTAGCAGCCACCAGTTTAATCTAAAACCTCAAAGCAAACAAGAAATATTTTAGATTGTGACCAATCTAATGTACTCCTCGCGCACATTACTTTCTCCTATATTCTTTTAACTGCTTTTTAGTTCCTTTTTTTCACACCGCAAATGACGTCATCGATCACGTGACCATTCGATTCCCGGGGGTTGACTTCCTATTGGTGGTCCATAGTGACCATGCGTTGGTCGGTCCGCAATAGTACACTGATCTTATATACTCCTCTTCGTTACGTTAAAAACGTAGCGTGCAAGGAGTAAAAAATCTGAATAAAATTTTGTACTTCGCAACATTAGTAATCTGCACATATCATGTAGAAAATACCATCAACACTTTTACATGTTCTGTAGTATTCATAGTCCTTCCGATTAACTACAAAACTTGTTGGAAATTAATTAATTAACTAAGTTACTTTTTGGAGATAAATCAATTTGAAAAGTTTTAATCAGTATCAGTTGTACTGTTTACTGTTAGCTTCATGTCTGGTGCAACACCACTGGTTTAGCCTTTATGTGTGAGGAACAGAGTATGGTTTTTTTCTGATTGACCACAAAAATCACTCAAAATAAATCAATTAACTACAGTTAATCTGTAAAAAACAGAGCAGGCTGAAGCTGTTTACCCTGTGGCGACGGAGTGCAGTTGAGCTTTGCATGACAATGCTTGCGTTTTCTCAGCTGAATCTGCAGACTGCGCAGAGCCATTGATGACTGGCGACTTGCTGCTGGCCGACGAGTCTGCAAATTAAACACACACAGGGCCAACATAATAAATATGGCAACTGTTTTTGACTACAACTTATGCACTCCTAACTTGGCTTAGTGGTAAGTTGGCTTGGTGTAGTGGTAACGCGCTTCGTCTAATCAACGAAGTTACTCTACGGCGGGCCCAGTTAGTACTTGGACGGGTGACTGTCTACGGGCAGGTAAAGCATCTCGGTACGAAGCCAGCCAGATAGGTTGACTCAGCCTTCTACCCTCAGTGAAATGGTAAAATGAGTATCAGCTTTCGGGCTGAGTAGTAATAAACGGTGATGGTTAGTGTAGTACTTGTAGCTGCCTATAGGTGGACCTGAGGTTCAGATCGATCAGTCTGGTCCAAAGGTCGGCAGCCGCCTGGCGCTCATGCTGCTCTGACCAAATGAACCGAATGGCAGTTCACTGCTACGATGACAGTACCATAAACATTGTCACAGCTATTACTATTACTATTATACAGTATATCAAGTCACTCAAACACAATAAAAGGCAGTCAGCCAATCCATCCTGCATGAAGTACTATAGACAAACGCATGTTTTAGTTTTCTATGATTTGACCCCCAAGAAATCTTACTATAATGTGCGGAAAGTCTGTTTGTCTGTCAGTCCCCTCTAGGGCCTTCCCTGTTACATGGTCGCGGACCCCGACCATGGCATTCGAGTCCTTGGGCCTTAGGTATGTGCCCCCCACCTTGACCCCCACCTGCCCCCATGAGCAGCCTGAGTGGGCGGGGGTTCAATTGTCGGGCCATCTTTCCCTGCTGATTCTGCCAAGCCAGTTAGCTTAGTGCACCGTGTAGTGCTTCATGGCAGAAAACTCCCACCCATAGGGCAGGGCACTTCTAGTCTCATCAATGTCTGCTACCTCGCAAAACACACAATGTATCGAATGGTTAGAGTCCCCATCAGCAGTATATTTAATGTTTATCCATCAATTTCTCCAATAACATAAAACCAAGTCAACGACTGCAAAAGTTCAGTGGTTTAGTAGTGAACGAAAACAGACTGAAGAATTCTAATAAGTGTCAAAATCTTATCACTTCCCACTGGAACACTGTCAAGGCCACAACAGAATTTTGCCAAAATACAATCACAATTTTTTGAGTAACCCAATTTACAAAAGCACAGATGCAAACAAACTTCTTCGCTTTTAACAGAGAAGATTTTGGGATGCAGTGTAATTACACTGCATCCCAAAATCAGCAACCCCCTACAGATAAGTTGGTGTAAAATGGTTAATACATGATAAATATTTACAAAATTCGAAACAGTCATTGATGCAATCACTCTGAACTAGCATTTAAAGTTTGAGCTCAAAGTGGCCACCTCTGGCCTCGACGCAAGCTCTTAGTCTAAGGCAGGTACACTGCTGCTTGATCCCTTTGTCAATAACAACGCATTGAACATAAGCTTAATGTAAACAAACACTGACATCATAATGACGTTGCACTTAGCACACACGGTAAAGTGCATACATTATGATGGGTGTGACAGTAAGTAATGTTAAGATAGTGCAGTGTACGATATTTTGTTGAAATGCATAAACTACAAACTGAATTAGGCGTGTTTGAAGCAAGGGATCACTAATTTTAAAACAAAATGACGTAAAATATTTTAAAAACGCAACGGCAAATGGCGAACGGCCGACCTCATTCTTGTTCTTGCGTGTTCTTGTTGACGTTGGAGTCTGATCTGGAGATGCAGCAGCGGGAGATGATGTTGCTATGGGCAACGGTGTTATCGGAACCATTGGCAATGGCATTATTATCGACAATGGCGCATCCTCGGTAGTGGGCCTGCAACAATTATTTATAATCAAGTAATCCATTATTAAATTAATTTAATGAATAAGTGAAACTGCATCGTAACAGCATAAATTTTATTGACGAAATCAAAAAGAAGCAGGTCGTTCAATTTGCTTCAATTACTGTTTTATTCACTATGAAGTGTAAAAAAACAACATTCAAAGTTCCAGTAGCAATTACTAACACCACAAAACACATTAGTAGAGCAATATTGCAATAACAACAGAAAAATACTACACGCACAACAATCACTAAGTTAGGCAAGAATAAGAAAAAGCCAGACCCATCAATCAGAAACGGCCAGGCCAAAAAATGAACTTTTTAATTCTGGGCAGCCATGACAGGGTTTTACTACCTGACAAATGTAGCTAATTAACTGTGATCAATTATTGACATCTAACAATTTATATAAATTGACCC
>Ga0209671_1006123_pt1 | contig 12288 bp, 10 predicted proteins | sample WorMetHERISLAND2_2_FD_187401 | JGI IMG/M metagenome (GOLD analysis project Ga0209671, IMG submission 187401) | Marine gutless worms symbiont microbial communities from Max Planck institute for Marine Microbiology, Germany - Olavius geniculatus... | ecosystem: Host-associated > Annelida >...
TTACTGTACAGTTTACATAAAGTTAGCACACAAATGTATATTTTGCCCTTAAATAAAGCAGCATAAAAATGCATTTTTATTTATTTATTTATTTCATTTAATGACAAAGGGTCGCAGCCACTAACATGCCACAATAAAATAACAGTATAAGTCAATGAATGTCACTGATAACACAATACAACAATAGGTCTACTAGAAAAAATAAACTTTGCAATAACTAGCCAAGAATGTGGAAGTAATAGATCGTTTGAAACTATTTAAATTAGAAATTATAGTAGTTTTTAGTACAGCAAAGTTGGTACAACAATAACTACTAAAAACTAATATCGTCAAAGTTGACTATATTTTGAGCCAGGAAGCAATAATTTACGAACATGCCAGAAGATACACATGATTACTGGGTTTCCTCACACAACTTTTAGGTAAGGTACAAAGCATATAAACATTGTTAATTGACACTGCCACTGTAAACGACAAAAATGCAAACGAACGCAGAAGTTTCAGGAATGTTACAAACAGTTGCAGAAGTTAGAAGAAGCAAGATAATCACCGTATCATTTTTGTCACGTCAGTCGCGGCTGACAGGAAAACGCACATCAGAGCAGAAAGACCACAAAGAGTGACCAAACGATAAAAATAAACGAAAATTTAACAGCCTGCTGAAATTTTACCAGGTAGTCCCATCATTAATATTTATATATTTTTCGCAAAAAAATATCAACCGATTCTTAATTATAACATTATTTTTCACCGACTGTCACACGCAAAGCGCGTCGCGCAAAAAAGTCACTGTAACAGTGGACTGTACTTATTCTACTACACTTATTCTACAAGGTAGTGTAGGGACATATTTAAGAATGTGGTTAGATCTTTAATGCTCACTTAACGGCAAATTTACTGCACAGACTATAGGTACAAATATAGAAAATAGCTCAGTATTAATTTGGCTCAGTTTTTATGACCAAAACGTAAAGGTTTGCTTTTAATTGGGCCGCCCCGTAGAGTTGTGTACTGTACCAGTCATTTACCGGCTCGTGAAACATGTACCAAGTAACAAGTGCTGGTGGTTATACGAACCTCTTCATTGAGATTGGAGACAAGTAGAACAGTGCAAGCGGGCGTCACTGATCCCGGCGGTGCAGCTGCTAGCAGTATGGTGCCAGCAGCGGACATCACAGCTGACGGGTGACCAGCTGCTGCTGCTGCTGCTGCAGGTGTGTATGTCAACACGGGAGCGTAGTTGCTCAGCATCTGCCCTCCTACACCTGAACCACAGATGTTCTCTGCCCACCAACGTCCAACTCTCAATTTATAAAACTTGTCTTAGAAAAAAAACTTCTTACCGTACTTATTTTTAAAAAATTCAATTGAAAGTTTATTTTTAAAAAAAATGTCTAGCGTCGTAACATTCAGAAATTAAGTCAGCAAGAAAGAGGTTTAATGCGTCATTATGTTGAAATTTTTCATAATCTTGGTCTTTAACATCTGGAGCAGAAAAATTAGCATACCGGTTACCCGGAGGAATATTCGCGCTAGTTTTGTCGTTTTTTCTAGACTTTTTCGTATTTCAGTCAGGAGCTCGTATGGACAGACAGACGGACGGGCAAGGCCTGTAATGCGGCCTATGAAGAAGGCCACATAACAGTGTACGTGGTAATGGTGATGTGAGTAGTCCGTACCTTGTTGAGCGGCGGCGACGGCGGCCAGTGCAACAGAGCGCTGGTCAGCGACTGGCGTGCTGGAAGTGATCGATTGTGAGTCGCCAGATGGCAGCAGCGGGTTGGTAAAGTCCCGTGTCTTGTCGTTGTTAAATCGAACGCTCAGTTCAGGCAGCTTGGAAAAGTCGACTCGCAACAGATTGCAGCCGTTGTACATGTTCTTCGCGTTCAAACCCTGCACAGCGTCGACGGCAAAAATACGTGAATAACTGCTGGATGAATGCAGACTTCAGTTACAGTTCTAGCTGTTTCGGTCGTTTGTCTTGTGTTTTTAAGACATTGCACTGTGGAAAAACTTTCAGTTGGCCAGTTTCAAAAAGCTTGCCTCAGGTTATGTTAAAAGTCTTAAACTTTTCCTTGGATTTCCCAAATGCAGCAATGTCACTGCGATATTACTGCAATTACGTCTGCCAAGCTTTGATACAGTATTGCATAATGCCAAAGTGTCGTTTTGTGCCAGACTGAAGAGTGTTAATAATAGACTTTTAGATGTTCTAGGCTTGCGTTAGTGTAAATGTGTTCACTGTTCCTATGTTTCTCTCTGTGCTTTTTATGTCTGTCTGTCTGCATATCCGTGTGTCTGTCTGTCTTTTCCTGTTCGTTTTTATGATGTTTATGGTCCTTGTTGCCTGACACAAATAAATAAATACATAAAATACAGTGTAGGCAATATATCGACATGTGTAAATTCTAGCTCGGCTTAACTATACTCGTAGCACAGCGGCTTAGTGCATTGCCAATCCTTTAGTCGTATTAGCAACATTAAGGCACGAACAGAGCAACTAACTAATCTGAAGGTTAAATTTTTGACGAACTGACCAGAGGGCGAACATGGCGAGCCCATTGGTCATTGGTTGACGCATACGAACCCGTAATCGCGTAGACACCAACGCCGTTAGACGGTGCCCACTGTAACGCATTACTGCTAGTGCTTACCCATTGGTCAGTTCGTCAAAAACTAGGCCATGTTGGTTCAGTTCAGTTCAGTTCAGTTTCGTCGCTTTTCACGCGCCTTTAGTCTACGTCAGATTGTTATTACTAATTACTAGTGCCATCATATACCAATGACGCTTACAAGGCTAACTCCGCCTGGCAATGCATCCAGAATGCTGTCAACTCAGGGATGTGCACGAGACCTTCTGAGCCGAGACCGAGACGAGACGTTGCAGCTTCCGAGACGCTGGCTGAGACCTTGAAGCTCCCGAGACTCTCGAGAGTCTCGGGAGCTTCAACGTCTCGCCGAGACGTTTTCCGCGACGTATAATGAAACACATTGACAATGAAAAAAATTATGCGGATTAATTAACTCGCACCTCGGTAAGCGCTTTCTATTTTTGATATTGTGGGTTTTTGCACTTTATTTTGGCAATTATCACTAAATAATTAACGGCTTGCACCATAAAGAATTGCAACTGCAGTGCTGTAGACATGAGCCATTATGTTTATCGCAATTTGCAAGCATATGAAATTAGTAAACTACAGCTGATTATAGCCTTATACGTCGTCTACATTTGACTGATAGTGTTCACTCTGACATTATACACTTTATCTTCATTGCGACTAGGTCATTCTATAACGACAAAAAATGACATAACATAATTCTGTTTTATGATAAGTAAGTAAATTAAAAAGTAAAAACACTGTAAACGAATATATCTAAGCCACAAATGTCATGCTGGTTAGCATCGCTCTAACTGCAGCTACAGTTGCACGGTGCGCGCTTGCAAAAAACGTCTCGACGAGACGCAATGGCCCGAGATCCGAGACGAAACCTACTGGGCCGAGACCGAAACATATTGCTCCGAGACCGAAACGAGACCCGAGACACATCAGTCCGAGACCGAGATGAGACCAAGACGTTGAGGATTTTGTCCGAGACGAGACCGAGACGAGACGTACAAACGTCTCGTCTCGGTCTCTCGTCTCGGTCGACAGCTCGTCATGACGTTAGTACGTCTCGATACCGCATCGCTACCGAGAAGTCTCGACCGCGATCACATCCCTGTGTCAACTGAAGTGACAGTTTGACGTTTTGATAGTGACCCAGGCCTGCTATCGTTACGGAAATCTCAGCAAAACAAGTGTCATTTGTGCAAAACAGACAGAGACAGTTATCGTTGCTAACCAGTTTTGCGGCCTGGGCGGCAGATGTATCGGCAAACTGAATCAGCGCGTGCAGCATCCCTGTAATGAGACAAAACATGACATTTCTGTCGCTGCAACACAACTACCAGTAACTGACTATGTACGTCATTAATGCCAATCTCCACTTCGATTTGCCGCATGTAACGCAGCATCCCGCTGTGCCATAGATCAACAACAAATCGAAAGTCTACAGGAAGTCTGCGACAAAGGAAGTCTACACGAAATCACAAGCATACAACAAATACACAACACAACGCAGAACATGTTGTTTACGACTTGTTGCCTTACACTCCAACAATAAATCGAAGGAGTGGAGGTTGGGTAGGGTTTTATTAAGATAGCCAGACGAATAAGTTCAGCGTTTTTTGCTGGACAGAAGAAAACGGGCATAAACAGCTTCAACGATGCAGTAAAAAACGATACTGAACAACAACGAAGAAAATACGTTAATTTTTTATATTAAATGAGCTTTAGACGGAGAGTGTGCGAGACGGCTCATACAACAAGCGACGGATGTAGTTTAGTTATTCAACGTCAAAATACGTACTGTGGGCTGTAAACCGAAACAGCGTGCGTGTAACACGCAGTACGTATCGTGTTTGAATATTCATCCAGGGTCGGGGGAGGGGGCGAATGCTAAGCAAGTTATAGGGGCCTAACTAGTGAACTATGACGACATAATCACTACCGAATGCAGGGTGCAGTCATGACAGCACTTCTGCGCCGACACTTCACAGGTCACACCATTGATACTTACAGCTGCAGTTCAAATGCATAAAATCTCGTAATGCTCTGCTGAATGAGCAGCCAATTAACTTTCCTCTTCAAAACCCGGCGTGACATTTACTCACAATAGCGTTGATTTCGTGCGGAAATTCAATAAAAACGCAATGCTCGTTATAACTGCGTTGCACGAGATAAACGAATGGTAATATACAGAGTACATCAATATATTTAAAAATTCTTACCATTCTTTGTAAAAGTGACAATCTTCAGCACTCGTCCATACTGAGAAAATAACTGCACAACAACAGTAACAATAATGGCTTTACAAAATTTGCGTACAAACTTAATCAATGTGAAGTAGGCTATGCACTTGCGTTCAAATGCCGGCCATATGGTAACTGCCGACAACACATCAACACTTATGCTTACGCTGCAAATAGAACAAAATGTTTTAAAATAACATGAAAATAAGAATTGGAAAATTAAAAATTTTTAAAAATGTTAAAATCACACACTCAAAGCAGCTTGCAAAAAATACGAAAGCAATACAAGCGTTCGCATGAACAGAATCGATGCAAATATCAGGAACAAACATAATCTAATGCCTCCATTATTCTCCAGTAGCGAAATCGTATGTGCATAGCAGTAGGAGCCTAAGCAACTGCAGTCAGCGCTGAAGATCTTTTATCTAATTTCTGAGACGTCTGTATTGGACTACCTGCTGGAGAATGTCCAGTGAGACGGCGTAAAGCATGTTTTCAATGACAACTCTTAGCACCGTGCGCGGTTCGTCCGTTGAACTGTCCAGTAGCGATCCCGTCTGATCCACTCCCCCAGACGACCGATCACTTTCCTATATATACAGCATACACAAGCCGACGACATCATCATAGGCCGGAAAGAAACAACGCACGGCTAACAGCAGCTACGCACTATCATACTTTAAACAAAGAAGATGTCGGCCCACTGCAAAATGATATGCGGCCGTCCGTATAGCTATGCACAAACGACACTTACTTATTTCAAATTTTAACTGAAAGTCCACTTTTACATTGCACAAAGTCTAAGCGTTCACGGTAGAATGTGTCACCGCGTGAGCCGTGTTTTCTGGAGGTTTTAGACGTCCGGTCACTGGCGTAGCCATAGGAGGGCACTGGGGGGCACGTGCCCCCCTAGGAGCCTACTCAGTTACTCAAAATAGTGCCAGAAATGCACCAAAACACGTTATTCTCACACCAAAAGTCCAAAAAAATTTTTGGGGAGGGCGCACAGCCCTCTTCCCAGACCCCTTCCTCGTGGGGAGGGGACGCTTCTCTCCATACCCCGCCCCTCAAGTGCCCCCACTAAAATAAATCCTGGCTACGTCACTGCGTCCGGTAAGCTTGATCTTTGACCTGTCGAACTAAAAATTAGCACACCGGTTACTCCTACCCTACGCCAATCTCGGTATTTACCTGTCCTTTCCTTGTCGAGTGAAAAACGCTTACGGGACAGACGAAAGGACGAACAGACGGACCAGCAAGACAGGTAATGCGGCGTATTAGGACGGCCGCATAACAACACGAGTGTGCAGTGGGTACCTGGAACGGAGCGTCGTCAGCCAGCAGCTGGTCGTGGCTGGAAAACTGTGCATGGATGACGTGACCTCGGAGTAAAGGAGAGCGCTGAGTATAGAACGTAACTGCAGCCTGAGCACTGGACACGTCACCCATCTCCACCAGAGCCTGCAATCAGACCCGGCTTACCAATAATGTCAAACAGTTAACTTTTTTAAAAAATTAACGATTAATTAACTTTGATTAAAAGCGAGTAGCGACAACTGCCAAAGAAAGTGCATTTTCTTGTTTAGCAAACTCGTTAGTTATAAGTTATAGGCCGAGGGTTTCACGGATGCTTTAAGACACAATAATTATTCAGTGTCATTAAACCAGTCATGCAGACTGACTAAAATGTTGACTTTTTCTGGAAAAAAATGATTGAGATGATTTCGGATGCTTGTAACGATGTCATTTTTATGCGCGATAGCAGAATGCTTCGCGCGTCTTAGCTATGGGCCATGGCCCGGGCGTCTGTCTGTCTGTCCGTCTGTCCTTTTGTCCGTCACACTGCTGTATTGTGCTAAAACGGTGCAAGCTAGGGTCAGTGAGACTAAATTCACATTCGCCCCACTCGACAAGATTTCTTTGTTCCATAGAATTTTTTTGCGAACGAAGTCCGTAATAGTATGCTGCAAGAATCGTACATAACAGCTAATATTAACAAGTAAAAGATGTTAGAAATGTTGATGTTAGTAATTACAGAACCTGGTTCTTTTTCTTGGACACGACCAGATTGGTGACGTTACCAAACGGTAAACTCAGTTGTAGGATCTCGGAGTCGGTAACGTCAAGCGGAACTCCTCGGAAATGTAGGACGCGGCTTGGTTTAGGCTCAAGTCTCGCCTTCATATATACATACAGCGTTCAGAAAGAAACGTGTTCACGCGCGTGCACTAAACGGTGATCACCACGATCAACAATGCTAAGTAACGAACGATTTGTTAACTGTGACAAACGTTAATTATTTACCGAACTTATGATATATTCAACGCTTAGGTTTACTTCTGTCGAACGTACTCATCTATTATAGATGACGAAAACGCAAAGAAACATGTTTTCATTTATCTGGAACTTTCGCAGATCTGTCTGCAAATACTTGAACATTATGTAAAATCGTAAACACGGGTTACCAACGTGAATTGTCGTCACCGAAAAAATCTTACTCGTTTTGAAAAGCAAGCAGCATGCAATTCGTAAATTGATTAAAACAGTTAATAAACGAACTAAAAATGGGTAAACACAAATTGATTTCAGTTTGTTTAGCATTTGAATACCTTCTTGGCGTCGGCGGTGGAGTTTGGAAGCGTATGACCGCTGACGACTGATAGCATCTCGTCTTGACCTCTCTGCATGCATCATACAGTTTATGCTTTATTAAAATAAAAAAATACTAAGTAAAAATGTATGGATTGTAAACTGAACAGAGTACAGAGAAACCAGCAAAATATAGATTTACGAAATATAGCTCTGTCACTTTACGGGCTCAATCGAGCCAAGCATTGGTGGTAGCAGTTGCACGTGTGATGGCTTGAATATGATGTCAGTTTAGTAATGGCGAGTAATTACGTCTAGCTATGGGTTAGCAAACAGGAAATTGACAATTACAGCTAAAATAATAGCAGCATATTATTGTCACTAATTTTACTAATATCACCGGAGTGATCGCTACAATAGGCTATTGCTAAGTATCGCTCTCAGCGTTTCAGATGCATGCATACTGTATAGCCTTAACATATATTTCCACTAGAAATGGAAATCGAACCGAACCCGAACCGAACAAAAACTCAAAAGCAAACACCACACTTAGAACTCGAACCGAACCGAACCCTGTTGCCTGGGTTCTAAAAAATTTCTTATAAATTTAACCATTTCTGTAGTGTAGAATCCGTGCTACCCGTGGGGGTTAAGTCACACCACAATTATCACAGTCATATTTTTGACAGCAATTGGCTGGATTTCAGACAGACCTTTCAATTTTAAAGCAACTATCCTATATATTATGGCAGACTTAGCACAAAAGATATTTGCGATTCCCGCTACGAGCACGTCAAGCGAACGCGTGTTTTCAACTTGCGGTAGTATTCTGGCTGAGAAACGCTGCCGTCTCAGCACAGCCAGCTTGGAAAACTTGTGTTTCTAAAATATAATATAAAGTGACCAGTGAAGTTACACACTACAGACAGATTACTGATTGGTTTACGACTAACTGAATGATTTATTTAGAACAGGCTTCTAAATATCATTGTGTGCTGATTGATCATTGCTCATTATACTTTAGCATACTCGATTGTTAAAGAGCAGGTTTTTTAAAAAATATAATGCACGTTTTTATAACCCACATAAAACCGAACCGAACTGAAAACACAACGTATTAGAACCGAAATAGAACCGAACACTTCATTGCCAACTCAGCCTGCCATCCCTCCGGGGTCGGTTAAATGAGTAGTAACCCATTATATGAGTTATAAAAGGTGGGGACCTTAGTACAGCTGACTGGGGCTGCTTAGCCGGCCGCTCCGCCAGCCTGTGTCTGCAGGCTGCACGCGGTGGCTGTGCAGCCGGCGGCTCTGGTTAGTGACGAAAGCGCATCAGAGGCGTGTTCGCGACGATGCGCTATACAAATTGACGACCTATACCTATACTATACTTACTTTTTGTAACTGCAAAGAACCCGAACCGAACCGAACCGAACTTTTATGTTTGGTAGAACTCGAACAGAACAGAACCCTAGCCATGAGGGTTCTTTCCCATCTCTAATTTCCACTGTATACAGTAGCATCGGTACCATGTACTGCAAGTCAACCGTAACTTTATGCAGTTTGCAATAAATGACTGATTTCACTATTTATTGCATTACAGTGTCTGCAATAAAACATTGCAGCACTGTTTTCTATTCTTATACGGTACAAAATTGCTACAAAATTCTTAATAAATAGTTACATGTAGCTTCACGAATTAACGACGGCTTACCGACAATGACAATATCTGCATCGCATAGTGAAAAGGTCGTAAATTACCGGCAGACACTATAGCAGCTCTCCAACAAAAACTCAGCTCCAACGCCACGTTATGAATGTTTCTTATGTTACGTTAGAGCAGCTTTTGTGTTAACGAGTATGTTACGTTATGCATTGAATACGCGAAGTGATCGTCGCGACAATCGTCACTGCGACGATCGCCTCGTGTATTTTCATTTTTCACTACAGTGTATGTTGAGAGCAACAGCAATAACAGCATCAGTGACGCACCTTCCTGGCCGACGTGAGCGCAATGCTCGTAGGCGTGACGTCAGCAGCAGGCGACAGCGTTGACGGCAGCTGCTGGTATATTGGTGCGTCTGGTGACAGGTATGGTAAATTGGCACCGGGCGTCGCCAGGGCCAGTGGCGCGTGCAGCTGCAGTGCCGCTGTGTTAGACGAAGCTGCAGCGGCACTAGGATGCAGTTGATACGGCTGCAGACCAAGTCCTCTGGTCTGTACGTACATCTGCTGTGCTTTGGCCGCCAGCAGCATCTGCTGCTGCTGCTGGAGCTGATGATGCGGGTAAGTCAGCGATACTCCAGGTAGGTCTGTCACACCTGCGGCGGCGGCGGGGTTGTAGCAGTAGACAAGCGGTTGGGCCGGGACGGTGGCTGGCGACGGGACGCCGTACGCACCGGCAGCAGCGGCCAGCATCGCACTGCCATCCACTGCACCACCCGCACCGCGACCCCACACCAGACCCGCCGGCAACATGGACCACACACGCCGCCCTGTTCACACCGACCGACGCACCTAGACGCATCCACACTTCATTAGTCGATCAATCAATCACTGAACAATCATTCAAACAAAGTGACCAGTTTACGAGCCTACATGTGAGATGAAAATGTGAAAAAAATCCCAGAAACTGACCATATACATGAAATGGGGAAAAACGAACTAAAAGCACTCGTTGCAGCAGTACATACGTGAAGATGAGCTAACAAATACCTTAACGATTATTCAGTACCCAACTAATTGTAAAAAGGTACAAAAGACAGAAATGAATAAAAAATGAAACGAAACGAGATAAAATTTTGTTACGTTTAATTTCAGTTCACTTTATTTCTGTCGCTTTGAACACACCTTTAAAGATTAACACTAATTATACAACGGCAGAAAATTGTAAGTTAAGCTGTCTATCTTAGCGACAGCTGGGCTTCTTGTTGGCTGTTGTTTTTTTGTTGTTGTGAGCAACACTCCAGAGCATGAAAAACTCATCTTCAAAATGACTTGTAATGTGTCGAGCGTGACGTAAAACTCACTCAACTCACACGTTGCTGCGAAGCTGGCACTGACAGATCGGCATTAATGATGATGATAAAATAACGATCAGATAATTGTGATGATACATTAACTGTGTACTAGTAGCGTATTTAGGAGCGCCGTCGTCGAGCTGAGGGCGGCTTCTGTGCCAATTGTCGACGTGATGTTAGTAATAGCTGGCAATAATGCAATAATTCGACACAGTTTAGAGCCTATTGTGACCTCGAGGGGCTATGCACCTATGAACTGTGTCTAACTTGTCACACACGCTATTTCGAATTCGTACCAACATTGCTTTTAAAACAGCCTGGTCGAAATAAAACGATAACTTAGATAAATTGGCTATAACTGTCAAACAGACAGACATTCAGTCGTCAGCGAGATGCTCTCCGCGATCACGATATACGCAAAACGGGGGCGACTGAGAATGCAAGACTGGAAAATGGAGCACAAAAATGTTACTACAGTGTAGTTGATATGTGTAGTTATACACTGTGTCCGGAAAAAGTAACCTCTAGACACCGTACAATAAAAATGTCACATCTAAAAAATGCTATTATTGCTATGTAGCAATTTATTGAAAATTGAGCGTAAGAAATTTTTGTATTTGACGCTTTTTACTAACTCGAAATTGTATTAAAATGTTTTAAATGTAACGATTAGAGGCTTTACGAATACGGACGATGAGAGGCTTATTTGCAAAATTGTAGGCCTATATGTATCTGACAATATGCTGTCAGGAAAGTGCGTGTTTTTAACGGAACGGTTGTAGGTGTTTTTGCATGCAGTTATATAGCCTCAGACGCATATTTCATCCTGATAATATGAGTGTTGGTGGCAGAAGTCAACTACATTAACCACACACGTAGTTTGTTTTTCTCGCATTTTTTGCCCTGCATTTCTGGTGCTCCATTTTCCAGTCTCGCATTTTTGACCGCGTTGTTGCCGCAAATTCCGGTCTTACATTTTCAACGTCTCCGCATAATGTCATCGTCGGTACATCGAACTGTAGGCAGATGCATTGTTAAAAAGACGTGAGTGCAAAGCTATAAGAAGCTTATGCAAGTCATCGTGACTGTACAGTCTGTTGTGGACATAAAGACTGTTACTCATTACACGCAATCCGACAGTCGGACTACCCTTTATTGTTTGAGTTCGAAATAGAAAAATGCAAACACTTAAAGTTTAGTGTATTCTTTGCTCTTATAGTAAAAACTATGGTAAACTCTTACGCTCAAAAGTTCACATAAAACCACACAGAAAACTCAACAAAACTTTACAACAAACGGTTGTGTAAAAATTGGAATATTAAAATTTGATGCGTGGTTAGATCATAATTGATTACTTCATTGCGAATGTACCGCTAAGTTTTTCACCGAAAATCTGCACAAAATGTCCTTCTCGTTGAAAAACGCTTAGGTGGCGAGACGGCAGCAAATGCTATCATGAACCACCCACAAGTGTTTTCTGTTCTTCAACAATGCATTAGAAGCGGAACTGCGTCTAGTGAGTTGGGTTACAAAGCATGCACAATTGCACGAGTGGATCTAACTACGCGTCTCTAGCTTTGCATGACGTCGTCCAGTCGATAGTTATCTATGAATTATGGAACTTTCGTTCCCACGTACTTTCGCTCCCAGGAACGAAAGTTTCATAGATGGAACTTTCGCTCCCAGGTACTTTCTTTCCATGGAACTTTCGTTCCCACAGTCAACGTAACGTGGTTTCGCTCCCCAACACAAATTATGATTATTACCTCCGCCAAGGAAGTTATGTTTTTGCCAGACTTTGTTTGTTTGCTTGTCTGTCTGTCTG
>Ga0209671_1006126_pt1 | contig 12286 bp, 8 predicted proteins | sample WorMetHERISLAND2_2_FD_187401 | JGI IMG/M metagenome (GOLD analysis project Ga0209671, IMG submission 187401) | Marine gutless worms symbiont microbial communities from Max Planck institute for Marine Microbiology, Germany - Olavius geniculatus... | ecosystem: Host-associated > Annelida >...
AAGTAGTTGACATTGACTGTCTTGAGTCTTGACTTAGTGTAGTAAATATTCGTTGTTCTAAAATTTCTTCGTTTGCATTAGCACAGCACCTCGAAATAACGTCTGTGTGGCCCGTGAATTTCCGAAACTCTTTCCGTGAATTTTCCGTGAAATTTGACACATTTTAAAAATTCGGCCGTGAAATATTGCATTTTTTCCCGTGAATTCGGTTGGTCCCTATTGATGGTGTCCTAAAGATGGTAGAGCTTAATTTACTCAGATAATTTTTTCTAAATAACCTGTCTTATATGTCCACGATACTTTGTGTGAATTGTTGTTTAACTTAAGCTAAAGGCTATGACTTAGTTAAAACAGGGCTGGAAAAAGTTTAGGCTTTGTGGGGAAGCGTTTTTATTGTTTTAAGGCATTTTAGGTTTTAGTGTGCAATGTTAACGTGTCACAAATAAGATCCCGGAAGAACGTCCTCTGCATTGTTTTCCATGTCACATTCTTTTTTGTTCAATGAACGGAATGAAGGTAGACATTAGAACTTAAATGTCTCATTAAAACGTGAAAGTAAAATTCATTTGTATTACAATTGTACAACAACTAAAAAACGTAAAGTTAGGATTTTAGAGGTCTTTAAGGTTTTCCGTTTTTCAAAAACCTGAATAAAAAGTTAGGTTTTTTCTGACCAATTTTCCAATTTTGAACTAATATGTTAGAATGACTTTTGCGCGAATCAAAGGTAAGACCATCTTTGGCAGCACTGCAACATTGACCGAAAAATTTTCAATGTCAAAAAGTTTTTAAAATATGTCTTAATTTTTGTCAAATTAATGAGCTCAGCTTAAACTTTAGCTTGAGACTTTTTCTAGACTTATGTCTTTGAGAAACTATTAGGCTCCCCAGTCGCCCGTAGACTCGATTTCCGGTGTCCGGAACCGGAGCTAGAAAACCGGCTAATGTGACATCACTATTTCTTTGTGAATTAGCGACTTTCTGTTAAATATTCTATGGTAGCAGGTTGTTTATTTTGATTCAAAGATGTCTCGTTTATGGTCATTTTCGCCGTGTTTTTCACGGTTACAGTTTCGTGGCGTGTCAGTCATGGCAGAGCATACACGGCCCCTTCAGCGTGGTAAATTGCTTCTTCGAATACTTTATATTACGTTTTATACTCTACCGGCTTCCTGTCAGCTAAGCTCGTCTCACGATCAACTCGCCACAGCGTAAAAACTGTGACTAGTTGACTGTCTGACGAGCTGACCAGTTATTTACTTTACCATTTTTATTGTTATTTTTTAGTATGACAGCTAGTAGTCGTTTTGATATGTGCAGCAGCAGATGAAGTTATTATAATAAATACAGCTGCACAATTAAAGTAACTGCACAATTAAAGTACAGTCTGAGTAAAGTCGATAGTCGTGGCCCGGCAATCAAGCCTGGCTCTGACACCATTGAGCCCAGTGGACATGTATGCATCCTAGGAGTTATTATGTCATCTGATTTGAGTCTTGAGAAACATGGCTCAACCGTCAGTGCTACCTGCTTCTTTCATCTCAGACAGATTCGTCGTGTCTGGCAGTTGTTGGATGTCGGGTCAGCTAAAACCCTCGTGCAAGCATTTGTGATTTCTCGTGTTGACTACTGTAACGCTGTGCTGGCTGAGTCGCTGAGAGTCATAACAGACAAGTTGCAGAGAGTGGTGAATTTAGCTGCCCGCGTCGTCGCTAACACTCAGAAGTACGACATTGGTTTGTCGCGATTAATGCATGACGAGCTCCACTGGCTAGATGTCGCCGATCGAGTACGATTTAAGCTCGCAGTGCTCATGTATCGATATCTCCATGAACTGCTCCGCCGTACTTGATGGACAGTTGTACACTCACAGCAGAAGTCAGTGGCCATCAACATCTGCGTTCTGCCACTCAGCAAAAGTTGGTCGTACCGCGCTATCGATTGAACAGTTTCGGTCATCGGCGCTTTTCTGTGGCGGGCCTGTTGACCTGGAATTCGCTGCTAGACAGTCTTCTTGACTCAGAACTGAGTCTCGATACTTTCAAACGTCAGCTGAAGACATACATTTTTGCGAAATATTGATGACAATTATTATTATATTATTATATATTATATTATAATTATATTAATTATTATTATATTAAATATTAAGCGCATCAAAGATCTTTTTGAGTATGTGCTATATAAATTTACACTTTACTTACTTACTTTACTTACTTACGTACGCCACCTTGCTAATTACCTCGATCCTCGCACAAATTCCTCGCACATTCTCTCGCACTTTACCCTCCTCGCGCCTTGCACTTTACCATCGCCCAATTACGAACACAATTCTGATAAGTCAATGAGTTGTTCTCTGTTAAGGTTTGAAACTCAGTGAATTTGGGAATGGCAGAGTGAACTGTCGAGATGCAGTGGATGTATTGCAGTGCTGTCAGGCAAGACTTCTGTCTGTGGGGAGTCGCAAGATGGCACCAGCTGCTGACAAATCAAACCCAGACATTCCAATATCAGGCAGCTCTGGATCAAAGAATATCCTCATCGGTGTTGGTGCAGTGGCCGTTGGTGCTGCTGTTTACTATGTAAGTTTTCTGAGTCTTGTTCGTGTTGTATGTGCACTGAATATTGTGACGAAATTGTCATTGTCATTTTGAATAATATGTGCAAGTACATCAGAAATCCAGACAACTTAAGATTTGTTTTATTAAAAAATCATGTAACTCATCCGGCTTTACACTTTTGTAGGAAAAAGGTTACAGACCTGTATAATTATTTGCTCTTTATAGCAAAAAGTGATATCTGTTTAAACAGCTTGTTGAAGCTTATTAACATTTCATTAGTCAGCAGCAATTCAGTATGCGTTGAAATTGTGTTCATGATTGTTTTGCATACAAATAACAGGTAAGTAAATATGGGAGTCCGTTTGGCAAGGATGGTACGAAGGGTGGATTCGCTGTACCTCGGAAGCCAATTGCTGTTGGTATGTTGCTGTTACATTACTTATTAAGTTAAAAAAAATTTTCTTCAGACTGTATATCGCTTTTGTGGTTTTTTAGACTATAAACGACAAAATGCTCTACAGAAGATCTTAGTTAAAAACGTTTATTTGCAAGTAGGAATGTCTTTATTTTTTACATAGTCTGCATTTTTATTGCTTTTTATAATTTTAACTCTGCAGCACATTTCAAACGTTTTGTGCTGTATTGTATTGTATGTAATTTTTATCACATGTTTGTTATCAATTCAGAGCTACCAAAGCATGCTCCGTATCTTGTTATCGGTGCTGGCACTGCTGCCTTTGCTGCATACAGAGCCATACGAGCAGCTGATGGTAAAGCGCAGGTTTGTATAGACTTTACGCCATGTTATCTGGTATATGATATTTGACTGACAGTTAGTTGCCATGGTTTACATGTGATGTTAAAACTCAAGTCAGAACAAGAAATTTGAGCTAATGCTCGCGAAACGCTCGAAAGCCTATAGCAGTTTCTGTTTGCAAACTGTCAGTCTATCTCCAGCCATTTCGTTGCAGTTCATTCTTGGAGTGTGCGCTGCAGCCGAAGATCGCAAAAATCAATAAAAGCCCCTTATTTTGGAAGTTCGGGATCTTTCAGAGTCATCGATGTTGATACGACTGGAAAGCTCGTTACTAGTGCTTATTGTGATAGGCAGCATGCCCATGCCTATCTGCAACTGTTTTGACGTAAGACTGGCCAACAATGGTAAAATAACAACTTTTACGGGGGTACCGCTTTTTGATGCCCTCGTGTGCAGGTTTCCTTGAACCTAGAAAATCGAGATTGGACCTTCGAAATTTATGTTCAATGCTGAAAATTTCATATGCAGCTTCTTCATGTCTATCTCAATTGGTTTCAGCGCAATTTGCTCTATAAATGTGTCTTGCAGCCCAAAATTGCCAAAAAAATTCATAAAAACCCTCTATTTTGGCGTTCAAGGTCATCCAAGGTCACTGAATTTGGCGCCAATCGAGAGCCAGTGTATGACGTTCTATTAGTGATTAATAGTAACCTAGGCCCTATCTCGCACCGTTACTGAGATACAGCAACTTATTGGCTGAAAATCGCAAATTTTGCCCACCCCCTCTCATTTAGTCTCCTCGTTCAGTATGACCCCCTTCGAATTTATGGAAAAGCTTTACAGTTCCTGAAACTAGAGTCTTTCACGCAGCCGACTTTGAAGATTTGGTGATTCTAGCTTGCACCGTTTTTGACTGATCCACTCATGTGACAGACGGACAGACAGACGGACGGACAGATGGACAGAGTTGCGATGGCTAAGACGTGCCGAAAGCAGTAGCTGCTTTCGCACGTAAAAACTGAACAAATGCAATAAATAGTATATATGAAAGCAGCGTGTAATTTTGCGTCTGCTAGTTTTATTCTTACATGAAAGGACCTGTCAGATATGGTGTGCATATGCATTGGCTTGTGTAAATAATGGCATCATATTACAAATATAGTCTTACTTGCTATTTCTTAAATTATCAGCTACCAGTTGGGCTACTTTCTATAATTTGGTTCTCATACACTGTTTACATGCAAAGAAACTACAGTGTATACTTGGTAACTGTAAAGCAGTTATGATATAAAACTTATTGTTATCAGTAAGCACATGCAATATTGCAGTTGTTTGAATATAATGCAACAACTGTTAATCTGTAGAATGTCAGAAACTAGAAAAATGCAGGTAAAAATGGCGAATGTATCCAAATAATACTGGTCATAGTAGACGAGGTGAGTGAATTGCATCTGTGTAGGTGTTGTTATTGGGTGAGGAGACACACCTGCCATATATGAGGCCACCTCTGTCAAAGGAACTTTGGTTCAGTCCAGACAGGGAGCTTGTGAAGCAACTCAAGTTTTTGCAATGGAATGGCAAAGAACGCAGGTTTGTATTTGCACGTCATGGAAGTTTGTGATTTTTCTTCCAAATATCTATGGTAAATTAAACACAAAAGTCACATTTGTGATTTTTGATTTTTAGTATTATAAATGGATTATTTGTGTACTCGTAATTATCAGTTTTTGCTTGTAACTTATCTAATTTATTTTGTAGTGGATTTATATTTGAGTTGTAATTGATTTGTATTGACTATGTGATAAGCTTTGTGGACTGCTGACTGCAGCAACTGACTGGTAAAAGTGGCTTCAAGTTACTGCATTAATTGCACTTAAATGCATGGTTTAACATAGAATGTTTTTATGTTGATGTTGCTCAGTAAGACAACATCTAGATAATGGCTGAATGACAGTAAATGCTTAGTTGCTATATTACAAGGATACAGAATTAAAGACTTTGCATTGTACCAAAACAAGCCTACAGCTCAAGAAAATAAGCAGTTTAATGAGAGAATCTGCAGTGCTAGCTTAGGGTTTGATATTTTTTTCTGTATCGGTAATAAATTTAGTTTAGGCAAAGCGGGTGTATTTAATGACAATGTGATGATGTGTTAAAACTTTTTGTAGTGATTAAATTTTTCAGATGATATATTCTGATTGCCTTGTGTTTTGTGCAGTATATTCTATGAAAAAGAAGGTTTTTACTTTCAACCAAAAGACTTGCCAAACCAGGAATTTGGAGGTGTTGCAGTAGCTTTAGGCCAGAAGGTCAATTGCAAGACTATTTCTTGTGTTTGTCTGGCATTATGTTAAAAGCTGTATTTGTAGAGCATAGAATCTCGTTTGCATTGCCATAGGTTTTTGTCATTGATTTTTCATCTCTGATTGCAAGCGATTGGCATGATAAAATTACTAGAGCTGCTGAAGCGTTAATTCTTTAAATGCATTAATGCACTGCGTTTAATTTTTTTAATGCATTAATTAATGCGTTATTAATGCACCGAGCCTTGTCGAGAGGGAGAGTAGGGGGGTAAGTTACCCCAGGTCTTGCGACGTTTGGGGGGGCCCGCCTGTAGAACATAGGAAGTGAAAAAAGACATTTTAAACATATAATCAACAATAACTGCCATCATAGCTAGGAAATCTATTAGCCTGTCGTCAAAATAGTTATTTATTTACATTTGTGATAGAACGGCAAGTACAGTTTAGTTACTTGAATTCATTCGGTTGTCAAATAACCGCAGTTTAATGAAATATTGGAACTTTTGCTTCACGAAATTTAGTAAATTAACATAAATTTACTTATGTGCATTAGTTATATTAACGCATGTTAATTTTTTCAATGCATGCGTTAATTTGACTGCTCTAAAAATTACATGATGACAGTTGTATAATACGTGCTTGTAATTGCATGTACTGTTGCCAGGTTGTTCGGCTGGATGTAAAAGAACGTGTTGCGTATCTGGAGAATGGCAAGTCGGTAACCTATGACAAGTGCCTTATTGCTACAGGTACGCTACAGCCATCAGTGCTTGAGTTGGTGTACGATTGAAGGTAAATATATAGAGTGGCACGACAGGTCATGAACGATTTCGATTTCAAGTGTAAGCCTGTTATTAGCGTTAACCAACAATTTTATGTCTTCTCGTAGATATATTGAACGAAATTCTTTATATAAAATTTCAGAGTTGTAGCGTTACATGGCATTTATAATACTCATTTATATAACACCATCATTAAAATTACACAACAACGAACGACAGGCCTAAACGTTAACAGTGTCAAGCGAGGTTGCTGTCTATGTCCACCGGGTGACGTCACTATCTTGGATCATTTTATGGCTCATATAAATCAAGTAAGCAACGGATGTTGGGGATATTTTGCACGGAAGATTGCGTTAAATTTGTCTCAACGCTGATTGCAGTTTAGTAATTATCTGATAACTTCAACTTATTTATTATGCCATTTAAAATTGTTCACGACCTATTGTGTCGTTCTGTGGTAGCACTTGAGCTAGTAGGAGTGAAGATTTACGCAGCTGATTCCATTTCATGGCATGATGGTGACTATCGGTAAATTTATTTTATTGGGGGGCAGAGTGGAAAGGTCAGTCATCGTGCATCCAGGGTTTAATTACTTGTTTGTAGGCCTAATCCACGTGTCAACAGCATTCACTGTAATCAACCATCCAACTGACAATGTGCATTTCTGCACGTGTCTTTTGATCTCACTCCCAGTCTGTCCATGTCTTTGTCTGTCTGTCTACCTAACTCTGTCTATGCATGATGAAGTTATGAACGTCGATGGATGCTGGAGCTCACTCATTCTAAGCAATGTGCATTTGTCTCCCCCCCCCCGCACGGCCATCTCATTCACGGACGCTCGCACAGCCGCCATTTGTGGGGTCAGTCTTTACATGGCCGTCTGTCAGATACTGGTGCCGTGGTCTTATAGCAGGCATGCATGATGTCAAGTCGTCCAGGCCTGAACTAATCAAGTGTCATTAGTGGACGCCCGAGTCTGTCTGGTCCATCCGATCTCTCTCAGCAATGCTCCCTCGTCTGCCCACTCATGGAGTTTGCGTCTAGCAGGCATCTGGCTGTGAGCGGCAAAGCACCCAGTGGGCGCCCCCATTATCATTTGACGTCCGTGCCGGTTTTAGTGCTGGTCAAAAAACCGAACCGTACGGAACCGAAATTGCGTTTTTTCCCCAAACCAAACCGAAACCGATCGACCTTGGCCAGTGTAAAACCATAACAACACTGATGATTTGAGAGAACTTTTGGTCCTGAATTATACCAACCCTCTTCTTAGAGCAAAAAACTTCTCACTTTTATGATGGAGCATTTGATGTTTTTAGGTGGCAAGCCTAAGAACTTTCCTGTAATTGCCAACGCTGGCTCAGAGATTATGTCTCACTGCACACTCTTCCGAAATGTAAGTCGTTTTTTTGTCACGCTGCACATCTCAAACACAGCTTTTGTACACCTGTCTATTTATAATTAAGACTGGCTGAGTAACTTGGAGTATTTTAAGCAAATCTTTTGAGAGTTATGTGTAGAAACTGAATTTTTGATTATGTTTTTGTTGATTTATTCTTTGAAGTTAGATTTATATTAAACACCTGTGCATGCAAAATTAGTTTGAACAACCAGATAGCAATTTATATTCTCTAGTTGTTAGCCAGTAGTGTTTTTCTGTTGTTAAATCTGGTTAGCAGGTGGCACTGTCTGCAAAGTGTTTCTGCTGTGATTGATGTCGATGGCTGTATCAACATTGTCACTGGTTGATGTTTTAGGATGTTTATAGTAAGTAAGTAAGTTAGAAAGTAAATACTGAAGAAAATCTTTTAATGATCTCAGAATTCATAATTTTAGTCCAAAGCAGTTACTGCATTTTCTTCTCCATTTTTTTTCTAAATATTAATGCATGTCATACATTGCAATATATCTCAAAATGTTTCGCTTATGGAATATTTGAAATAACCTGTATTGGTGACTGTGTATGTGTGTGAAAGGTGGATGATTTTTTCAGCCTTGACAAGGCTCTGCAGTCGGCCAAGTCAGTAGCAATCGTTGGTGGAGGTTTTCTTGGAAGTGAGCTGGCTTGTGCTCTTGGCAAACTGGGTAATAATGTATTCACGTCATAGGCGTTAACAGTAGCAACTCTTTTTCTTGCATTCATCTGTCATTTAATTCACACTTAGTTAGCGAGTATGTGTTTGGGTGTGTGCGTGTATGCAGTTCCTGCTTTTATCGTCAGGAAAAGTTGGGGAACATCAAATTACTAGGGTGCAAAAGTTAACAAAGATGCAGAAAAAATTTTGAACTGTTGTATGCAGACTTTATAGAACAGGTCCACTTTTAAATTTGTTCCGTCAACTTTGTTTCTAGTGTGATTGCAAGCGATCGAAAACCGACATCGATATTTCGCGTAAACATATTAGTAAGGGAAAACGATTCATTTTGTCCTGGGAAAAATGAATTCTGCAGAGTAGTAGGAACCGCGTTTTAAACTTTCGCCATGTGTGTAAGCACTTGCCTGTTTCAGTTTTCTTTTATTGCCACTGGATTTATCTTCATATGCACATTCTGTCTGTATTGTTTGTTGTAATCATATGTCAGTAAACTTTTTACTGCCATTCTGATGAGGTTGTCATTTGCTACAAGTTACTAAATTACCTTCTCAGCCATTGATGTCGGCTAGTACTTTGTCATACTGATAGAACAGTTTGCTGAAATGACATCAAATTCACAAAAGCAACACCACTATTTACCAGGTTTACATTAATTTGCCAGTTAGCTGGAGGTCTACTAAGCAGTATTTTTACAGGACAGATGCTTTATTGGCATCAGTCGGACAATAAAGCTGCTTCTTCAAAATGACAGCGAAAAGCTTGCTAGCAATGATAGCAAATTTTGTTGATGCCTTCATTTGGTTAGACAGAAAATGTGCTGTATTAGGTGATATATTTGTGCTATTTAGGATCTGCAAATGGCATAAAAGTCATCCAGACATTTCCCGAGAAAGGTGATATCAGCATGAATATTGATTTTATTTCCTTGTACATTTTTCTAGCATTTGGCATTCAATGTAAATTATATGAGTCTTATTTATGTTGTATATTTGTTATTTGATGACAAAGCTTGTGTATTTTCTGGTTTGTGGTTTCAGTTACAGATGCTTATGTGCACTGATGATTGTGGTGTGAAAATGCAGGAAACATGGGTCAGGTTTTGCCGGAATATTTAAGCAAGTGGACAACAGAGAAAGTGCGCAAAGGTAACATTCTGATGTTGAGATATTTGATGTTATGTGCAGTCATAGGCTTTTGATCAGATACGTGTGGATTCTGGAATTTTCCATCCACGTTCGCAGAGTAGCATCCGCATCCGCCATCCCTTCGTGGGTAGACACAATGAGTACTAGCGAAAGCTGGGACGTAAACAGGCACACCGCACGAAGCACTAGCCCTGTGTCTGTGGTCTAGCAGTGTAAAAACTGATGTCTGGTTGAGGGCTAAGGAAATGGAGATCAGTGCCACCCAATGGGCCTTAAGGCTTGGGAATGACTTTACGTTACGTTTACCTTACGTTTTACATCGTAGTAGTAGTTTCAGTTACATGTGCATATGGTTGTTATAGTAGAGTTATATTGTTGTTGTTGTAGTAGGTGTAGTTGTTACGGCTAAGTGTAGTTGTTGTTCAGAGGGTGTGGAGGTGATCCCAGATGTGAAAGTAACAAGCTGCAGTTACAGTCGTTCACAGCGGAAGGTCATTCTTGGACTCAGCAGTGGACAGTCAGTCGGTATCAGTTCTTCTCCGCTTGCTGTAACATTAATGTCTATGATGTAACTGTGATCTGATAGGGCTAGGTTGTTATTGATTACTAATAGGAAGTCGCATATTGGCTTTCAAATGACATGAAAATTATCAACTTTGGATGACCTTGAAGGTGACTGACAACCAGTATTTTAGCGACAGCTGGGCTTTTTGTATGCTGTAGTTGCTGTTGTGAATTTGTTATTATGGTTATTGTATTACTAATAACACAATGCAGTAGAATTGTTTGTAGCGCATAATAAGTTTTTATGTCAATTCATCAAAATACAATCTTTTTGCTTAATTATTGTTGACATTTCGGCAACCGCTGCTGCTTTTTTTGGAATGACTGTCCACCAGGTGTTGCTGTGACAGACAGTAAGCAATCATAGATGTGTGGAAGTTGATAGGACCCTTTGTCTCGGTTCATCAACTTGTCTCGTTCTTTCCTGATGTCTGTAGTTCATGTTGTCAATACACCCAGTAAAAAAACACCCCAACACAGACTGACTTGTGTCTGGTTGTTTCTATAGGACTTAAGGTAGTGCTTCAGTCTATGTTCTGCTTTTTTTGACATTTTGATGACATGATTCAGATGTGGTAAGATATTTAGACAACAGTTTGTTGCCAATTTGTGCTGAGTATGTGTGTGAAAAAATTCGGAAAATTAACTCACTGTTTTAGTTGTGGCAAAAAGTCTGTACTGTTGGTTTTTCGCCAGCATCGTATCTGTGGAAAACAGGGAAGATTATTAGAACTGCAATTTTCGATACTTATGCACAATTATAATCGGCAGTTCTTACAATTTTAGGTTTCCATTATTTTTGTGTTTTTTGTTTCATAAATGTTAAATTTTCTGTAAAGGTTAAACTTTTTGTTCCGTTATTATGTGTATGTGCAATTTTGCCTGCAAATGCCATCTCCGAGATGACCTATACTGTGTTGGGCGGGATGTTAAACCCTACTCACTCACTTATCTGTGTGCTGTATGTTGATTTTAGGTGTCTGTGGATCATCTGGTGGTGGCCGTTGGTCTCAGTCCCAACACTGATCTGGCTGCTTCTTCGGGTCTTGAGGTTGACGAAGAGCGCGGTGGGTTCCTGGTGAATGCCGAGCTTGAGGCCAGATCCAACGTTTGGATCGTAAGTACTGTCTATCGCATGTCTGCGCTGTTTCCCAGGTTCATGCTGGCTTGTAATTTGCAGAAGTTTCTAGGAACTTTTCCGACTTATTTCTAAGATTTCTAACTTTCTTTTGTTATATTTTTTTTGTAAATAATATCTTTTTTGTAAGACTGTAAGCCTGATTTCTTCCTAAGATTTTCATAAGTTTGATTCACAGACTTGTTAGTTAGACCCCTGGAATGTAATTTTATCAGCTACCTGACAGTGTTTTGTTGCCATCAACATTCAACATTTTAAAAGCTCAAAAATCAAGTTTACTGAACATTGGAAACCTGCAGTCCAGGACATGATGTTTGTCACGTAATCACAGTTTGTCTGGATTCATTGTGAAAGTTTCAAACAATAGGCGTAGTAAAAATGGACTTGTAATTGAATTCTTAATATGTAAATCATGTATGTGCATATTTTGGCAGACGTCTGCACAGTATATTTTCACTTGGCCAACACGTTTTCCTACAGAGTTTCCACGCCGCCTGGAAAGTCCTGGATTTTTTTGAAAATTCCAGGATTTGGAAAGTTCTGGAAAATCAGTTTTGTCTTGGAAAGTCCTGGAAAAATACCCTTGAAAATTGTGTATTTTTCATAGGCTTAAACGGAAAACAAGCAGCAGTAGTATATTACCTTGTTTGTGCTGTTGTGAGCTAATGTCAGCATTTTGCTATTTTGCTAAAGTTTCTGTAATGGTCTATACTCTGAATATTGTAAGTAACTGATGTTTTTTTTGTTATATTTAAACATCCATTGGCTATGCAAAAGTCCTGGAAAATTTTTCATTCGGGTCCTGAAAAGTCCTGGATTTTTTTTGTCATGAAAGAGTGGGAACCCTGTTTTTAGTTGATTCTGCTACACAAGCTGATACATATCTGTAGTTAGGCAATGTAACAAGACTAGAGCTCACAAATTTCCGCAGGCCGCGGAATTT
>Ga0209671_1006127_pt1 | contig 12284 bp, 8 predicted proteins | sample WorMetHERISLAND2_2_FD_187401 | JGI IMG/M metagenome (GOLD analysis project Ga0209671, IMG submission 187401) | Marine gutless worms symbiont microbial communities from Max Planck institute for Marine Microbiology, Germany - Olavius geniculatus... | ecosystem: Host-associated > Annelida >...
CTGAAAACCATACCCTAGAACCAAAAATTACGACTCTATCTTATACACAGCCAAAGTTATGACCGTTTAAAGAATTGCTTAATTTTCCCCATAGGCCCCATTGTAATTTTTTTTTGATTTTAGTGAATAAATACGTTAAATATTAATTTCAAATTTTTTAACCCCCAAAAGGCACATCCTTGCACGAGACCGCGTCGTTTGAGCCATTGCGTGCAAAAATCCGCCGAAGGGTCTGACCTGTAGGTGAGTTTCATAAAAAAGGTATATGTACAGCTAGAAAAATTTTTGCGTATATTTCACCCATTTGCTGGGAAGCCCCCCTTGGAGGGATTTGCATAAAATTTTGCATGACGGGTACCCTCGCCGACGTAATCAACCCTGCCAAATTTTATCTCAATCGGGTCAGGGTTTTGATTCTGTGGGAGGTCGAATTTTTGGCTTTCCCATAAGAAAGAGAAGTCGCCATTAACACAGGGCTTGAAGTACCGTTCAGCCTGTGATACACTACGTTGACTGAGGCTAATGCACTAGTCTTAAAATAAACAGCATTCTAAGACTGATGTCTGTCTGGAAGATAAAAGGGAAGATTATTAGAACTGCCATTACTGTTACATATGCACGGTTATAATATAGAGTTCTTACAATTTTAGGCTTCTTGGTCGTTTTTTTGTGTTTCGTGTTCCACATCAGCGGCCAAATTTACAAAACATCGTAAGACAAATTTACGACAATGTTAGGACATATGGCAAGTGTACAACAAATTTACAATAAAACGCGATTTACAAAAAATTGTACGAAAAAGTTACGAGAAATGTATGACAAAGTTTGGACAAAGTTATAACAAAACGTACAGTAGCCTATATAATTCTCAGATAGTGCCGCAATATGTACAAATTTCGTTTGCGGTAACTTCAGGCAGCAAAATTACTGCAAAAACCATTCACTTGTTATTGTTTACATAAATAACCATTGGCAATGGCGAAAGCAGACAGCTCAGTGACACTGCATCGCGATTGGTTGAGGTCGTGGTTGAGGTCAATATAATGGCAGTTGATTGGCTGGCTAATTCTAGCAACTACGGAGTTACGACAAAACTGCAAGAGAGTCACAAAGTCGTAAAATCAGTTTCCAAAATTCAGATACGATGTTTTTGTAACAATCTTATGACATCGTAACTTGTTGATTTACGACAAAGACGCAAAGATTTTACGACAATTTTACGATTGTTGTACGATGTTTTGTAAATTAGGTCCCCCGGTTTTTCTGTAAAGGTTAAACTTTCAGTTCCATTACTGTAACGGTTAAACCCTTTGTTCTGTAATTATGCATATGTGCATTGCCTGAAAAGGCCATCCCCATCGGGTGGGACATTAAACGTTTCTCACTCACTCACTCACTCACTAGTAAATGCACGATGCTACCACTTAGCAAATAACACAATAAATAAGTAAAAAAGGGCAGCAACTCACAGCCTCGACACAGACGGCTTTGCACTGTGCGCCATTGAAGTCATCAGTACATCGAGCTAACTCTTCAAAGTCTACGTCCTTGCTGCAAATAAACATCATCGTCAATGAATCACAGTTAAAAAGGACCACAAATTATGCATATTAAATAAGGACTGACTGCATAATGGATATGAAACACAAACACGATAGTGAGGTGAACTTAATTTACACCATTATACATTTCTGATCACTATCACGAACTGACTGAGCAAAATATGCCAAAAACAGATCACAGCTTTGCACTTTGTTAGCCGACTCTAAACACTCTTCACAGCATCAGCATTAAGCAATATATTCTAGTTTAGAAAAAAACACGCTATAGAACTGCAAAATCATCATTCATAGAGCACCATTTACACTACGAACAATGATGCAATGCATTATACATTCTAGAAGCACTTTGATACCAAACTAACACAAAAGTACACGTTGCTGCTGCTGCTCCTCCTATTAGCAATAATTGCAATTAATGTCAAAACAGACAATTTTTTGGAAGTTACTCAATTTTTGGGAATTGCTAAAGTAAAACTGTTTCCATCAGCAAAAACTGTTTCTGTCAGCAAATCTACAGCAGTTACAACAATGAAACATTCTAAGTTATATATATTCATCAAATCACAACCTTTTTTGTTTCAACCTACAAAACTATTAAAAAAGAAAAGCTATGATTACAGATGGATAGATGGAAAACAAGCTGCAGTAAGCTCTGTATTTTATGACGCTATGGTGCTACACAAATTGTATTACTATTTTTATTACTCACTGAACATTCATCTTGCGAGAGTGAATCTGCATGATCCGGGCTCGCGCTTCCTCATTGGGTGACGGAAACTCAATCTTACGATCAAGCCGACCTGAGCGCAGCAGAGCGGGATCCAAGATATCAACACGGTTCGTAGCAGCTATCACCTATAGCAACAACAACAGCATTGACATATCAGAAACCATTTTTTTCATCAGTGAAATAATGCAATCCATAATAAATTTCTAGAGTGCATCTATGCAGTCTCTAATGTGTTACAATAGTGTAAGTAATTGTCAATATATGCATAACAAAAATGTTTTTAACTGCTGCCTGTAAGTATCAAAAGAAATGTCCGGTCACTTAAGATAGTCAGGAAGAGAGTAGCAGCAGACTGGACCAGCAACATTGGAAGCACAAGTGCCACAGTCCCTTAAAAGTCTCTATGTAACTATGATGTGTTTACACTACACAAGTACGTTTTAGTTGATTAACTGATCCACTAAGCAAAAAATTCAAAAACAGCAATAATCAATGTTTCCAAAAACCAGTTTTTACACAGTGGCATAACCAAACAAGAAATTTGAGCAAAGCTCACTAGACGCGCGAAAGCCTATAGCATTTCCAGTTCAGTAGTTATAGTTTTGAAAATCGCATATCATTTGGACTTGGCCCATCGGGACCATAGTACACTTCGGCCATAGGCGCGTGTGGCGTTGGCGACGGTGGTGCCTCTTTGTGAATGATATAGACTTGCGCAGCCCGATATCGCAAAAAAAAAAATCCGTAAAACCCCCTATTTTGGCGTTCAAGGTCATCCAAGGTCATTGAATTCGGCGGCAATCGAAAGCCAGTGTACGACTTCATATTAGTGATTAATAGTAACCAAAGCCTTATCTCGCACCGTTACTGAGATACAGCGTGTTATTGGCCGAAAATCACAAATTTTGACCACCCTCTCTCATTTACCCCCCTCGTTCGGGGTGACCCCCTTCGAATTTATGAAAAAGCTTTACGGTTCCTGAAACTAGAGTCTTCCAGGCAGCCGATGGTGAAGATTTTTGGAGATCCTAGCTTGGACCGTTTTTGCCTGATCCACCTGTGTGACAGACAGACGGACGGATAGACGGACAGAATTGCGATAGCTAAGACGCGCTGAAAGCATAGCTGCTTTTGCGCGTAAAAATTGAGGGCCTAACCACCCTTCCCCTCCAATCCATTTTTATCCTCTCACTTCCGCCATTCTCCCCTTCCACTCCATTCCCTCTCCTTAAAAGGAAGACCCATAAAATCCAGCTAGAGAGTCTGGAGAGTGCAAAGCCACGGAAATTGAATTTGGTGCAATATATAGCTTTAAAACATGGGATCTGGTGGCAACAATTTTAATTATTTTCCTAAGAATTAACTGACCAAATTGAAAGTTCAGTGCAATTTCATCAGATTTTCGTGTTTTATCTGGCAGATTGAGAGGAAGGGTTACACTGTGAGCTTACACCACGAGACCACAGACGTGCAGATAATATGAAATATTGAAGCTCAAGTAAAAATCTGTAGTTTGGCATCACCAGTAACGCATCATTATAAATTCAGAAAACTGTAATTAGTTAGAATACAAGTTAACTGTTAGTAGAACACTAAGAACTGCAAAACTGCAGAAAAAAACATGACATTACCCAGCAGCACTTTGCACCAATTAAATATACCACTACCGAAAAGCAATATAACTTTTAGGACTATCAGTGACTGTTCCTCCCACTAATTCCTCTATGAAATAACCTTGTAAAGTAGTAAAGTAAAGCAAAGTAGTTCACAACCTGTCATTCATGACCTCCTTAATGCTTAAAAGATGCAATACCATGAAGCACAGTTAGTAACTACACTGTGTTTGGTGAAAAACTTACCCACTAGATATCATGCAATAAAAGTGTCAAATCTGAACAAATCTGAATAAAGTTTCGTACAATTAATCCCCAATAAACTGCTGAAGCAACTGCCAAATTTTGTTGAAAAATATTACTTCTTAACAAAATTATCAAATGTTGAATACTGATAACAAATATTTTCTCTACCAATATGGCATTACATAGTGCAGTCACTCAAGCAGAAAATGTTTGCTGATGCAATCAAAATAACGTAAACAATAAACAATTGTGTTTTCTGCAAACAATCGTGTTTTAATTAAACTGTTGAGATAAGAGAAAGAGTATGGTGCTAAAAAGCTTATTGCAGAATTTCCAAGCAAGCCGTGGACACTGTCAGAATAAAACAAACAACTGCCTAATACTGGACACTTCACATTTTGAGACAACCTCAAAAAAGCCGCTGTAACTATTGTTTGCGTAGATAGATTAACTGAAATTTGGGATATTTATTGCCAATAGATGATGCACAGTTATGTAAAATTTTGCCAAAATCAGATGTTGTTTGTTTAAGTTATGCAAATGAACAAACGGGTTTACTCGTGTAATACCATATTGGTAACAGAGATATTTTGTTATCGATATTCAACAATTAATAATTTTGGTAAGAAATAATATTTTTCAACAAAATTTGGCAATCGCTTTAGAAATTTATCGTGGATTAAGCGTACAAAACTGTATTCAAATTTGTTCAGATTTGACATTTTTATTGCCTGATATCTAGGGGGTCAGTTTTTTATCGAACACAGTGTATAACTTCCAAATCCAACAGCTAAAAGAATACAGATGACTTTGTGAGTGAAACCTTTATGTCGTGATTCGGCTGAAATCCATCAAGCTGGTTCAAAAGTTCCAACATAGTTCTCTGAACCTCGCGGTCGCCAGCCTTTTCGCTGTCAAACCGCTTTGTACCTTAAAACACACGACAGATCTATGCACGCACACACTGCAATGATGATCGAACATTTGTTACAGCATCTATTTGGAGTTGAAAATGTGCACAGCTCTGCAAGGAAACCCATGATTGCGTTGCAGAAGTCACCTGCCATATGCAATTACACGGTGTTGCTTGCCATCCGACACAAGAACAAACTCCATCTTAACCCGAGCCAAGCATGCCGGTACTGACTTTTTACACCCTTGAAAAGATACAAAGGTGAGTTGACCCGGGTAGTTTGGTTATATAACAAAATGATTAACCTGTCTGCAGGCAGTCACCCATTATAGTGATAACCAGGCCTAGTATGTAGCAAGAACACCTATTTGTTGGGTATAAATTATTCTACAGTTCTCACGAATCAGGACTTTTATAGATTCCAGAGTCTTTCGCCAAGATTCTTTGCAATCAGCAGACGAAGCATAAAAAATAAACTGACATCTTGCTGCGTACCTCATCAGGTTAAGACAGAAATTACTGAAACTTTGACAAACATTAACTAGAAATACGACGGGCAATAAACACACTGAAAAAGATGTCAACGACGCTTTGCTGTTTTTCAAAAAACATTTACTTGAAGTGGACAATATCTAGCAGTTATCATTCTCAAGACTTGTGAAAACTGTGAAACCCATAAATTGGGCCTTCTGAAAAAACCTAGGTTTAGCTGAAAAACCACCCTGGTTCGGGTTTTTTTTGTAAAAAAAAACCTGTGGCATATTACCGATGGCATCAAGTTCATCAATGAAAATGATTGCTGGGTTCTTCTCCTTGGCAAGAGCAAATGCATCACGGACAAGCTTTGCACCATCGCCAATGAACATCTGCACCAGCTGTGGACCCGCCAGCTTCAAAAATGTGGACTTAGTCTGAGCAGCACAGGCACGGGCCAGCAGGGTTTTACCCGTACCCGGTGGACCATAGAGTAGCACTCCTGCAAATATAGACGTAAAATAACACCTACTACTACACAAACACAGCAGAAAATATAGTATGATAACAACAAATACTACTACAACAAATACTACTACAACAACTATTACAATACAACTACGTCTGCTCATGAGATGCGCGAGAGCCTACAGCAGTTCCTGTCCGCAGGTAATCTTGGTCTGTCTCCATTCATTTCGTCGAAATTCACTCTTATGCAGCCTAAAATCGCCAAAAAATCACTAAAAAATCCCATATTTTTAATGTTCAAGGTCAATCAATGACATCCATGTTGACAATCCTAAGAACTTTCACCAGTGCTTGTTATGATAAGCAGCATGTCTGTGCCTATCTGCAACCATTTTCACGCTAGACAAGCCAACAGCAGATAAATAACCACTTTTTAGAGAGGTACCCCTCTTTGACACGCGTGTGCAGGCCTCCTTAAACCTAGAGGGTCTGGACTTAAATTGCTAAAATCTACATTCAATGCTGAAAATTTCATATGCAGGTTGTCTTGGTCTATCTCCAGCCATTTTGGCGCAATTCACTCTTGAAATGTGGGTTGCAGACCAAAATCGCAAAAAATTCACTAAAACCCCCTATTTTGGGGGTTCAAGGTTATTCAAGGTCATCAATGTTGACATTTCTAAGAAGCTCATCACCACTGCTTGTTATGATGAGCAGCAGGTCTGTGCATATCTGCAACCATTTTCACATCAGACAAGCCAATAACGGTAGTATAACGCCTTTTCAAGGAGGGTGCCCTTCTTTCTCCCAATCGTTCATGGGGATTCCCTTCGCCTAGAGGCATGAAATTTTGTCGCAAAATACTAGTGACTCTAGGCTATCATATGGTGAAACCCCGAAGTGTCTATCTCAACTGGGCTTGGAATGGTACCAGGACGTGACACCAGAACAGACAGATGGACGGACAGATGGACAAAATTATCATAGGTAATACGCGCTATAGCTAGCTACGCTAGCTCTCACGCATAACAACAACTACTTCAAATACTACAACAACTACAACTACAACAATGTCACGTTAGTCTGAGTGGCAAAGATGCAGTCCAGCATTGTCTTGCGACCACCCAGCGAAGAGCAGAGCAGTACTCTTGGAACACAGATGTAACTGATACTAGCATAAAAACAACTACTAATACAAATACGACAACAAAACTACAACAATGTCAACTTAGCCTGAGCAGCACAGGCATGAGCCAGCAGTGTCTTGCCTGTACCTGGTGGACCACAGAGAAGTACTTCTGCAGACAGAGTAACTAATACTACTACACACATACTAACTACAATAATTACTACAACATGTACTTATTGCGAGGAATATTTCTAACCTAGGCATACTGCCTCTCCTTTCACATTTTTAAATTATACTTTTCCGTAAGCATAACACAAATCCAACTAAATTACATGCAAAATGGCCACCCAAGCAATTCACACAATGCTACAGTGACTCGTAGACAATGCACTGGTTGACAAGGCATTTACTGCAAAAATTTGTCAGATATGAATGACTACAATACGAACATCATAAACTCAGAGAAAGCTTATGAAAATTTCACAGAAAACCAATAGTGTAATCCTACAATAACCACACTGGCCCACACCGTCATAAAACGATGCACTGGCTGATTGACTTACCTTTCGGCGGCTGAATGCCCAGCGCCTGGAACCGATCTTTGTGCGTCATTGGTAGCACCACGGCCTCAATCAACTACACCCAAGTCACGCATACACAGCAAGCACACAGTTACGTAATGTACACCGTGCTTTAAAAAAACAGCCAAAATTGTTTTCCTCATAACTTCATTAAATTTTCACCAACTTTGATAATTTTTGGCACAAAGATGGCCAAGACGAGAGAATTATGTGAGGTGGACTTATTTTCCACCTCACCTAATTTATGTCAACGCACCACCATGTGAAACACAGATGCGCCAAATTGCGGTGATTATTTGTATCCAATTGCTCACCTTTGCATCATCAATTCGACAGAGGGTGCCACAAGATTTATTAATTTTGTGGTATCAAATATTTTAAGGTAAAAATAGCAGACAACAAAATAGCTAACTGACAAGCTTAAAACATGTCTAATCGATGAGTGAATGCCGTTTGATCAGTCAACCTTTGATGCCACTATCAGCCAGTGGTGTTGCATCTAAGCTATTGTGTCCGTGTATGCTGGGCACACTTTGGGCATAAACTCTGATAATTTGCAAGTGAGGTGTTATACAAACTTGCAATTGTGCCAAATGATGTACATTTCACTTACTGTGTGCTTAATTTAGTCGTTACAATGTTTACTGGAGACAACAGATCAGCGTTATGCAAAATTGAAGCATCTGTGTTTCACACGGTAGTGCATTGACATAAATTAAGTGAAATGGAAAATGAGTGCATTTTACATAACGTGGGCTCAGAACCAGAACGCATTATCTTGCGCAAAGCTAAAACCGAGAAAATCGTAAAACAAAGTTTGCAGCACGCTATAAATTCAGCCAGACAGATGACAAAAATGACAAAGCATTTGTTGTATTAGCAATTCTCTGCCGAATACAATGATAATGTTAAAGTTTGGCTACATGAAGCTGGTTTATAATATCCAAATGTAGACTGAACTACCCTGTACAAATTTTAGCCAATTTCGGCCAGTGTTTGCGTGCCAGAACGCACTATCTCGACCTGATGCGTTACTGCAGCAACGAGCGTAGAAACTGCAACAGCAGAAGCAGCAAAACACTTCATTAATTCCAATGCTGCTACTGACAGAATATGTGGACAGTGCAAGTTTATGTGAAATTCGTCATTCAAAGCCATCCTGCTGACACCGCCAGGATACCTTTGGGCACATTATTTCAAGGATGGCGTTAATGCAGCTAAAACGCTGCCGTTTCTTTTTTCGAGATAACTTGAGATGATCAAGATTAACTCAAAATTTTCAACAACCAAGCACTAATGCTCGTGATGATTAAACAAAGCAGTGTACCTCCTGAATCTGTTTGTCAAGACCTCCGATGTCTCCGTACTGCTCAGTTGGACGCTCATCCACTTCCATAGCTTTTACCCGCGAGTCATACCTACCAACCATAGTCAATACAACAACTACAACAACTACTACTACATGGCTTAGGGGTTGTAGCAGTTCATGTCGACGCTCAACTTCCATAACTTTCACTCACGAGAATCATACCTACCGACCACAGTCAATACAACAACTATAACAACTATTCACCACTACAACTACAACTCAGGAGTCATAGTAGTTCAGTTGGATGATCATTCACGGCTTTCACCTGCGAGTGATACCCACTGACCAGTCAATACAGCAACTACAACAACAGCTACACAACTATTACAACAACTACAACTAAGAAAATGTAAAAGTTCAATTGAGTGCATTTCCAGCATCATACCTACCACATAGCACACCATCCTCACCACCAAAACAACTACTACTACAGTCTACAACAACAGCAGCAGCACAACTACAAATCATGTGTCATAGCCGTTCCATTGCTTTCACTCAAAAAATTATAACTACAAGCAAACTTAAGTTTGAGCTACAAATGAACGACATGCATGGTAGTTACACTACAATCAGGTCAAAAATTTCCCAGCAGCCAAATGCGCCACAGATGGCCAGATGCTAGACTCTGCCACCAGAGGTCGGACATGGTACATCCCTAAAAAATAATTGAAGAAAGTAAAATGATGTAAAACGGGCAACGAATCCAACACAGAATTTGTTGCACAAATGCAGTAAATTGTTAACATGTTTGTTCGTGCACTGGGTTCTTGAATCTAGTGGCAACACTGGCCGCGTGCACATGCCTTTACGACATTGCCATTCAAAAACTACTTAAACTAAACTCTACAGATCAGTCTGTTGCCCTAAGGCTGGTTTCTCATAATCACAAATTTACATTCATTCGGCATTGTCCAATAACAGCTACTAATGACAACAGCTGTTGTTGGACAATGGTGATCATGTGGTTATGCAAACAGATGAGTCACTGAACAAAAAACCAGACCTTAGTGATCCAGGTGAGAAAAAAACAGAACCAATTAACAAAAAAAACTACCAAAAGAACTCACTCTTGAGGTAGAGTTTCGAGAATCAGATATGAATCTTTGTTCACTCCCTGTACACAGAACATTAAAGTACTCAGACTCTATGAAGCATGCCAAGAGTAGAATAAAATCCATGGCAAAATAAACCACAGCATCATTACATCAAAAGCAAAATTCACTAAACGGCTAACTACTAAAGTAAACCGTCTAGCTTCACTGTTCAATCTTTCCAGGGCTGATCCAAGGCATGCTAAATACAGCACAAGCACATCTCTGGCATTTTATACACTACAGTCAATAAGCTAGCATTCCTGTTCCAGAATGGGAGTAAGAATAAAAAAAGCCTATGGTAGTAAACTTAGCTAATGCTAACTGCTACTAGTGGTACTTTAACGAGATGAATGCCATAACAGCTAACAGCAATCAAACCACTAAAAGATGGATGTTATCACGTACAATAAAAATAATATGAGCACAAGTAAGAAAGTAAGTAGTTTCTTACTAACACATCACTGCATATGAGGCCATTTTGTGCAATAGCATTGTTAAGAATAACTAATTTCAAAAAAACTAGTAAAATGTCTAGGGTGAGAACAATACCAAAAAAGCTACCCAATACCCAATATTATTGGATCCTGCCGATACCAATACCCAATACCAATACCGATATCTGCTTCCTGCCACGTGTCCTGCTAGAGCTAGACATTAGAAGTGAAGTGTGTTGTGCTAACTGTGCTAGCCAAATGGTGTTAATTAAGCATTAGTTACCTCCGCCAAGGAGGTAATGTTTTTGCCAGACTTTGTCTGTTTGTCTGTGAGTTAGCAAGATAACTCAAAAAGTTATGGACGGATCTTCCTGAAATTATGAGGGTATGTCGGGAATCGCACAAACTACGAGTGATTCAATTTTTGGGGGTGATCTGGAAGGAATACTGGATTCTGAATCACTCTGAAATTTTCGTTACCATTGCTTTCAATGGGGCATAAGGGAAACCGCTGACAAACCGAAGATGGTGCTGCCACCTAGCAAACAACAATGCCTTGGCGGAGGTGTGCGGGCTCTGACTGCTTTCTAGTTTAGTCTGCTTTGCCAGCACCTGCACTCACTAAGCCCATCATTTAAGGATGCAACGTCCTTTCACTCTCTGTCCATTGCCTCTCAGCCTCTGGCTAAACTGTACCAGGAACAAAAGTCAGCCATGTTTGATCCTCAATACAGGGCAGTGGAAGTGTGGTGTCAAATTACATCATGCAGCACAGGGATGCCTACAGTCTGCATCACATGCTAGTGAGCCAGTAGTGGCAACCACCAGAGAGCACAGTGGTTGGGTACAAGGGGGCAGATGTGTGTGACTTTTCACAAATCAACTAATATTATATAGCTTACACAGGGTTCCCTCAAATCATAGAAAGTCTTGAAAAATAAACATCCTGCTTAGTTGATGAATTCAAGAGCTTCAAAATAAACAACATGCAGAACTGGCATAAACTTACTTGGTGAAAATAGAAAAAAAATTTAAAATAGTTTCCTGCCAATTTTTACTTATAAAGAACTTTGCAAATTGGACTACTTAAAACTCATCGGGCAGTATTGGTATTGGATACCACAGCCCAGAAAAGTATTGCCCAGTACCCAATACAATACAGTAATAGCAAATATTGCACAATACCCAATACCCCAATGCTAGTATCGTTCTAACCCTAAAAATGTCATACCACAAGGTCAGCAGGCTTCAGCTGTTCAGCATCAACAAGACCAATAACTGGCAAAAAATACGTCTACAAAATACACAAATCATTTCAGTCAAGTACACAACAAGATCACAAAATGATGTCAAAATTTCACAATACAAGAGAAAAAAATATGCCTTCAGCATTCCTGCTAATCGACAATTTTCCACAAGACAAAATACACGGGAAAAATTGATCCAAAATACAGATGTGCTACTGTCAACTTTTCCTGCTGCAACGAAGCAATTTAGACCAGATATTCATATCAATTAGTAAAAAGCAATGATTCAGACAGATGTTAACCAAAATCAAATTTATATGAAAGTAAACAAACTACTGAGATTGACAGCACATGACTGATTACTTTGTAATGTAAAAACTGACAGCATAGACCAGTGCTGTCCAACCCGCGGGCCGCATGCGGC
>Ga0209671_1006128_pt1 | contig 12283 bp, 10 predicted proteins | sample WorMetHERISLAND2_2_FD_187401 | JGI IMG/M metagenome (GOLD analysis project Ga0209671, IMG submission 187401) | Marine gutless worms symbiont microbial communities from Max Planck institute for Marine Microbiology, Germany - Olavius geniculatus... | ecosystem: Host-associated > Annelida >...
GGCTAAAAATTTCATAGGCCTACGCAGGTTGTCCAGGTTTATTTCCAGCCATTTCGGGGCAATTCACTCTTGAAATGTGGGTCACAGCCGAAAATTGCAAATAAACACTAAAGTCACCTACTGTTCAAGATTCAAGGTCATCGATGTTGACACCATTCAAAAGCTCGTCACTAGTGCTTGTTATGATAAGCAGCATGTCTGTGCATATCTGCAACTGTTTTTATGTTAGTCGAGATAACAGCGGTAAAATAACCACTTTTAGGGGGTAGCCCTATTTGATGCTTGCCGGCGCAGGTCTCCTTAAACCTAGAGGGTCAAGACTTGAATTGCTACAATCTGAGTTCAATGCCAAAAATTTCATTCCCAGGTTGTCTTGGTCTATCTCCAGCCATTTCGTCGCAATTCAGTTTTAAAATGTGCGCTTCAGCCAAAAATTGCAAAAAAAATGCACAAAAAAAGTCACTCAAGGTCATCGATGTTAATAAATCTTAAAAGCCCGCGGCCAGTGCTTGTTACGATAAGCGTCATGTACCACCTATCTGCAATCGTTTTCACGCTACACGAACCAATAGCAGTAAAATTACCACTTTTTAGGGGGGGTACCCCTCTTTGATGCCCACGTGCGCAGAAGTCGAAGCTGGTCAAACATTCCTCTACAACATAGCCGCTGCAGCCGCGAAGTTCGGACAAAAAATCAGCCAGCCGAAAACCAAGGTGCTGAGTTTTGGCTATGACGCACCAGTGATCACTCTTGATAGCACTCCGCTTGAAGTTGTGCCTACCTGTGTCTACTTGGGATCCTCCACTTCCGGCGATTCCATTACATACTTCAGATGAGGTGGAATGCCGAATAGGCAAAGTATCTGGTGTCTTTGCCAGACTTAAGGAGGGTGTCTGGAAGCGATGCAACATAACTTTAATAACAAAGATGAAGATCTTCAATGTGTCGTCATCACCACTTTGTTGTACGCTTTTGAGTGCTGGACGCTCTTGGCAACCGACTTGACGAAACTAGAGGTTTTCCAGATGAGCTGTCTCCGCCGAATACTAAGGGTGGGCCTAACCCGACGCGATCAGCTACGGAATGACACGATACGCCACCGTTGCATGGAACAGCCCACCGTTGAGAAGCGGGTTCAGTAGAATCGTCTTCGATGGTTTGGACATGTAAAAGGTAAAGGTAAAGGTCAGAATATAGCTCTTAAGGAGCGAACCCCTCACAGAGCTACGGAGCGTCACTTGTCATATGGAATCACAGTGTTACCTGCCACCCGACAGAGGTGAACGCGCCCCGCCTTAACCCCAGCCAGATAGGCCGGTACTCGACACGTGTGCCGAATGGACGATTTCCGCTTGCCGAAACAGCTTCTATAGGCAGAACGTCCGGATGGTTGGCGCTGTCCTCCTAATGCGCCAAGGAAACAATGGAAGGATCAGGTCGCTGCCGACGTGACGACTCATCTACCCAGGCGCCTTTATCGTGACCCCTTGACGGCGGCCGTCGGCATGACAACCAGGCTTGCCGTGGATATGAAATTTGCCATTCATATACATATCCACAGATTTTCCGTGGATATCCATGATCCATGGACATCCATGAATATATCCATATCCACAGACGCCTATCGTGCGCACATATAGCCACTAAATCTTCGCAACATACAGCAGTGCCATTCCATTCCCTCAGGCATTCCTTTTGTGAAACTGTTAAAAATAAATAAAAGTAAATAAAATAAAACACATTTGCATTGAAATATGGTTTAAGAAAAGTACTTCCCGGCAGTCATAAAAATTTACCGTAATTATTTTATTGCTCTTGCTATAGCCGACCGTTAGGTTAAGCCTTGGGTACGAACCGTACGATATGTCGTCATTCAGTCGTCTCTTCAACTGCAACAAATGTATTGTGGCTAAACGGCACGTCGTAAGGAGTTGGCGATATTGTTGGATAGGGCGATAATGACTACCTATAAGCTGTTGAAAGTAACCATGTCTCTATTTGCAGCTTTTTGGCCACAATTTGGAATGCAGTGCTTCTGCCTGCAGCCGTCACTTACGTGCGCCAAATTACCGTATCTTATCGTAGCACTGATTTTAGCGTCCAGTATAGCAACGTCACCAGATCGTGTATGGGACTGCAGTCACTCTGGAAAATTGCTCTTTCCACAACCGGAAGTCGAACACTGGCCTTCAGATATAGGCGGTACGGTCGGCCCATCTCAGCAACAGTTGGGATTTTTGTTCTCCAAGACGCATGCTGCATTCATGTAGATAAAGTTAACGCTGTGAAGAACATTTGGTTTGTACTTCCTACTAGACTTAAATTTGTTAGAAATCCTAAACGTCTGTAATTTTGTTACCATTTGATAACAAAGAATAAAAATAATCTCATAAATTGATAGACCGTTTGTTGCCCGAACAACAGTATTAAAGCACCATAGATAAAAATCTGTTGATATAGTGCACATAACTAGAAGAACCAATAGCAACAAAATAACGTCTTTTTAAGAGGTACCCCTCTTTGACGCCCTCGTTCAAGGGGAACCCCCTCACCCAGGCACAAAATTTTGTCACGACAAACTGAGTCTTTGGGTGAATATTTCACAGTGAAGATTTCATGATCCTAGCTTGCACCGTTTTGATATGTAAATACAGCAGTGTGACAGACAGACGGACAGACAAACGCCCAAATCATGGCTGATGCACAAAGCATTCTGCTATCATGCACAAAAAGTGACCAAAACTCCTAATAGGCTGCATTATGAATCCGCCTGCATGTCCCGCATGAGCATACTAGCAAAAAACATACAAAAAAAAACAAAAATTGATGTGAACAAAACTGCTGCACCAATTATCAGCTCAGTAAATTAATAGCCAGTCCTGGTTTAAGTTCTGCAGCTCTATATAGGCAGACAGTTGCATAGTACATCTGCATTGGACTAAGTGTTTCATTCTATTTCTCACAACTTTTTTGGAACATTTGAAATAATTGGCCGTGGTCGAGTCTTAAATACAATCTTGTTCCTGATGACAGCAGTGACAGTAAAGTATGGATTCTCAATGGCGCTGGAGTTGTCCTCTGTTTCCATCATCGTAGATTTCTCCGATGAATCAAAAGCTGCTTCACTGCCATGCAGTTCCGATGACCGAACGATAACTACCAAAGGCTTTTCAAGCTTAACGACTTTTCCATGCAATATATGATGACCCACAATTAGAATGGGTTGATCCTACAACAAAATATATTTCAGATAAACATAAACGAAGAATACAATTAAAAACATTCATCTTTTGAATACGTTATATATTGACTAGCTCATGACAAAAAATTTGTGCAAAAATACATCATGTGCAAAACTTCACGTCTATCAATTACATCAATTGATGGCACCACTCTGCAGTCTGCAGTGTAAAACTAAACTATTTGGGAGGGCAGTTGACTAACTGGGTGGGTGACTAAACAAACTATAATTAACACTTTTTCACCAACAGTATCTTAAGAAGTACAATAGACATGAAGTTAAAACTGAACATTGGTAAAGCATAACCACACTAAATTTTCTGCCTTCAGCTGAATCTGCACTAACAAATACAACACTGTTAATGTATGATCTTGTAGTTCATGCAGTGCAACAGATACCGATTTATTAAAATGAAGATCACCAACAAACTTCCCACTCAGACTAGCTGACTGTGATTTTGTTTCAAGGTCACCTTGTAATTCAATAATAACCATTTCCGGTATTGCTCCTGCATTCTGTGCCCTGCAAACAAACGCATCAGTCAATAAAAATAGCCATACAAAGTTTGAGAATTCTTTAATAAAGTATCCACGTAGACAGTTGCACATCAGTTGCATATCATCTAAATCTGGTTGGAAATAAAAAACAAACCACTAAGTTTTACTGGCATCAGCAGCACACTATCAACTGCTGAATTTCAAAAACATGTACTTTTGTTGTGGAACAAACAATATGTTTTCTAAATTCTGCATTCCGTATTCCGCAAAACACATCAACCAGCTTTGTTCTAACAGACAATAGTTAAACCATACCCGGAACTAAAAAATTTACCGTAATCCTAACTCTAAATTACAACCCAACCCTGCTTGAAAACTCCAGAAACTAGATTTTCGTACCAGAAGACACACACAATAAAAATAAGTCCCACTTTCGAACACTTCCTAATAATTTACACTGCAGCTAAACACCCAAGCCTCTCCCTAGACACACCCCGTGCTAACGCCTATGAAAGCTGCTGCATATGCATGGTGTTATTGACCGTGCGCACGCACGATCCAATGTGGCGCAGAAAATGATATTGACCGTGCGAGCTCGCATGGCCTATTCATTGAAGCTGCGGTTAGGTCTAATTTCCATGCCTGTGTACAGTCTGAACTTCTGAAGTGAATTGTATGACATCTTGGGTGGTATTACGTCACCTAAGGTCACCCTGGATGGTTCCTTGGGTGGCAGGTTTTTCATAGTAAAAGTCTAAAAATTGACACGATTCGAAACTGAATATCAGCTAAGCAGAATCTTTAGTTGTCGACACTGCTGTAGCCAAAACAGCCTCAAATTATTTTTAAAGTTAGTATTCTTCTCATAACTAAGTAATAGCAGCAACATTAACAAAAAAGCGACATGCAACTCTTCAATTATATGCCACGGTAAGCGTGTGCGATCTGCGCACGGTAAATAACATGTGACCGCATATGGACCATGCGTGCGCATGGTAACTATGATCACTGGCTGGGCAATGGTAAAATGCGAGGTGCGAGGTGGATATAGTGCGAGGGAGCATGCAAGGAATTCGTGCGAGGAACGGGGTAATTAGCGAAACGGCGTGCGAGGATGCGGGAGGTCTTTTGTACGCTATTGGGGAGGGGCATGAGTAATAGTTGGCCGGCGTCAAGGCATGGACCAAGCACCATTGCTAGTCTCAAATACAGTGTATGCAAAATCATTTAATTTGCAAATAATGTAATATCAAACATAAACGGCTTGATGTTGCCGTGGGGGAAGTCGATCGCTGCCATCTCATCGCCCTTGTGGATGATCAGCATGACGTTGGGACGGTCTGGCCGAGAGAACGCTGATCGCATGAAGCGCTTAGTCCAGGTCTTTGAGGCATCGTACGCTTGGAAGTATTTCTTGTGCAGCCTGCCGTCACTGACTCTACACTCGTTTGTGCCGCCCTGATGCCACCGATAACCAACGGCCCGCCAGTCATATGCAAGATAGCAACAGATTAACAGCAAGACGTGTAAATTGTCGTAAATTTTCTTTCATCTTCTTTGCATAAGGCCTATTCAACGCGGACGTGTTTGCAGCGCTGCATAGCTCTAGAACTTACTGCGGGGACTTTTTGTTTTATAGTTTAATTTTCTTTTGATGTTGTACGTTCTTTATAAAAAATTAAATGACAAACCAATTAAGGACTTACCTATGAGAATGAAAATTACCAGCACATGCTTTTACCTTTGGCGACGTAGCTGTAGAACTTACTGCAGACTTTTTGTTTTCTAGTTTAATTTTCTACTACCAGCACAAGCCTAGACTACGCGTACAGTCATGTAACATTTATATTATTAATCATGCTATTGAAAGAATATGGTAGGGACCTATACCTTTTCGGCTGTCGTCCGGTCGGCTTGGAGTGTGTAATATCTTGAGCGGTCAGCATGTCGAACATATCATAGTAGCGATCCATGGTTTTAAGTGTAAGTACGCATTCAAATAGCTCAGTGTATGTAGACACATAAAGAAAGACCAACAACGACTGCTGTGACTGGCATAGGCCAATATATACATTTCGTGGTCAGTTAATTACTGCTTCTGATTTACTGATGTGTACTTTTCATTCATGCTTGGTTCACACTAGTAGTGCTTTGAAGTCGACGGTTTATTTGTGTGGGCACTGTGGTCAACAACAGCAGCACAGTGAGAAGCTGACTCTCACAGAACTGCTGCTTCATGCTGGTAGCCGCATGCAGTAACGGTCGTTCGCACTTCCCGGTAGGCTAATCACTGGTTATTACGTAAGCAGCAACAGTGCTGGCTGATCGCAATATTGACTGCTTCTCGGCGTGCGGCGGCGCGCGTCACGGTGCGTGCTGTGCCTTTTATGTTGCTGTGCACTGAGCGCACTCTTTAGCACGACCACCCGTTCGTTCAGAATAGTGGGTAAAGTGCAAGGAATCTATTTATGGCCGACCAATCGCGTGCCGCCTCGCACGCTCCCTCGCACTATTCCCTCCTTGCATCTCGCGCCTCGCATTTTACCCGACCCCTCATTGGCTGCATATAAGCTCTGCGGATCTATCGAAATTAGCATTAAAATAAAACATTAACTCAATAGCAACCTTATGATCAGTTGAACCATTATACCAACTGTAATACTGCCCAGTACTACACAACAGTAAACACATTCCAAGCAAATTTAATTACACGTTTATGTTTACTTTATTGTTTACATTTCACACGGACACACCCCTTCCAGTTCCCGCCACCACGCTAATGGTCTGTCTAATTACCGAATTCGTCGGATAGAATAGTGATGGTTCGATGTCAAAATTTCAATTTCGATAAAATAAAAACAAGCGAGTTGAAGTGAATTTTTTGCAACGTTAAACAGTCCTACTGCACTGTGAAGGGTGCAACAACGTCGATAAATATACAGCAAACTGCAGAAAGTTTGATAATCAGTCACAGCATACACGCCAGCAAAGGGCGAATTAAGTTTAGGCTAATCAACAAATAAAACGCAAAAAATAAGACGAACATTAATTTGTGGCAGTTCTGTTGTCAGTAAACAATGGCATAAAAAATTAAGCGGTCTTGCGTCTGTCCCCTTGATCCCCCTGTACATGGGTCATTTATATCAAATAAGCTTTGGACACAGAGTCAGTGGCGTATTTAGGATTTGGCAAAGAGGGGGCCATGGCGAGCGTGCAGAGCGCGAGCCTATAACGGGGGTCTGGGGGCGGAGCCCCAGCGGGGTCCAGGGGCAGAGCCCCTGGTCGCGAGCTGAAGCTGAAACACTTTTTGCTTCTGAATGTTCAATGGAAACCGCAAATTCGCCCATTTTTCTGAAATTTGGAAACACAAAAGACCATCAAACATTGTTGAATTTTGCAATTCTTGCTGAAAAATGGCAAAAACGCACCTTTTCGTATAAAGTTGCCTGTAAAAAATTTTCATGGTTGGGCCAAAGGGGGGGCCATGGTGCGATGCCCCCCCCCCTAAATACGCTTCTGCACAGAGTAGTAGTCCATTTGTCTCTTTATAAGACAGTTTTATACGGTATACGTAATTTGCAGCATGAATATTAGATCGAACACTTTTTAAGTTCAAAGAACTTGAACTCCTCTGAAAATGCACATCTGAATTGTACACTAAATAGGCTCAGCCATTTTTAGGGAATGTCGAAATACGCCGCTGTGCTAGCAAAAAACTGTAAGAAAATTCAACAACAAACAGAATGCAAAGTAAGACTCGGGCAACTCAGCGTGTCAGTCAAACGTGCATGCATGCGTTGTTGACAGAACTTCGCGATCTGTGACTTCAACTGGTCTCCTCGCGACATTCGTCGGTCATCGGCAGAAGAACGCCGGCCTTCTCAATGCACGCCGATTCAATCGGGTCGTCCGGTCGGTTAGCGACCAGGCATTTGTCGTCCTCGTCCTCGTGGCGCTCGGCCGCCGCCTCGATGGCCGCCGAGTTCGTCTCAAAGATGTCGACGGGCGGCGGAGGTAGTTGCGGAAACTGCCAGACAAACAGCGCTCCGTCAGCGGAAGTGCTGATGATGGTGTGCTGGTGTGGTGCAATGGCAACGCGTGTCACCGCGGCACTGTGACCGATCCCGACGTGCGTCACTTCGCCTTGGTCGTACAACCACAGCTGTACACACATGTACACCAGCAGCCATAGACCTCTTATTTTAAGAGGTCTATACATGCCAGCAGTTATACACATCAGCAATACTAGCGTATACACCTACACACCTGCATTCAGTACTGACATGAGTGTTACTTCGCCGCCGTAAAATCTCATCAAAATCGGTCCATAACTGGAAACCCTGCAGGCCCGTTGAGAGAGTGGGGTAGGGGGTAAGCTACCCCGGGCCCAGCGACGTTTGAGGGGCCCCGCCGTCGGCCAGAAATAATTATAAAGTACGCCAGAATGTACCATTTTGAAAAGAAAAATTTAAAAAAATTTTCTCCCAGAGCGGCCCCCTGAAAATGTTTTGGGACCCCACGAGAATGCTTCCCCGGGTCCCGCTGTGGCTCTCGACAGGCCTGCTGGAAACGGTCATTTTACGTTCTATTTTTAATGGCAAACATTACCAAAATCTAACCAGAGCCTCGATCCTTGGCCTCGATCATGAACTAATAATATTCCACAAAATTACCCAGAAGGACAGACAGACGGACAGACGGACAGACGGACAGACCTAGTTGTCACATAATCTCCTTTTTCGTCGGAGCTAACAAGAGAGAGTTCGAGAGAGACAGAGACCTTGATGATTTTGTCTGATCCGCCACTGAGGACGACGGCGTTGACTGAGTTGGCCAGTAGACCATCCAAACAAACACGCAACAAGACAGACAGACAGACATACAGACACAGAACCCTGAGAAGAAGAGAGACCTTGATGATTTTGTCCGAGCCGCCGTTGACGATGTAGACGCCGTCATCACTTACGTCTACGGCGTTGACAGAGTCGGTCAGCGAGCCGTCCAGCTCACGGATCAGAGCGCCGTCAAACGTCTCCCAGAAGCCGATCTTGCGGTCTGTGCCGGTGCTGATGATCTGGTGCTCGAGTGGGTGGTACGAGACGTATTTGAACAGAGTGTTCACTCGCAGCATGTGACGACGAGACCGCTGTCTGCAAGCAACATAGAGAACACGCGCGTCCTGTAGCTATAGGCCTAGTATATAAACATCTTCTTCTTTGCGTGCTAAGGCAGGTTCCAATGACGATGGCGCCATCCGACCCGGTTCTGTGCTCCTCTCTTTAATTCCTCGCAACTGATCTTTTTTTCCTCTTTTCTTCTTTTTTTCTTCTTTATAAACATAGGACTCATCATATACGACATACCAGTCTATCATTCGTTGTATATGAGGCATAAACTAATTCCTGCACTTCCAGTAGCCGTCCGTCACAAAAAAAACGTCTGTGCCTAGTTTTTAGTAAAACCCTCGAAAGAAACTGGTGCAGTTATTTTTTTTGCATTCGAAGTTTTACCGAAAAAAACTGCTTGCATCTAGGTTTGTGGAGAATATTAAGAACTTAAAATGAAATTGTTGTCCATATAAATCACACAAACCAAAAAATCCAAAACCCAGCAAAGCCCAGAAATCTAACTAGTTGCATGAAACTTAAAAACAGGTCTTTTGAACCACGGTTATAAATGCGTTAGTAGAGGTATCAACAAACGATACAATACCACAGATAGATGTAGAAAACGTTCTAAAAAATAAAAACGTCAAAAACTTAAAACGTGGGAAAAATTAAAAACGTTCAAAAACGTTGAATAAAAAACGTTGGTTATAATTTGTTTAACTTCTTGCCTAATGCCTAATGCTGTAGCGGTAGCCTGTAGGTGCAGTATACCTGGAACTACAGTATACAGGTAAAAAAACTTTGTTTAATTTCAATTCAACCGTGTGATTATAAGACCATGACACCAGACTAACCAAATATACTACATAAAAAACTTTCTATTTGGTATATTTGAATTACTAAGTAAAGTACCATCATTATGAGATATCAATTTCTTTCTGTGGTTCCAAAAATGCTTGTCAAGGTTCTTGATAGGCATTTCAATGCACGTTTTTTTAAAATAAAAAAAAAAACGTTGGAAAAAATATAAAAAAACGTTGAAAAACGTACAAAAAACGTGCAAAAATAAACAAACGTAAAAAACGGTTTGTTTACATCTACGTATAATACAGACTCAAGGTCCCAGATGATGCATGATCCGTCGATGCTGGACGTGACACACTCGCTGTCGTTTCGGCGTACCTGGATACACGTCACCTCGGCCTTGTGTTCCTTCAGCAGGAAGTGCTTGTAGACGTGGTTGACGTCGGTCACGTAGTTTGGCTCCGGAACCTCCCAGACGATCACGTGACCAAGGTCGCTGCCCGAGATGAAACGCTGACAGTTGTGATAGGCCGTGACGGCCGTCACCTTGCTGCCGTACGCCTTGTTGACGATGTACTGCAGGCGACCGGACTCCGGGTAATAGCTGCGGATACGACAGTCGCTCCAGCCTATGTTAACATCGCGTACAGGAACACATCTGATCACATCAGATTACAGTGTGTCCATTTCATTGCACAGTCAGACCATGCACGTATTAGGCCTATTACATCGTAAATACGTCAACGTCAAGTTTTCTACCAGTCTCTCTAACTCAGCAGTATAATAGTCTTAGTCTACAACTAGAAAGCAGTCAGAGCCCGCACACCTCCGCCAAGGCAATGTTGTTCGCTAGGTGGCAGCACCATCTTCGGTTTTGCAGCGGTTTCCCTTATGCCCTGAAAGCAATGGTAACAAAAATTTCAAAGTGTTCCAGAATCCAAGATTCCTTCCGGATCACCCCCAAAATTGAATCACTGTAGTTTGTGCCATTCCCAACATACCCTCAAAATTTCAGAAAGATCCATCCATAACCTTTTGAGTTATCTTGCTAACACACAGACAGGCAAACAGACAAACAAACAAACAAACAGTCTGGCAAAAACATAACCTCCTTGGCGGAGGTAATAATAGACTATTAACAAGAGGCCCTAATGGCCACGACAATGTTTATGTTTCAGTTGTCGTCATGGCACACGCATTGCAATAGTTCACCCGATTCATAATATAATGAATGTATGAACAGCACCGGATGGCCACTAACCTCTGGACCAAGTCAATCAGCTTGAGCCACAGATCCGCTTAAACTATACCATATGCATACTGTACATTTACCATCACAATTTACTACTACTACTCGACCAAAAATCATAATCATTTGCATCCTTGTAAAGCACATATTCTTAGATACTCATTTTTGCCATCCCATCGAGAGCAGAAAACTGAGTCGAAGCAGTGGCTGGTCACAGACCAACTGGGATAGTTCACGGCGCCTGCCTGTCTGCCCGCAGTCACCCATCCAGGTACTAACCAGGGGCGGCGTAGAGTAACTTCGTTGATCGAGACGAAAGCGGCGACCAAAACTCGAACTTTAAAGAGACAGAGAGACGTGTGTATCTATCAGTGTCAGTATACTGACCGCTGATGATGCTCTTGCCGTCGACAGTAATGGTGACGGCGTAGCAGTGCATGTTGGGAACACTGATACGCAGCAGCTCGCGATGATCGTTCAGGTTCCAGACACGAATGTCTTCATAGCCACACGTCGCTACCAGCTGAGAACAGTTGCTGCAGCATACACAGTTACACGTGCAAACACTGTCCGTACTAAAAGAGACAAAACTACAATTCACACGCAAGTTGCACGAAGGGCGTATGCAACCGATCGAAGCTGTCAAAAATTGCCCAAAACCAAAACTTGACGCAATTTTGTTTTACGCAGTGTTGGGCAGTTGCATGCAACTTGCAAGTTGCGCATGCAAACTGGATTTTGCACGTAGGAGCCTTCTAAGTCTAACTCGAAATGGCGACGTAGGTGATGTGTGCATTAACTTGCTACGAAGCATATGAAATATCTGCGCAACTGTAGCCCTAACACTGAACTTTGATCTTTTGAAGTAAAAATTGGTACACCACTACACCTTCGTTTTCGATAACGCACAAAACCAGTTTACAAGCACAGTGGACCTAATGGAAAATGATGACGAAAAACGAAACACAGATCACCAAACGTCGTGACAACAGTTGATTCAGTTAGTGTTGAAGTAACAGAGACGTAGAAAAGACGCTGGGTGGCTTACAAAGCGAAAGCGATGTCGTAGATACAGTCGGGGTGCGCGGTGCTGATGAGCTGCGGCTTGAAATCACTGACGTGGTTGAAGCGATAGATGTTGCTCACCGACGTCCCGACGTAGAACTGCCGTTTTACACGCACATATAAAACACGCAAGTATTATATGCACATAGCATGCACACAGCAGAAGCTTTGTCACAATAACCTATGCATGATTAGGCCCCTATTCTGTTCATATGAAAAAATTATTTATATAAAACAGCAGTACTAAGATAAGGCGGAAATTACATTCAACAAACGATGTTGGCCAACTGGCGACATATTTTACGACCGTCCCCCGAG
>Ga0209671_1006135_pt1 | contig 12280 bp, 7 predicted proteins | sample WorMetHERISLAND2_2_FD_187401 | JGI IMG/M metagenome (GOLD analysis project Ga0209671, IMG submission 187401) | Marine gutless worms symbiont microbial communities from Max Planck institute for Marine Microbiology, Germany - Olavius geniculatus... | ecosystem: Host-associated > Annelida >...
GCCTCCAACATTGCATCCCATACGTGATAGTCCATTGGGTTTATATTCGACGAATTTGGAGGCCATTGGTCTTTTGTGATGATATCTGGACAGCTGGCCTGCAGCCAGTTCTGTACGCTGCGCGGCGTTGCGCGCTGTGTGCTGACGCGCCGTCCTGCCGGAAGATGAATCCGGTGGGCAGCTGGCGATTGCTTTAAAGAAACGATAATTTAGTGATAATTTATAAACAATATAAATTGCTGTTTATCAAAACGTCACTGTGACGTCATCGGCTGTAACGTGTAACCAGTTTTTGAAAATTAAATGGCATTTTAGCATTAACATTTTTGAATGCTGAAAAATCGGTAGGCGGTCATGTTAAAAAGTCTATAACTTCGTCGTTTTTCAACAGAATCAAATTTTACTTGGCAATTAGATGTAGAAAGTTTCATTAAATACAGCTATAAAATCTCATATCAAAATCCCAAACGGTTGCTAAGAAAACGGCAAAAAAATTAGGGGTCCACTTTTTTTCTGCCGCACCCTGTAGATCCAACTCACTGTTCATGTCGTTTGGCTTGGTCTCAAGGTTGAAGCTGTAGCCTACTGCATTGCACAAATTTCAATGCTATAAGGCGTCTTTTCAAAAAGTAAACTTAACTATTTTTTAAGATATCGAGTATGAATGTGAAATCGTTTGCCTGCTGCAAGACAAGACAAGAATTTGTCTGCGTTTAAGACTAGGTTGTGATCTCTTGATTTATAATAATTATGCTTTACTGGGCAAGTCATAGGTTGTCTCTAGGTTCAAGTTTTTAAGCAACGTAGTTCCTGTGTGCTTTATATCACTGTCACGTTTGACAGTATTTTATATATATTTTACAAATTTTTGGCTGCACATAAGAAATTTTTTTACCCTGTGTTGGCCATTCGGCCAGTATATTCTCATGTTGTTCGTTAAATGTTATGCATGCAATATGTGCTGGTTGATAAATTGGAGAATAAATAAATAATAAATAAATATTTCTCCGTGCACTAATACCGAACATTTGGCGTCACACAAGTGGCCATCGGTCCTGTGACAGCCAGCAGAATTTTGTTCAAAGTTTTATTTTGTATTATTGTACGATAATTGTCGATGTCTGCAAAATAAATTATTTGACTTTATTTGATTTGACATTTATTAGATGACTACAGCATCATAAAAATCATCGTTCATATTATTAGACGGAATCGCTCCCGCAGCGCCAGCAATTCAGCCTATTGCTACACATTTCTCCGTAACGTGGACTGTTTGTCTGTCGTCTGTCTGTATGTCACAATCGTGCACCCGTTTGAACCGTTCGATGATTTCGATGTCATTTGGCAGATACACATTGTGTCAGATGGAGTCTCTGATTTCAGTCAAAACATGCAGTTGTTTACCCAAAAATGATTTATGATTTACCAGGTAGCACCATCGATCAGCTATTCCGCTTTTAACGAAATTATTTTCGTCTTAGTTGTTGTATTTTTACGCCGGTATTGTTCTACTCTCTGCGGCGAATAAAGATGAATACATTTAGATAGCGCAAGTTGCCGTATATGATGTAGTACGTATGCAAGCAGTGGGAAAGTTGCGATGAAGCAATATGTTCACATTCTAAATATTCGTATTTGCTTGCACGCAACACGACGCTTTTGTACGCTGTCAGCACGTGCCTGCTATAGGCCTGACGTATCTGCCGGGGCTACAGATTGACGATATTCGCAGGGCAGCAGAGCATAACGCTCGCTTTATTGTGATCTCTCAGCCGAGGACACTCCACTACGATGCCATCGTCTAGACCTACAGACCGCCTTGCGTCACTGAATAGGCTACTTACTTACTGCGCTACAGGTGCCCTTAGCTTTAACGATTATAATGACAAGAAAAGAGTGAGTGAGTTTGTAAGGTTTAGGGTTTAACGTCCCGCCCGACACAGTATAGGTCATTTCGGGAACGGCCTTTCCAGGCAAAAGGCACATACACATAATAACGAAACAAAAAGTTTAACCTTTACAGAAAGTTGAATCTTTATGAAACACAAAACACAAAGAACGACCAGCACCTAAAATTGTAAGAACTGCTGATTATAATTGTGCATATGAAATGATAATGGCAGTTCTAATAATGTTCGCTGTTATCTTGCAGACAGTCATCAATCTCATAATGCTGTCTATTGGAGGACATGGAGTATTAAGTGGCATTAAGGTAATGTATGGACACGTTTCAATTGCGGCGAGAGCTTTAACGACTATTTACCGCTTGTTTTTCAGAGAGTTTGTCTGTAATAGAATTTTGACAGTGGCATTATCTAGAATTCAAAGAAGGTTCGGGAAAGCTGAAGCCTTCTATGTAAATTTTATATCAACATCAAAAACAAGCAAACATGTTCAAGGTGTCAGTGCCGGGGGGGGCGCAGCAGGTTGCCTCCGGTTTAAATACGCCACTGCTCTCTGTAATTACACCCAAACTCGGAGGTATACTTTTTGACTCAGTGTGACGAATATATTGTATAATGCTGTAACCGAATATTTTCGCATGCAGCTCTGTCTTGGGGCCGAACGATCTTTTTAGGCGTAGCAAGGTGTATGTCTTTCGGACATGAAATGCGTAAAGTGCATTGCCTATAAGGTTAAAAGTTGTGTAAAAGTCTGATGTCATCGTCTAACGGTATGTACGTCGTGACTGAGCACGTGACCCGGTGTTGAAGTCGCATGCTCGCGAGCACCGTGTCATCATTTCAGCCGGCAGTGCGGCCGTCCGTCCCTGTGACGATCAGCCTCGTGTGTAGGTTGACGTGCGGCGAAGAGATAATTTACGCGTAATGCGTGCACAGAGTCGTAGCGCGACCTTTAATTACACGCATCGGCCTAGGCACGATGACAGCAGACCGCCAGGTAAGGTCGATTGTATAACCCAGCAGTAGCGACCTGGCCCAGGGTTTGCCGCAAACTATAGGCCTACCGGCAACTGCAGATGATTTACTGCATATCAGCTTGCCTCTTCTTTGCGGTATTTGAGAAACACTTGCTTCGAAATTTATAGATTTTTTATTACGCAAGACTGAGACCGAGATGTCTAAGTTGTGCACCCTGGGAAACTGGAAGGAATGCGTTTCGCATGCAGTGGCAGATGGGTTGCATTTTTAGAATGCTATTTTGTATCTAAGAACAAAGCTCACTTTTGACGAACTGTTAAATCTGCATTTTTATTTTTTTCTTCTTGCCTAATTCTTACTTTGCTTTATCCTGTAAATTGGCCAAATTATAACTAAAGGCGGTGTTGCTCGTGTGTTACTAGTATAGGCCTACTGTAAGTAAAAAATTTGATGCCGTGGAAAAAATATCGTTCGCAAATCACAGGTAAGTTTTTTCACGAGAAATTTAATTAGCATTAGCTCACAGCGATGACGTTCAACGTGCCATGTGCCTGGCTCTGAGCTACGACGGTGTCAGTTAACGGAATGGAGCGATCGATGGTTTATGGCTTTAAAACCGATCTGCCGCCAGCGAAATGCATTCCTCCGCGATCTATATCGAACATTTAGATTACTACGCAGTGTACAAAGTCATACTGTACCACGTGTGCGGGGACCTGGATTGGAACTGTGGCTGCCAGAAATTGTCCTCGCACTGCATTTTACGGCACTGGTCTGCCAAGTGTTAATTACCGCGGGCTACTGATGTGCGATACATCACACCGGGGTTAATTGCTGCTGCAGCAGCTGCCGTAGCCACAGGCTCTGTGATCGTTGTGATGATGATGATGATGATGATGACGTCAAGTGTCGCAGCAGCAAGCACATTGTGAATAATTGGCAAATATCCGACATCAGTCAACCACGACATTACATCATCTAAAGTTATTGTGCTTCAGCATAATTACTCAGAGTTTCAGCTTTACAGCGAAAAGTCTGAAAAAAAACGTTCGACGTTTGCCGACATGACGTGTTGAGCATTGCGTCATAATACAACTTTTACATGCAGTCGTAATTTTTTTGTTATCAGACATAATATTCTTTGTTATCACTAGCTGTCTAGCATCTCGAGTTAAGTGTGTTTTTGAAATTAGTTTAAATCGTTTTCATTTTCGCGCAAAATAAAAAAAAACGTTCAGAAATATCGTCGAAAATGTTTAATACGCTTTTTATGACAACTATTTAGCTGGTTAAACAGACGTTTATGAGCGTTTATTACAACAATGCAATCAATAACTGTGATTGCAGTTGGTACGACACTAATCGCTGCATGTACGTTGGCCTCATTGCTTCATGTCCGGTAGGCGAAGCGTTGCCACCGGCAGCGTGATGTGAACTACGGCGCCGCACAGAGCACGTAGTAGACCTACCGTCACGGTAGCTGAACTAAAGCCGCCGGTGGGAAAATGTAGGCTACGCACACGTGCAACAGGATAGAATAAAACGCGATAAAACGGCAATAATAACTGTGTTGCAGCATACGCTAGCCGCTGTAGTAAAATACATCTTTGCGAGTTGTGCAAATCTGCGTAGAACTAATACAGCATTTGTGTAGCTTGTGCAATAATAATAATAATAAAGCAACAATAAAACAAAACAAGTAATTTCAGCAACACTTATGAAACGCGCGACAGCTTAGCAGTTCCTGTTCGCAGGTTGTCTTCGTCTATTTCTATTCATTCGTTGCAGTTCGCTCTTGAAATCTGCGTCACAACCACAAATTGCAAAAAAAACTAAAAAAACCTATTTTGGGAATTCAAGGGCATTTAAGGTTATCGATGTTAACACCAATGAAAACTAGTCACTATGGCTTGTTATGTTAAACAGCATGTCTGTGCCTATTTGTAATCGTTTTACGCTACACGAGCCAATAGCGGTAAAATAACCACTTTTTAGGGGGCGGGGGGTAGTCGTCTTTAACGCCCGCCTGCACAGGCCTCCTTGAAGTTAGAAGGTCGGTATTTGGATTGCTAAAATCTACATTTAATGCTAAAAATTTCGTAGCCAAAAATTGCGAAAAATGTTTTACTAAAATTCCTATTTTGGGGGTTTAACGTTCAAGGTTATCGATGTTGACAAATCTAAAAAGCCGTCACCATTGCTTGTTCAACTTTGCGGCCAGTCTGTATCTATCTGCAACCGTTTTCATACTATAAGATCAAATCTGCAAAATAACATCTTTTTAGGGGGTACCCCTGTTTGACACCCTCGTTCGAGGGGAACCCTCTTACCTAGGGACATAAAATTTTGTCACTAAAAACTACAATCCTTGGGGCAGCCTACAATGTAAATATCGTGATTCTAGCTTGCAGTATTTTGATACGGTTCAAGGGTGTGACCGACAGACAAACAGACGGACGGACGCCCAGACCATAGCTAAGACACGCGAAGCATAGCTGTCGCGCCTAATAAAACTATAGATGTAAAAACATGTTTTTATATTTTTTTTATTTTTAATGTTTTTTTTGTTTTTTAATGTCGTTTTTTGTTTTTGTTAAAACATAAACGTACAAAATTACAAATATGATTTATTTCTCATGGCCAAAATGCATTCAGCTGTTTTGATCTGTACATTTAGTACCATGTTTTATAATATTTTTTTTATAAAAGTTTAAAAAAACATGTTTTTTGTGTTTTTATTTGCAAATCAATGTTTTTAACATCTATGAATAAAACTAATGAAAACAATCACCGTGAATATATTCACTGTCTATTACAGAGAAAAGCGTCGTTCTACAAATGAGTAGAGAATTTGTATTTTTGTAGGTTTTTGTATGTGCTGAAGTTGCAACAGAACTGCAAAAAAATCAACCTGATCGGTTCTATTGGTTTTTCGTGCAGTTTTATTGCATGTTTGTGGACTGCTACAATAAATCAAATTCACACGAAGTCGATGGTGACCGTCTTTAGTTGCTTTAGTTTTTTATTTTCATTTCGTCGTTATTTCATCGCACATGTGTGAGTGCCTTAAGCCGCAGTGTAAGCGGTGCTGCGCCGTCGCAGTGCTGTTGATTCATTTCATTCGAGTCAGTGCGTCTAGGCGATTGACCAGCGAGCGACGCTTCGATTAGCGGCAGCTGTAAAAGACTACTACTAGCAATCATCGGACGTCAAACGTAAACCGTTTCGATGGATAAAGAGCATGTTTCGAGATAGTTTTCGCGCCGCTGCCGTTGCTGCTGCCGCCGCTGCTATCGACGTGCGGAATGCACGGATGACCGAACGTAGATGATGGTCGTCATCGGTGTCGCTGATAATTCTGCAATGCCGCAGTCGCCTGCTCTGAACGATCGGAGGAGATCAGTATTTAGTATTTATGCAGGCGTATCTGTTTCATATTCGACATGCAAGTTAAGTTTTTTAACGAGCAAAAATGCCAGCGCCGAGTGTCGACATGAAATGCGACTGTTCCGCGTGCATTTGCCAAGCGTCTCAGGCGTTGACAATGAATAGGCCTACTATGTGCATGCTGTCTGCTCTGAGAGGTTAATTCTGAGCGACCGAGATCAGCCGTAATAGCGAGCGAACCATTCTGCTCGAACGATTTAAATGCGAGAAGGATCGGAGGCGTACTGTTGCGTATACTGTAGGTTTCAGAGTGTGACCGACGAACTGACGATTGTAGCACGTGGTTTGGCAGTCATCGTCGTGGGCTGACGGATACCGGTTAGCGCGGTGAGCGACAGACACTGCACGGTGGAGGTGCATGTATGCTGAGGGTTTCCGTGTCGTCCAGTTTGAAGTTTTTCCTTGCACAGAGTCAGAGCATTAAGCGCCACTCGTCGCAGTGACAGCAATAGTTCTAACGTGATGAGTCGCAGGCGCTGATTCCGTTCGTAACGCTCGACGACGTAGAACTTAACACAACATCATCAGACGAGGCCGACGCCGACGATGTTCTACGTGACTGGACTGGATGAGTTGTATGAACCTCGGCGCTGCCAGGTCTCCTGGTTTACCACGCAGTCCGTCTGTGATCGGCGAGGTTTGCGCAACGCACTGTCATTTTGCGGTAAGTGCTGACAGGGTGTCTGACGTAGGCTTTTCATGTAGACAATGTAGACATTTAACGTGCAAGAAGAAAGAAGGAAGTCAGACGAATAAGAGTTTAGAAAACATTGGCGAACTCGCGGCAATCAAGTCAGCTATAGTTTGGTGCAAATGTCAGTCAGCGGCCGTTTGGCACTTTTATATACATTCATCGAATGAACCGAGTGACCTCTCGCCGTGCCTGTGCCATTACGACAACACCGTAAACGTCGTACCTGTTCTTATTATTGTGATTACGTGGAATCGCTTCTTGCAGCGCAAGCGATTTCGCCTATTCTTACACATTTCTCCGTGACGTAGTCTGTCTGTCTGTCGTCTGTTACAATCGTGCACTCTGCTTAAACCTTCCGACTGATTTAGATGCTATATAACAGGTTTACTTGTGGAGTTCAGTAACGCATTGTGTTAGACGGGGGTCACTGACGTTCGGGCAAAGCGGAGATTTGGAGGTCAAACCCCCAAATTGCTAAACCGTCAGTCCTATGAAGCCACCTGGCGAATACAAACGACCATTTGTGGACGACAGCGATTCCGCTTTTTGGTTCTTGTTAGTTTTTTTTGTAACTCTGCGCTGTTACATACTTAGTATATTTAATAATTTTGATCAGTGTTTATAACCGTACTACTTGATGTGCGTGGAATGCGTGTGTCAGGTGCGTCGATGATGTCGCGTGATCGTGCAGACACTGGCAGCACTGACGACGACGGTGACATATTCTCGGTGGATTCCAGTGCAAGTGGCGGCCGTGCGTATACCAACGGTAGACCGGAGGCGTGGTGGAGCTACGGCAGTCGCGGCGGTCCTCCGTCAGCACTGGTTCCAACACACCCGAGCGCCCGCTACAGTCTGACCGGGCCGGCAGCGTTCGGAGTGGGTGGAGGCAGCGTCGGTCGACGGTCTAGTGCGTCTGGCAGTGGCGCTGATGACGAGGTCGTCTGGGACCTGAGCGAGTCGCTGGCTGAGCTCTATGAGAGAGATCAACGTCGTGAGGCGGCGTTAAGCGCCAGACCCTCGCCAGACGGCGCCAGCGGGGAAGCCACCACATTCAAGGTTGACGTCGCCTCGTGGCTGGTGGCGGACCCGGGCAACGGGTTCATGCGAGTCTTTGCACCGGGTGGGGTCGGTGTGCGGGCGTCACGACTCGTTCCCTGCACGCTGACAACCACTGCACACAAGATCTGTCTACAGCTGGGCGTCCCAGGCACTTCACTTCACATCCAGCTGGCTGGCGACGCCGTCCGGCGTTTGGAACCACACGACCAGCCGCTGACCATTCAGAACGATTACCTCACGAAGCTCGGCTACAGCAACGTGGCCGCTATGCAGGCCGAGGGCATCAGCGACGACTTGCCATACCTCGTCAAATTCTACTCCGGTACATACATGTACAGACATTGTTCAGTTTACGTTACACGAAACTTTTTGTGTATACAATCAAAATCTTTATTTATCGCGGTGATAGAAAAAAACAGAAAAATGCGTCCTCCCCCGTACCGACAGTATAGGATTATTAACCTGCCATGTGGCATGCTGTCACTGTTATAAACGAGAAATAAATGTTGTTCATTTTATCCACATACCATTTTGTGCAACAATTTACACGCAGTTCTATACGAAATATTTGTCTGTCGCGTTCTGGCGCCGTGACAGCACTCTTTGTTACTGAGGCACTGCAGATTTTGTCTGTCTGTCTGTCTGTCTGTCCGTCTGGACCAAAGATGACATGATCACCATCTCTGTCTACAGTTTTTGTCGCCAAGTTGTCGTTAAAGCGACGGTATGCAGTGCAATGATTATTGCGCTGTGGACAGGTAAACCGATGCGTCACAGCACATTCTCACGCAAGCAACTCAAGTCGTGGGTCAACACGAAGAGGGGAGGTCTGCTTCAGCAGTGGGTCTACCGCAGCTGTGTCATCTCTGGCACGCGTCTGCTCCTTTACAAAGGTAAGACCGCCATTTGCGCTATTGCTTCATTCTTCAATATGCGCTATTTGAGGCAATTTCACGCTCAACGAAATTCTTGATTTGCAAGCAAAAGTAGGAGATATTAGATTAAGAAATTGTCATTAAGCAAGACTGATACGAAGTCGAAGAATAGCCACATTACGATGACCTTGAGTCGCTTTAAAGGTCATTTAACTTATTTCAGTTTTTAGCAGCGATGTCTCGTATAGGTAAGATGCGATTACCAATAAGTAATGAATCACGAATCATATGTGGCGTGCTGTTTTAGCCGAAGTAGGCCTAGAAAGGTGGGTTTCAGGTCACGAAGTCACAGACAGCCACAGGTAAATTTTGACAGCAAAAGCATTTAATGCCACGTCCAGTCTGTTCGCTCGCGACATTTGACGCTATACGAGCGCAAATCTGCATCGACTGAGTGACGTATTCTATTAAATGTTTTGCTGGTGGCAACGTCAAGTCGCCCCGAGTGACTCAGCGGAGGCCTCGTGCATAGATCGTGTCCTAGTAAATTGACGTAGGTAGTAGATTTGGTCGTCCTGTACAAAGAGACACGTTGTACTTGTCGCTGTTGGTCGGAATGACATTTGCTTTGCTTTGCGGCTGTCACCCGGTCAGCCATTGATTTGACGTATGATAATGAGAGTGGTACAGTCGGTGTCAGCAAGACATTGTAGGCTTGGGTATCGAACTAAATCACGCAGAAACGCAGATGACAGCCGGTGAGCTTAGCAGGCTTATGAGCTAACGAAACGCTTACTGATTGTGCTTTTTATGATCCCTCAGCTATAACTATCAGATCCTTTCGCTTACAATTTCAAGAAGACGCCGGTTACACTGGTATACATTGTATGCATGCGTTCGTCAGCAATGGCTTCGTTTAGCATATGCAACAGTGTTCTATATCATATCGCATATGTCGTGCTTCTTCTGGGAAAGTTGCAATCGATGCATCAGTTTAACTGGCCACGCAGCAATATGTTGCAGTTTCAACACTGAATGGCATCGTGGCAAGGACGCAGACAATTGTTCCCCTAAATTTTAGTCTGTCGAAAAATGTCGCTTTTGTCAAAAATGTCCTCAAAAATACAAATTTGAGGCTGAAAATCCCCATTTTTGCCTTTTTTGAGGGGAATAAAATTTCAAGCACCCCGTAGTCTCATCCGTCGAATGTGGGAAATTAGCTGCTGTCTGTCAGAAAACTGTTACTCTGTGCTCAGCCTAACTTGTTACCCCCCGCTGTTGAATGCTGCTGCGGTGACTGTCTTAGCCATACTTGCTGGTTTTTTTAGCAATTATGATACTAAGTATCGATTTCATCAACATATCTGAGATCAGCGCAAACTGCAAGCCTGCAAGTACGGAGTTACTGATTGAGTTCACATACGTGCGCTGTACAGATCAGTCTCAGAAGGAGGATCCGGCCGTCTTTCAACTGGTGAAGGGTTCCGTGGAGGAGGTGAAACTGAAAGGTCACGAGCAGTGCCTCAAACTGACGTCGACGCAAAATGGAGAAAAAGTGATCTTTCTCTCTTTCACCAACGCCAAAGAGTACGAACAATGGCTGCGTCGCTGTAAAAAGGTGAGCTTCGTATACAAAGTAAAATCTGGCTCAGTTGACTCGTCACTAATAGGGTGTTTACACGATCGAGCAAACATCGAGCAGCTAGCTCGACGTTCTATGGTAATTAGCATGCTAATTAGGAGGGCGGGGGATTGTAATTGGAAGGCCTATATAACACATGATCAGCTGTAGGCTAAGAGCCTAAGCCTAGGCCTACATTTGAGCCAGGGGCGGGGTTCCATTAGGCCTGCTAGAGCCAGCTCGATGTTTGCTCGATCGTGTAAACACCCTATAAAGTTACCAACGTATAGACGTTGTAAATACCATATATGCACGTATCGTACATAAACTTTTACTAATTCCTTTCTCACTCATGCTGCCAGTATTCCTGGTAATAGTTACTTCTGTTTACTGAGTAAATATTATATTTTTCTTCTGTGGCGAAAACGATACTTCAGCTACCTACCAAAAGAATAAAATTACGTTTTTATCGTGTATAGGCAGATAGGAATAAAATATAGTCCTTTAGTTCTACTAATATGTTTATTCACTGGACACCCTACGTCTAGTTCTGGTTGTTGAAATGATTAAGAGCCGTAGAGTAGAGTGTCAGTAAGTGGAAGACAATCAGCTGTGTCTGTCTGGGCGCAGGCGACGGACAAGCTGCCGACTGTGGCGGACCTGTCTAACTGTCAGCTCGAGTACCTGCCTGAGAACCTGTTCGTCAACGATCAGCTGTCGGCGTTGAACCTTCAGCACAACACACTGCGTGAGAAACCGGTAGACGACGACGACATCTATGTCATCGGCTGGCTCGACGACCTCGCCAGGTTGTTCGCTACGTATTGCTAGTGGGCGAAGAATACACCCGTGCGCCATATTTTACAAAAAAAATTTTCACTGAAATTTGTTTGTAACCTTTGTTGTAATTTTGACAAAAAGTGAACAAAAATGATTAGAAGTACAGAACTAAAATATCTTTTTTGGTGAAGGTAATAACTCAGAGTAATACAGTGATGATGCTTAACTCACCGTGATGTTGAAATGTTTGCCTTCCAGCTCTGAGGTCAACCGTTATAAATCGTTCAAAAGTATGAGTACATTTCCCAGAGATTGGAAAACAGTCTCTTTATCGAAAACTGTTCTACTGCGAATAAAAGAGTTTTGTCTTTAATGTGACTAAAACACACTTAACTTGTGTAAGTCGAAAACACAATATCTTGAGTTTTTTTGGATGTTTGACTGTTGCCAACAGATTCAAACAGGTTAATTTGAGGTTAATTTGTTGTATGTGCAACAGATTCAAACATCTACGATCACTAAACCTGGCGGACAATGACCTGCGCACGTTTCCGCTATCCATCTGTTCCATTTCAACCCTCGTTCATCTCAACTTAGCCAGCAACAAGCTCAGCAGCATTCCGCCCAACATCTGCAAACTAAAACAGTTAGTGAACGCTTCATGTTATCATGTCTGCTTATGTGTGGTCCTAGATACAAGAAGCCATGTGTTGCTATTTTGCTAAATGGTAATTTACTTTGTGAATGATCGAATGTTACTTTTGAGAGTGGCTTGAAAATCAAAGTCTCACTTGCAGCCAAGAGAATGAAGTTTTTTTAGAGCTTTTAATTATATATATGTTTGTGTTGGGTCCACTGCCTCTCCAATGTTATTGTGTCATTTACTTCATACTTATTGTTTGCCGATTTTATTATATGG
>Ga0209671_1006136_pt1 | contig 12279 bp, 12 predicted proteins | sample WorMetHERISLAND2_2_FD_187401 | JGI IMG/M metagenome (GOLD analysis project Ga0209671, IMG submission 187401) | Marine gutless worms symbiont microbial communities from Max Planck institute for Marine Microbiology, Germany - Olavius geniculatus... | ecosystem: Host-associated > Annelida >...
GGTCATTAGATGGCAAGTTGTGTCAGGAATATTTGTGCCAAAAATTATTAAAATTTGATAATTGGTTTTCAAGATACAGTTGAAAATGTTGGGGATGTTTTTTTTGGGACACAGTGTACATCCGTTCATCACTGACCCAAGATACAACACTGGTAACAGATGACATCACATACGGATGGACAACATGAACGTATGCCTCCAGCTTTGCCTACAGAGTACAAATGGAAGGCAAAGACATGAGATTAAATTCAGAAATATGACGGTGCTTACCAAAGAGTGATTTGTTCAGACATTACACAATTCCAAGAGCTGCAATTTCAGCAAAGCAGCTATGTCAAAGTGAAGAAATTACTGAGGTGCATTAACTACCGTATTCTGTTCATGAATTATCGACAAATTTATCATTCAGTATCAGTTAGCCAGTCAACGACAGACTCCAAGTATGGAGGGATCTCTGTAATCTAGCGTTCGTCCGTGGCAGCCACCGGAGCCTGTTTCAGCTGCAGGAGTATGGATCGCATGCGTGTGATATCCTTGGCGTTACGAGAGCTCTTTGGGTTGAAGTCACACAGACGACAGACTCGCTCCCACTCGCCGCCCGGCTTTCGCTCATCTCTCTGCTGTATAAACGCGTCCTCATTCTCCCTGCAATAACAGAACATGGATGAGTGAGTGAGTGAGTAAAAAAAGTAAACATGTGTATAGCTCTTAATAGGAAACTCTTCACACAGCTATGGAGCGTCACCTGCCATATGTGATCACACAGTGTTAGCTGCCACAAGACACAGGTAAACACGCTCCGCCTTCTTAACCCCAGCCAGAGAGGCCGGTACTCGATTTACCTATCCCACAAGGATGGAAGGCTGAGTTGACATTGGTGTCGGCTATATACCGAAATGGTTTACCTGTCCGCAGACAGTCACCCATAGAAGCAGTAACCACTTGATAGTCCTGACCAGGAATTGGACGCAAAAACATTCGATCGTAAATCTGACACCCTAGCGTTACACCATCAAACCATTGTTTACACAGGTTTACAATCCCATTCTACACATTACATAAGAATTTGTCCCTCGAAGAAGGGCATTCCTGAGGCCCTCTTCCTCCCCTCAATTCTCATTCCTTTCCCCCAAATCCACTATGGGATATGGGGAGAACTGTTGTAAGCTCAAACTGCAGAGTCCAGGGTGGAAATCAAGCTGCAAACCAGTGTTTGAATTGCCGGGAGGGTTGAACCCCCCATCCCAACTCCTAACACACTGTCAAATTACGTAATGACGGATCAGCTATACACTGCACACACACGATTCACATCACAATTTTGGTCGGGCTCCAACCTTCAAAAAGTTCAACCCCCAGCTAATTTCTCACAATTCAAACACTGCTGCAAACACATTTTGGGCTAAATTAAGATGCATCACATTTTAACAAATTTTCGTTTATGTGCAATGCAAATGATGTTACTGTTTTTACAGGTGACTGATACGTTAGAAAACAAATTTCATTCGATTTGGTTTTTGGTACTCACCTCCAATGTTGGATTCTCAAGCGGGGGGGGGTATTGCCCCCTGAGCCCATCACCTAACTATGCCTATGACATGCTACAGGACATTTATAGAATGGTCACTCCAGGCAATCTCTTGCACTGGTACTGACAACAAAAATCAATCAACATAAACACCAAGTAACAATAATAACTAATAAACTACCTATATGCACATAAACAAATACATTACACGACAAAGCACATAGTAACTAATGATGCAAAACTATATGATTAAGGCGCCTTTTGTGCTATCAAACCAGGGAACATAAGCCCTATTCCATAACTCCTAAAAATTGAAGGAGTAGAGTATGCAAGGCTACAAGTAATGGATAGCATAGTAAAAGTATTGCTAAAATGTGAGTTTAACAATGGCAGATGTGTCCAAAATTTTCCCTCCGACAACTCCTTAACAGTTGTTATGTGATGATCTCGGATGAACATCTGAGTATAAATAACGAAATATAAACGAACTGTCAAAAAATCACAAATTTGTACCATAAATAACACAGTACAACAAACTTCCTATCGATGTACACCGTGTCCCAAAATTAGCGGCACCCCTGCTTCAAACATGCTAATTCAGTTTGTAGTTCATGGATTTCAACGAAACATCGTACACTGCACTATCTTAACATTACTTATAGTCACACCCATTATGACGTATGCACTTAACCGTATGTGCCCAGCGTAACGTTATTATGCCATCAGAGTTTGTTTACATTAAGATACGATCAATGCATTGTTATTAACAAAGGGATCAAGCAGAAGAGTACCTGCCTTAGACTAAGAGCTTGCATCGAAGCCAAATGTGGCCATTTTGAGCATAGACTGTAAAGACACATTCAAAATGATTGTCTCAAGGAATGTTTCAAATTTTGTAAAAATCTATCAAGTATTAACGATTTTACACTAACTTATCTGTAAGGGTGCCGCTAATTTCGGGATACAGTGTATATTGCATTTACATGTGCTGCAAAATAACTCCAAAAACAACAGAAAAAACACCGAATGTCATGCCAGTTTCACAGCTCGTTAGATGCCGCATAATAACTTACTGTACAACAAAAGCAAAATAACCCGACAGCTTTAAACATGAATCAACAGAACTGTTCCGATAACATATACCGAAACTCTTGGCTGTATAGCAAATAACTTTTTCCAGATTAACACCGTCACCCTGTGATGACATCGTAAACACAGCTTATGCACTGAATCAAAATAAACAGCAAACAATGAACATGCTCCCAACTCGATAGCCAACACCAAATAAGATTTAGAAAGTAAAGCAATGGCACGAATCCGTAAAGCTACGATCACGGCATAACAGACCCAGAAATGTACCGAGGATGGGTATCCTAAAACTTTTATGCTAAGAGTGATTTAGAATATTTCATAGAATGTATTTTTTATTGTCGAAAATTATGTTTATCACATTTGCACATGAAAATGTGATCTTTGAGTTATGCCCCGTGTACACGATGAAGCAAACGTGAAGCAAAGATAAAGCAAACGTATTCAAAATACACATGTGGGACGTGTGCTCTAAGGTTTGCTTCATGTCTGCTTCACTGTGTAAACAGGGTATTAGTTGGCAAAACTTACTTTTGGCCTGTATTACCAGTACTGCATCAGCAAAAGACAACCTAGACTAAAACAAACTAAAACAGAATAAAAAACACAAATGTTACTTACAGGTAATACAGCTAAGTTTCGGCCATTGCTTTATCATTACTTTAACGACTACGACGCAATCATGCAATACACAACAACAGAACATGAACTTGACGTAAAACAAAAAAAAACAATGATCATATCACCATTCCAGCCAGCCATTCTCACAAGCAGCCACTAAGAAAGAACACCTACAACAACTGATATTGCTTATGCACCAAACCTACCCCTGAGGTGCCTGCCTGCATTAAACAGATGCAAAAAAGCTTCAGACATCTCCAACAGACAACTCATGTCAATAAGAAGCCAAGAAGCCCGTACATTCGTAGAAAACTGGCAAAAAGACATGACCTATGCTAACTAGGAACAGACTAGCATACAGAGCATTAGCAAAGACAAGTGGAATTAGCCACAAAGAGTATAAATGACACGGGAATAAGTTTCAGATAAACTCAGTCATTACTTGCAAGAGACCAGAACTGCATGGCTTGATATATATAGTAGTTGCAATAAAACAGATGATGGCAATGTTGGAGACTACATCTGATAGTTACATGTAGTAGTAAATGAGAGATTTAGCTGCTACTAGTATAGCTACTAATTCCGCTTTTCATCTCCAGAATGACCCACTAGACGTGTTGAGCTAAATTCTACTTGCACTCATTCACTACATGGTTTCGCAGGCCTATTTTAGCAGTTATTCCAAACAAGGCTATGCTGTTTAATAACACGTTTACACGATGAAGCAAACATGAAGTAAAGATGAAGCAAATGCATTCAATATACACGTGCATGACATGCACTCAAAGTTTGCTTCACGTCTGCTCCAACAGGTAAATGGGCTATAATGCAAAATGTTGAGAAAATATATAGACCACACACACCAAATAACCAGCCATTCATCTGATGCACGAACACGGCACAATGCTCAGTACGGTATTATTAAAAGTCGCAATAAAATGCCCAAAACTTCACTGTACATATGTGTACCTAAAAATAAAAACATAACAACACCAAGTACAAGAAAAAGCAAAATGAAAAATGACTATTCTGCTTATGCATTGTGTAAACACACACTGACAGGAAAATACATACACACACACATGGATGCATTTACCTGTTGACTTTCTTCTGTTTCTCCAGTTGTTCGGTGCGGTGCTTGTACCAGTCCTCTAGCTCTCGCTTTGCCTGCTCACGCCACTCAGCTTTCTGATGTTCCGACTCGGCATCTAGTAAAACAAGAAGCCCAGCTGTCGCTAAGATAGCCGACCGTACTGGTCATCAGTGACCTTCAAGGTCATCTGAGGTCAATTATTTTCAAGTCATTTGAAAGCCGATATGCCACTTCCTATTAGTGATCAATAGCAACTTAGGCCCTAACTCACACGGTTTACCCACAATAGTGTGTACTGACCTTCAAGGTCATCCAAAATCAATGATTTTCGTGTCGTTTGACAGGGCATATGCGACTTCCTATTAGAGATTAATAGTCATGTTCCCTTCAGTACAAACACTGTGTAGTCAATTCAGTGAGTCACACACATAAACTGGAAATAAAACACACCTTTCTTCTTCAATAACTCGGCCTGCTCTTCCCGCCAGATCCTGATCTTTTCAGGTTCTGCGCGGCGTTTGTCCATACTTTTCACCTGACTGTATGGGTCAGCACCAGGCTCTGACATTCCCTGAATATAAACAAGTCCAACGATTGAATAATAACGTGTAAAAGTGGCTATACAAATGGGCAAATTCTTCAAATGAAACTCTAAAAGCACGACCTTTAAATCAACAAAAAAGATAACCACTGTGACAAGCTTTGAATAAGCTATGACTTAACCACGAACACTGGTATCCATGAAGGGCATTATAACTGCACAAAGACAGACGAGCTGTCTGATGTACAGCATGAGACTAGCTGAGAAAAGTGGAGCTCAATCAGAGAGGCACAATGGGGGTGAATTGCCCACTTGCAAATTTTTGGATGTCAGAAAACTGGCAAAAAATCTTCTTGTATCTTGTCAGAAACATTCTCGTCCAAAAATGGATAATTTTGGGCTAAAAAACCCATTTGGGGTAAAACATAGCCTCAAAATTAAAATCTTGAGCACCCGTAATTCTGTCTGTCAGAAATTTGTAACTTTCTGTCAGAACTCTGTCGGAAATTTGCATGTAGTGTCTGTCATAAAACTGCAAATTTCTGCTCCACTTACTAATGAAACCGACGATGCTATCAAATGTTGCTGCTGAGCAGAAAGATATGTTACATGTACCAGAAATAAATATGATCAGCTGGACATGTACACCATGGTCCATAAAAAATGTAACACTTTCATTTGTCTATATCTTTGCCAATTATTGACCGATTTTCAAAATTCTCATTTTGGTACAATAGAAAAAAAACACTTCAGACCAACATTGCAGTGAATGTTCTTTATGACACTAAACTGTGTAAGTATAACACAGTCTAGTGTCACACGAATCATTCATCGCAATGTTGGTCTGAAGCATTTTTTCGTTTACCGAAATTTTTGTTATTATCATTAGTTTTTGCTTACATTGATATTTCACGAGGCAGTGTAGAAATGCATTTACCATGCTGTGGGATATATAATAATCACATTATTGCAAATTGGCTGCAGAGTGTGCCAGTGATAAAATTTTGACAAGAAAAGCCTAGCTAACGCAAAGGGGAACGTGCGACGGCGGTGTATGTTTGAGGGCCCACTGTGAACAAATCTAAGCTCATCGATCCAGCAATTGACATTGGGTACAATGTATTTACATATGCCAGATGGCGCCAACATCTCGCATGAATGCAGCCGCTCTTGAAATATGTGTCGCAGCCCAAAATCACCGAAAAATCCATAAACCCCCTATTTTTGGCGTTTACGGTCATCCAAGGCCATTGATCGTGGTGGCAATCGAGAGTCAGTGTACGACTTCCTATTAGTGATTAATAGCAATCTAAGCCCTATCTCGAATCGTTCTTGAGACACAGCAACTTATTGGCTAAAAATCGCAAATTTTTCCCATCCCCTCTTATTTAGCACTTTCGTTCAGTGTGACCCCCTTCGAATGTACGGAAAAGCTTTATGGTTCCTAAAACTAGAGTCTTCCGAGCAGCCGATGGTGAAAATTTGGTAATCCTAGCTTGCACCATTTTTGACTGATACACCCGTGTGATGGATGGACAGACAGACAGAAGGACAGAATTGTGATGGCTAAGACGCGCTATAGCAGCACCTGCTGTCGCGCAAAAAAATCGGTCAATAACTGGCAAAGATATGGACAAAAGTAAAGTGGCACGTTTTTTATGGCCCACGGTGTCTATCATTAGCTCTCGAGCAATATGTATGTATGTATGCATCAATTAGCAAAAAAACAATGCAGTCAACTCACATATTCACCATCTGCATCCGAGCTGGCAACAAACCCATCGAAGTCAGCAGCTCCAGAGTCACTAACTGTGCCGTAGCCGACCGTTGCATTGAACTGGATCATTGCAATTTTATCACAACACAACAATTAGTGACAATCATAGCATTTGGTTTGCATTAAGTGCTCAGCCAGAAAATAGAAATTCCCATAGTTCAGTTTTGTTTAACACAGCCTATGCCAAAATGGCTAACCGAATAAACAAGAAATTTAAGCCAATGCTCACGAGACGTGCGAAAGCCTATAGCAGTCCCGGTTCAGTCGTTTAGCTGAAAATTGGAGTGTTTACGCTAAGTTAGTATACAAATACCAAATTCTCTATCTGGATTGCATACTGGTAACGACAGTTCCGTGGTGCCACCTTGTGAATGATATAGACTTGTGTCAAAGCCAGAAATCGCCAAAAAAATCCACAAAACCGACAATTTTGGCGTTCAAGATCATTCAAGGTCACTAAATTCAACGCCAATTGAGAGCCAGTGTACAACTTCCTATTAGTGACTAATAGTAACCTAAGCCCTATCTCACACCATTACTGAGATACAGCGACTTACTGTCCAAAAATCGCAAATTTTTCCACCCCCTTTCATTTAGCGCCCTCATTTGAGATGAACCCCTTTGAATTTATGGAAAAGCTTTACGGTTCCTGAAACTAGAGTCTTCCAGGCCGCTGACGGTGAAGATTTGATGATTCTAGCTTGCACCACTTTTGACTGATCCACCCGTGTGACAGACAGACAGACAGATGGATAGAATTGCGATGGCTAAGATGTGCTGATGAAAGCAGTTGCTGCTTTCGCGCGTAAAAATGCAAGTATTAGAAAGACAATGAGCATTCCTATCAACATCAGAATGACATGACATCACATCTGTACAGTTAGCTAGCAAAACATCCTGAACATGAAGTTGTTCAAAAATTAATTTAATGCAAAATATCAAAATTTTTGTCATTACAGAGTAAAATATACAACTAAATGTGCACGTTATTCATTAACAGATTGTAAAACTACAATAAAAACAATGCGAAAATACACTGTCTGGAAAGTTTGTTTGTATTTTCTCAAAATGTCATCAACCGCAGATAACATATTTTGCCATTCCAGTCTTGCTATGTAACATACATGACATAAATGTTGCAGAAACAATGACTAAGAACAATATTCAGATATGTCCATAATGCATATCTGTAGAGTGTTGACATCATCCCTTTTAGTAATTAACTATGGTAATAAATGCTGCAAATTACAATTTGTGCACTCTATCACTTACAGAAATCATCTGTATTAATACCTCTATTATTTTTGTGCCCCAGCAATAAAGATCTGTGGGGTTAAACTATTACTATTACTGTCATTGCTTATCATTACTATTATCACCATTATGGTATTATAACGCACATACCTCAGTGTTTTGTGTATCTCCAACACCAAAATTTTCTACAAATATAAAAATTATCAAATTCATACATTAAAAAGTTCCAACCACATTATGCCTGCGTGATGAACAGGTGAGCTGGAAAATTGTTCCACAGCCTTGGACCTGCAGCAGCAAAGCATCTGTCTCCATAGCTGCTGTAGGTCCGTCTGACGACACATGTCCTTGAGTTGGCAGAACACAGGTGACGAGTGACGACCTTTGCCTGAGACCAGCTGACAGTCGGCAGCCAGGTAAGCTGGAGCCATGCCGAACAGTGACAAGTAGACCACCTGGAGTAACCATCTTAAAATCCACCCGACACCAAACCGCAAGCCAGTGCAGCTCCTCTAACATCAGAGTTATGTGGACATAGCGTCAAGCGCCCGACACCAAATGTGCAGCCACATTCTGAACAGACTGCAGCCTACTCATCAGACAGTCAATGATGCCATAAAACATGGAGTTAAAGTAGTCCAGGCAACACAAAATAAATGCCTGGGCCAACGTCTTGACGGCATCAGATGACATCAATCTGACGAACAGTCAGAGCTGCCGTAGCTGGTAGTAGCCGCTGCAACACACGGCAACTACCTGTGCAGACAGTGTCAGCTGGCTGTCGATGATGGCGCCAAGGTTACACACTGTCTCTGAGACGTCAATACATGCCGACACCACCGGAATCTCTGAAACGTTGATTTTCGCCAGCTGCTGTTGAGAACCCAACCACATCACCTGGGTCTTGGTGGGGTTTAGTCAAAGTTGGCTGGCCTTCAACCATGCCTCGATGTCGACGACATGAAGTGAGACGTCGGACAGCAGCCGGTCACCGGCCAGTGTGCTGATGTAAACCTGTGTCACTGTGTGTCATCGGCATGCTGCAGGCTGAGTCCATGACGGTTAACATCGAGGGCCAGCTCAGCTCTGTACAGAACGTACAACAGCTGGCCCAGTACACATCCTTGCGGAAACCCAAACAGTACTGACTGCACAGAAGAAAGTTGACCACTGTAGGCAATCTGCTGCGTTCTACTGGTCAGAAATGACCACACCCAGTCAAGGACTGAGTCAGTCACTAAACCTGGCCAATCAAATCCAAATCCTGGGTCCATCACTGGCCGGTGGAAGAACAAAATGTACAAATAACACAAAGGGTTAAGGCACTATGGCAGAATCCTAGAATGATGAAGATAAGCTAAATAAAATACATAAAAAGTGCCTATAATGGCCCACATAAATATTTCGTACCATATTCACTGATAACGGGTCTCACAATTCCCTCACATAGCACAATACCGCAATACCACAATACCAGATAGAGCGCAGTTGGCGGAAGCTGCTGGGCTGGCCAGCTTTGCCTTAACCCTAACTTTAAAGAATGTGACTGGTGGCTGCACTGTCGTTGACACATGCGCGCAGTCGGCAGCAGCAGTCTGATACTGTGGTATTGTGATATTGTGGTATGTCAAGGAATAGTCACACCAATGATAACCCCCAACTATGGCTACAGGTAAAATGCGGATTGCGGATGTGAGAATGTCGCAACAGGTAATGCTGTAATTCTTCTTCTCTTCTCTTCGGGATATGTGCCAACTTGAATATGTTGAATGCTCCGGCACGGTATAAGCTGTAACTAATATTAGTTTAACCATTCCCTAACCCTATTCCTAGTCATAGCCTTATCTCTAACCACAATCCTAACCTTAATCTTAGCCGTATCCCTAACCATAGCCCTAATTGTGACATAACATCCGCAGATCCGCTTTTTACCATTGTCCCACAATGGTCTACTCATGATTACACGCAGCACATTTCCACACAGTGCCAAAAATTAACGAAAAGCACGTTTCAGCGCAGCTAAGTAGGTGCCAAGGCCCCTACTAAACCTATTGTGTGAAGTTTGAAGTGTATGTCGACTCGACTGAAGTCCTTTGCAGCGTGCTGCTTAGCATCCGTATAATCTCTGCTTGATAGGACTACGTTATGTTATTGGTAAGAGATGACGTAGTTTAACATCGAGCAGACCCAACTAATTAACTCAGGCAGCAACTCGGCAGCAGTTGCTATATTGTCAGTCGCTGCCGTGACATGGAAGCGAACACAGTCACTTCACATTTGTGTAGAATAAAGCAGAATTTAATCAGAATCGTATACAGTGTCGAATGCGTTATACAGCAGTTTCCCCTAAACTTTCTACGGCCCGCTACCGCAGAGCTAATTAGCCCCCACAGATCACAGAGCTAATATGCTCAAGCCTTTGTACATGAGCAGCGACTTTTTGATGAGTAATTAAGTATTTTCGAAAATATGCGGTGTTTATTAAATTTTTGCTGTTACTGTATAGATCTACTATTTTGTCTATCGAACTTTTCCTGATACGAGACTTTAGGCCTGTTGCTGTTATCGGCCACCCTGAACGTAGGACTTTGCTGCATTGACTTGCTGAATATTCGTATTTGTTATAATTTATCGATTTCATTGTATTATTATTGAATAAAATGTTAATCATATTTTTCTTATTATTATAGAAACTGTCAAACTGTTTAAACCTGGACTTTGAAATTGCTTATATAATTTTCTTGTATTTATGTAATGTTTTTGTGACTCTGATTTTTGTGCGCCGTGATTTTAATAAAAGATAAACTTGAGATTCTCTTGCAGATTAATGTTGATTTGTTGCTTAGCTAGCCTGTTTGTCTTACTTAGTAAGATCTCACAAAGTCGCGACCCCAAAATCGTGACACAAGATAACACCTTTGTGTACAATTGACGACTCTTTGATGATCAGTTAAATGCAGGCCGATCGTAATGCACAGCACGTTTCTGCATTGAAACGGGAAAAAAGGTAATTTTTGGTGCTGCACGGAAACGCACTGCACATACTTGTGAGCGCCCCCGCAACTACCTGCCTATTTAGCTAAACAAGCATGCATATAAACATTTTCTTTGACATTCTATGGTTACTTTTTTCAGCAAGATCAGATTTTCCTTTACGAAACCGAAACGCCTGAGCTGACCGATGCATTATGGGAACTGTGATAAACCGACCTGCGCCCATCATCCATGACAAGAGGTACGACATAAAAACAGCAATAACTTTTTGCCCCGAACATCTCAGAACGGGGCAACTTGCAGTCATGATATATATTACTAATACTACCAAAATATGACAAATGCAGCTTGTAACCAATTTTGTCCCGGTTGAATAGGACAACAATTTTCAACAGGCTGACTATCTACCTATTTCAGTCACTTCTGAAGCAATCTGGGGTGGCAGCTGTAATATAGATTTTTGCCCCCACCTCAAACCATATGTTTTAGTCCGAACAGGGCCAAAGAAATCAAAGCAAATTGATAAGCGAAATCGTCAAATAGTTGTGTTACGTCGTCATACCGAAATCATCTTCTAGCCCTGCTAACTTGTCTTGTTCTCTCATAAGAAAGTCAGCAACCAAATCTTTTTCACCATCCGTAGCGCCTGGATCATTTGTAGCGTCAGCATCGGCCATTTCGCTAACCTATTTATTATCTAAATCTAAACGAAAAATTAACATGAATAACACAACCGGAAGTACGACACGCCTACTAAACTGAACAAAACAAGTTAGTAAATAAGTAAGCATGAATAATATTGTCCCAAAGATTATAGAGCGAGCAAAGATCTGCCCGCTCTATAGTCTTTGATTGTCCAGCGCAAGCGCAATCCCACAGTATTATTTTGATTTATGTAAAAAAACTGTACAGCAAAGTTCTTCTGACATTGTGACATTCTGACGTGTTTAAATTATTAAAATGTGATTTGAGCTGTTTTATATCTACAATCACGATGTCACCCTTACGCTGTAGCCTATATAAACTGAACAGTTTGTTACATAAATATTTGCAGTTTTATTGCTGTTGGAAGTAATCTGGAGCTAAGTAAAATTTAGCAGTAGAATAACCACTACAACTACTACCACAACTACACAACAAATTTTGGGTTTTCCCATTGAAATGGCTGGTCGCCCTTGCAACAGTGCTGCACGCGCTACCGCGCAGCCTGTGATGTTAGTATCTTTTTTTATTAAAAAAAACACTTACCGTTATGTAGTTTTCACAAATGGAAAATACGAAACAAAGTTCAAACCAAGCAAATGCCGTCAGCAGGAGCGACGGCCGAATGCTGAATGCATGTCTGAACTCTCGAGTTGGCTGAAAATCCACGGGTGCTGTAC
>Ga0209671_1006137_pt1 | contig 12278 bp, 5 predicted proteins | sample WorMetHERISLAND2_2_FD_187401 | JGI IMG/M metagenome (GOLD analysis project Ga0209671, IMG submission 187401) | Marine gutless worms symbiont microbial communities from Max Planck institute for Marine Microbiology, Germany - Olavius geniculatus... | ecosystem: Host-associated > Annelida >...
TAATAAAACTTTCCCTTCCCTATTTTTCACTGGGCGCAAGCTGCGTCCATCAGGTATAGGGATAGAAATCACTGACCGAACAATAATTTCGATTTCGGAATCTAACCGAAGTCGTCAGACTATGTATTATCAGAAAAACTGGCACATTTTGGTTGCCGTAATTTATTATGTCGTTTTGTTTTATTTTTCTGGTAATCGTAAGATGCTGTTCTATCGTCGCGGGCTTAACGTCGCAGACGAAAGACTCCGTCTTCCAGAGACAGCAGGAAACAATGCTCTTGCATAAAAGTCATCAGAGATCAAAATCGGATTCATAGTTTGACGACTTAAGTTACGCATATTGAAAACCAGCCTGGTGGCATTTTTTCGGTGGCTTTTTGTCCTGAATTCTCAGGAACCGCCGACCAGCTGCAAGCCACGGTTGTATGGCGTCGGGTGATTTGCGTCATCGGCCCGGTCTCGCATCGCTTCATCGCCGTGCTGTGTCGCTCCCTGCCTGTCCGCCCGTCCCTCCGGTCCGTCTGTCCGTGCTGTCGTTTACTCGCAGTCGTACTTGTCGCTCGATGCATGCGGTCATCGCTGACTGCTTCTCGAGGGAACCTCCGGTCAGCTTATGCGCGTCCGGTTTACTTAGACGCACTCGCAGATTAAGATTGAGTGAGTGAGCGGATGGCGTGTCGGGAAGGATAGCCTAGCGTCTGAAGCAAGCAGTAATGGACGAACAAACGCCTGTCTTTTGGCACCACTATCGAGTCGCACGTCGTTTTGTTCGTTACTCGCAAAATGCTAATTTTGACCGGGGTTTCGACCTCCAAAATATTTCGTTTCCATGAGCAACCTGGGCTCCTGTCTGTACAGAGTTACTTGATACAAGAGAAAGTGTTCCTGCTAAATGACATCCCGTGGCTTTAGCGGGGTGCACGAGTGTAACAGACAGACGACAGAGAAAGAGAGGAGGAGAGAAGGAGTCTGACAGACCACGCTAAGGTGTCGTCTGTCGCGATAGTTGTTAGTTCCCATGGCAGTGTGCTGTATGTTAATAACAATATTAATGTCAGATTATAAAAAAATTGCAAAGCTATGTACAACTAGCATCAGCGGCGTAGCCTGAAATGTGAATTGGGGACCTTCTTTGCCGTCTCCTCTCTTCCCCGTTTCCTTTTATTCCCTTCTTTTCTCCTCTTTTTTTCTCACCCTTTTTTCTTTTCCTCCTCTTCCTCCCTTAAAAGTAGGACCCTTAAAATTAAGCTCTTCAGCCGGGTCTGCGGCGGAGCACCAGCCGAAATCGAATTTGGTGCATTATAGCTTTAAAATATGAGATCTGGTGGCAACAACCAACAATGTCTATTTTTTTTTTAAAATAAACTGGCCAACTTTAGTGCAGTTTAAACGTATGTTTATGTCTTGTTTAGGGAATTGGGGAGGCCTGGACGCCGCTGCACAGGCTGCACACCCTTGCCACGCCACTGGCCACCATCCACGTTATCAGAAGCGACGTGCCTATACGTTTAACCTGCGTCGTCGGGACGAAGCGTAGACCTACTGTTGTAATGACAATCATGCTAAACTTTTTACTGCGGTTATTTGACGTCGCTTTAGGGTGGTACAATTAAAAGGAAAAGAGCAGGAGATAACTGCACTGATCACACCCAAGGGATAGGCTATGGTGACGGTTGCGTTCATTGAATAGGGTGCAGACGTGCCTGCACGTCACCCTCACCAGGTTTGTCCAGTCTACATAGCGCCACAGTCGGAATATCAAAGCTAATCTCCGGGGGAGGGACGCCTTCTCTGTGTATGGCTGCTTGTCAGGGTGTGTTTGGTTCGTTTAGGCCAAAGCTCCACCCGCTTCAATTTGTCGTGCAATATTATGCAAATATTGACTAGCGTCGAGGGCATTATTGACAATTTTGTAGCCAAAGTTCGTAAAATATTGCCCGATCAAGGTCGAAGACCAAGGGCAATATTTTACAAACTGAGGGAAAAAATTCCAATAATGATCGATAACGCCAGTTGTTATTTGTTTTGTTATACCTCAACGCAAAATTTGTGTATTTTACGGTCCCTTCGAATGAAGTAAACAAACAACATGGTTGTCTGCTGATAACGTACGACGTACGGTTTAGCCACAATACAACCAGCCAGCCATCTGTCGTCGGCGTGGTCATAGACGTCTTAAATATAAATGAGGCGTGACCAGTCAATAATCGCTTTAATATTGCCTCGAGAGCAATATTAAAGCGTCACTTGATGTGAGTTAGACCAGTTGCGTTTAGGTATTTTGCGCTGATGTATAACAATATGCTGTTGAACAAGCTGTAGGCTTTTACGACAAATCCTCAGCGGGTGGAAGCGAGTGGAGTTTAGGCGACATCTGCACGGACGTCGTGACGGACGAGCGAACAAACAACTGACAATGTCTGCGCTTCGTGACCATCCTCATTTTACTTTCCCTTTAGTTCTTGATCGCCGCACTGGGCTGAGGGCACCTGCTTCTTGTAGCAGAGATGCAAAGCCAACAATGACAATGTTTGCGCTGGTGTGTTGTTGCAGACTACAGATAGATAGATGAACAATGCGTTCGACGCCTCTGGACGGCTGGTGGCTCAGCCTCGCCTGCATTCACTGGGTGATAAGCGCACAGCGACAGCTCGTCGTCGACACGGCCGACGGTCTGTAATTTTACTCCGTATCTATAACACGCCGCTCGTTATTCCTAGTGATAATCACCACGCATCACCACCGGTCATCATCTCCATGCACACAATGGCTCTGCTGCACTCGTCGCCGCCACTGTAATCAGTGCACGATAATACCGTATTTTATGCGATTCCAAAATGCCAACAGTCGTGGCCCGTATGAATGATATCGCCGGCGCATTCGAGATTTCTTTTAACCGAATGCGCTGTATAAATTCGCCGACATTTTTTTGCGCATTTGCATACTAGTCAAATAATGTTTGCAAATTAAACGAAATTGGCTGATTGATATGCATTTATAGTGACCCAGCAAAAAAGCATTACATGTAGTTTATTATGAAAATTTATTATTAGAGTGATGTTTATTAAACATTGAGTGCACTGTATATGCTCAGCACTTCTGCCTGTCTGTCTGTCCGTCACACATATAAGCTAAAACGACTAAATGGGTTATCGACTTATCTGCATTTTTGTATGGATTTGTAACTCCTGTAAAAAATAAGGGTAGGTCATTCCGTTATCTCACTGTAAGCTGCAGAAGTGAGTCATTCTCAAATTATCGAAAACCTTAATCCCCAAACACAGCTCTTAACCCAAAATTTTAATACTCAGAGTCACAGATAGATTATACCACATAGGCCTCAAAGGTATGTTAGATCGAAAGAAAGAAGACCGAAGTGAACTCATAAGTATACGAGTTGTGTTTTAAAGTTGCTCATCACGATGGTCATACTTTGACAAGCTCGTTATTTTGATCAAAGAAAAGTGCGCACAATGCTTTTTTTGTTTTTTGTTTCTCAACTACAATCGTCTAGTATGAAGAGAAAGCGCCGTTTTGTCACGTGATCTGTGACAAGTGCGAGTGTATATGCTTTAGCTGGCTTTGTTGCGGCTTAACGAACACAACACGTACAGGGTGGGCCAAAAATGGAACCATTTTTGTACACCTTATAATTTCACCAAATATTAACCAATTTTCAAATTGTTTTTACTCTCAGAATCAGAAGACAATTTGTAATAAAATTATTACTACAGATCCGACCACACTGTAAGTGTGTCGCTACACTACCTTGTAAAATGTCACTGTCAATTAATAACAAGACAATTTCTGCAGCAACACATTTTAAGAAATTAACAGCAGAAACAACGCGTTTGTTGTCTACGTTATTATCTAAAAAGTCACATCTCACAGTTTTTTCATCAAATGTTGAATGTGTCCTCTTTGCTGCTGGGCGATGCATCAAAGACTGCGACGCCACTGACCAATGGCGCGATTAGCCAAACGCTGCGGCAGTTAGCCCCACTCAGTGACAATCGCTTGCTTCAGCTGATTGACTGCCGTGAATCATCAACATTTATAGGCCATCTGTTGAAGAACATTCCGAACAGCATAACTGACAGGATTTATGTCCGCGCTGTTTGGGGGCTACATGCCAGGCTCGATCAACGTTGATCACGCAACTGGTCAGTGGCTTTGCCGGCCTGAGTGCGTCGTCTGACATTTCACAAGGTAATGTAGCGACGCATTTGAGGTTTGGTGGGATATATAATGATAGTTTTATTACAAATTGTTTTGTGATTCTGACAGTGAAAAATTTTTGACAATCGGCTAATATCTGGTAAAATTATAAGGTGTACAAAAATGGTGCCATTTTTGGCCCACCCTGTAGGATTGATGGAGAGTGCGATAGAAACAGCAGCGAATGTTCTTTTTTGATTTTGCTGTAAAAAGAGTCGGATTTGTAAAAAGCGATGATAATCCAGTATTTAGCCAACAGCGGCACGGAGACATGCATTGATAATCTTTAATTCACCGATCACGGTAGAATAACACAAAAATAACACAATAGCAACACCGAAAAAAGAAAAATAGGTCTACATATACATATACGGTCCATAGTCCACCACAGTGTCACAACAGTAGCAATGTTGTGTTTACTCTTCGCCACGTTCGAGGCTGTACGATCTCATGTGGTGTAATAATTCATAGAAAATATTTTTTTACGGCAGTCGATAATTTTTGCTTTACTCGCCCACTTGCATTAAAAACTGTGGCACAAAGCGGCAGAGACATGAAACCGAAAGGAAGAAAACTATGAATAAACGAGGAAAAGAACAAATTGATTTGACTCCGGTCTATTAATGGAGCATAGTTCCAACCGTCGTATGCGCGGTTAATTCGTCTTTAGTCCAACGACGTGTCTGTAATAATTTCATTGGTGAAATTAGTCCGGATGCCAGGTATGCACGGGTATTGATGCTGTCGCCTCAACACCTTGGGTAAGGCGGCGTCGGGCGGGGAGCTGTTCCCGCCATCAGCTGAAACCCCAGTCAACCCTGGTCCACCCTGATCTACCCCGGCCGCCCGGCTGTTCTGGCGCGGTCGAGACGAGCGAAGACGGATGTTGCGGACGTGACCCGAGATGGGATCAGACTGATTGTGCATGGCGGCTTGCTTGCTTTTGTCAACCATTTCCACATTCTCGTCTCTGCCGCCGTACAGGTGCCCCAGTATAGGACCGCTCCCCCAGAAAAGTCTCCCCAGCAGACAATTTTCTGGTAAAAATCCGCCCCATTCGAGTGGGGCGGATTTTACCGGTAAATTGTTGGCCGAGGGAGACTTTTCTGGGAAACGATTCTATAATGGGGAAAGACTTTTTATAGGCTCGCGACGTCTTAATAATAGCTCCCCCTTATTAAAATATCGCCTGCCCCATAAAAGTACATCAATTTCGTAATTATCTCTCCCCGGGTGGATTTTTCGTGTGGGAGATATTTTGATTTTTGATGTGACACCGGCGCCGACTCCGGCGCATAACGGGTGGGCGGGGTTTCTCCATCCGCAATCCTTTTTCTTCCTGGGCCACGTGACCTCGTGTGTCACGTGACCTCGCGCCACGCCGTCGCAGCTCGATTAATTGCTAGTTCCCGCCTGATTGCTGCTCGCCACGCCGCCACGACTTTGACGCATTAAAACTTCACAACTCGCTGGTCGGTCGCCGGTACGACGCCGTTAAGATAGCCGGAGATAAACCCGCGTGTACTTAGGTATATTGACGAAACGACAGACTAGCACAGCAATCGGTCGCTGTACGAACTGGCAGATTTGAGGTGAGATAGTATTGAATGAACATCTGCATTTATTATTCAAGCATATCAGCCAGAAATCGAAATAGAATAAAATGTGTTGCCTACTACACTGATTCTGATACAACGCCACTGTTTAATATTAACACTATAGTCTAGCTTATCGACAGCCTTCAGCCAATTCTGACACTTGAAGGAAACGACTAAAGCGAACTAAACGAACACAGTACGATGCAGTACATAAATTACTCCGAGAAAAAGGGCAGATTTGGGAGTCAAACTCAGCCAAAACATGCAATTGCATATTTCTGCTAAATTGTCAGTCCAAACAAATACAACCGAGCGATTCCGTCCATCGTCCAATTACTTTGCTACTTATTTTTTACCATTAACTAGTATGCGGTGAATAAAATTGCTAACAAACGTCGAAGCACGATTAGCGAAAAAAAAACTGTCAGTGTCGGCAACTGTCAGTGTGTGTCGGCTGACAGTCGCTAGTCAGGTACAGCAACGAGCGACTGCGGCAGCTGGGCCAGGCTTTCGATTGAACTGGGAGGATGCTGTGAAGGTGTATTGAGCATCTGCGTCCGTCCGTACGTCCGTTCGTCCCCTTTGTCCGTCCGTTTGCGTGCGTGTGTGTGTGTCTACTGCTTGCGCGGAGATTGCGATAAAAAAATTTAACGGTGGCGGCGGCTGCTCGTCAACGTGCGCTAGCTAGCTAACACAGGTCAACGGCATGAATCCAGTGTCGAAATAATCACCCAGGGAAGACGCCGGATCCAGGATTTTTAATAAAACGCGCCTGCCTCCTGCAACGCCACCGGTTATCGACAAACGACGCTGTTCTGTGGCCGTTTTCGTCGACCGGAAAAAATTAAAAGAGACACAACGACGTAACACACTGTATCGACCGACAGCGGTAGGGGTTAGCTTGTACGTCAATCTAATACGACGCTACGCGATGTGTAAAAGGTAAAAATAAACGTAAAGGTGGTGTATAGCTCTTAATAAGAAACCCTTCACAGAGCTACGGAGCGTCACCTGCCATATGGTACTACACAGTGGTAGCTGCCACCCGACACGGGTGAACGCGCCTCGCCTTAACTCCAGCCATGCAGTGGCAGCCAGACAGGCCGGTACTCGATTTATCTACCCCGGAGGGATGGAAGACTGAGTTGACCTTGGTGTTAGTTATATACGAAGATGGTTTGCAGTCACCCATCCAAGTAGTAACCACTTGATAATGTCCCGACCTGGAATTGAACCCACAACTATTCGATCATAAGTTTGACACCCTACTGTTACACCACCAGGACAATAAGTGGTAGGCCTAACCTGCCCCAAATAAGGCTCAAAGTAATTTAGCAATGCTATTTCGGGAACAGTGAATTCGTATGGCACAGTTTGACGCTGCCGCATGCTGTCTATAAGTCCGGTTGTAGTTTGCAATGCGCTATTTGACTGAAGGTTCTGGCTGAAATACGACGTGTGGCCGAGATGATTAGAAGTCAGGAGGATCGATGTCATTTTGATTTGATGACACAAAGGTATGAGAACCCGAGAGGGACGACGACTTTGTCACAAGACAGAATTAAGTAGCCTGCACGTACCGCCAACGCTGGTCACTAGAACCAAAAAAACAGAAGAGAAGAAGAAGAGTAAAGAATAACTCAAAATCGCAAAGCGCCAGCCGATATACTTCGCACCGATCAACCGAACTGTTTAGGCCTATCCAGAGTTTAGCTTCGCGTCAGCCAGCAGCATCCATCCGTCCACGAACGGCAGCCGCTGAGGACAGAAAATCGCTCGGTTTTAGTTTTGTGACAGCAAATCATGATGAATGTGCGGGTGTGATCGCACACGCTCACACACACCTACACCCTTTCCTTTTTTTGTCTCTCCCAGTATCCCGCCAAAATCTCGTCCGTGGAGATTGCTGCATGTGCTACTTGCTAAACGTGATTACGGGACGATTCGTTGGGTCGTTTTGATAGCTGTATTAGAACGATTCGTGCACTGGGAGGGGAGGACAGGACAGGAGAGCGAATGCTATAGGAGTGCTGTTTTGTTGATGGTTAATTTTTGCAGCCAACAGATGGCTAGAAGTTCAAAGTAAACCAACTAAAACTTCGCAAAACTCACTAGCGACATATATGACGAAAACCAAGTCATATGCAATACACTTTCTGTTATTCACTATTTCGCACAAGGCGGCATTAAATCGGGCTGAATAAATCGTCATACTGCAGCATCAAAGGAGATGCACGGATAGTCTCAATACCCTAGACGCAGAGCAGACGGTGTCCATCCGTCGGTAGTACTCAAGTCGGTGAAGCAAGTCTGCGAGACCGCATCGTGATCACCCCGCGTCATCTGACACATAGATCCGTGCATGTACGTGTGAATTACATACCAACCACCGGTGCACCGGCAGCAGTCTTGCTGTTATTACCTCCGTCAAGGAGGTTATGTTTTTGCCAGACTTTGTTTGTTTGTCTGTCTGTCTGTCTGTCTGTGTATTAGCAAGATAACTCAAAAAATTATGGACGGATCTTTCTAAAATTTTGAGGGTAGGTCGGGAATGGCACAAACTACCAGTGATTTAATTTTGGGGGTGGTCCGGAAGGGATCCTGGATTCTGGATCATTTTGAAATTTTCGTTACCATTGCTTTCAATGGGGCATAAGGGAAACCGCTGCAAAACCGAAGATGGTGCTGCCACCTAGCGAACAACATTACTTTGGCGGAGGTTTGCGGGCTCTGACTGCTTTCTAGTTTTTGATAGGCCTACTCACGTGAAAGCTGGTTGTTTTTATAACACTGTGTGTACTTCACGGATGTGCAGATTTGGGACGAGAGTGTGTAACGGCTAACTCGTAATGATGTCGTGCTGCTTGCAGTAAATTTAGTGAGTACATGTAAAACATTAAATTTGATTCCAATGATTCCAACATAACAACCAAAAACAGCAGTCTCGTTAGTTTCTACCAACCACGCCCATAAACGTCCCAACAAATGTGCTGAATACAAAGTGGGATAATAAAAGTGTGCCATGTTCACAGACTGTGTGATATTATCGTGTTTGATTTGATGTGATATAAACCTATAATATACGTCTCTGCTTGCAAAAATTTGTCAATACTTCGCCGCGCTGATCTATAGATACGAGAAAGGTAATTTAGATATTATTCGTCACATTATTTAATAAGTTTGTGGTGACAGAAACAAAGTTTATTCATTGGTAACGTCGATCCATGATGATTCCGACACATCTGCCATGCGTGCCGGTTGCATTTAGGCATTTATTGCTGTCCGTCCGGATTCGAGTTCACACGCGCTGCCACTGTCAGGATTTGGCTTCGTCCGAGCCGGGTTGGTCGTCAGCTAGCTCGGCATTACAGCACGGTTTATGGACATCAGGTCATCGGGCTAGCCGTTGACTGGGTTGGCGGAAACGTCCGACGCCTTCATTGCCGCATATTAATGCTCGGCTTAGAGAAGAGACGCCAGTAATAATCACATTATTTTAGAATGACGGCGTTGTCTTTCAGTGATCCACAGTTTATAGGCCTACAGCGTGTTTTTATGAGCTTGTCGTCATCATTTTAGTTACTAGTTAGCTACGTGACAACTGATTCCTGCGCTCGGCTAATACTGGATAGTCTGGACTCTAGACCATGGTCTGGACACTCTGGACTTGGGTGCACGACTCGTTTTGTCTGACGTATTCAAGCGAAGTAAATTAATCTGTTGGCGTTCGCGCGAAACTTGTTAAAGCTGGCAAAAGAAGTAATTAGCCGGCTGGCATCGGGGCGCCGTAGAATTGTGCCCGAGAACGCGGCGTGTCTAACGACTCACTGGGCTCGGCTGAGTGGGCGCCACGCACATGAGCACGACTAGCGGCCAGCAATTTAGCGTAATCTCGTGGGATTCGGCGAACAATCGGACTGTCCACAGCGACAGATTACGCGTCAGCCGTCCAGACAGGCGAGAAAGACCGTACACTGCGCTGGTCCGCGGAACCGTCGCGGTCCGGATTCTGGCTGGCTGGGGTGATGTTGTCTGTCCCGGCCGGTGAACGGTGAATCGGAACCAGCAGTAGACTTGAGTTCTCACGACGACCACTGGATTACCGCCCGGATCAGATTAACACAACAACAGCGCAAAACCGGTCGGGCGATAAATCAGTAGCTCGGAGTCAGGAAGATCAGTCTGTTGTCTCCGGCCGCAAAACTAGAGCCTTTTTCAGCAGCGCGGATTTAGTTTACGTGCCGCAGTGTTCCGGTAGAGAACGTTAGATAAACTGCAGGTCACTGCACAACAGTTTCGAGAAGTTTCATGCATCTCATTTCTAACTGTTCGAATTAATAGCGTGGAGTCCACGGGTTGTGTCATGCGTTGCTCGCTGTATTTCGCTAAACCGACTTCTCGGCCACTTTAATCGATATCGTCAGGTTGGATTCTTGTCTGTTCTAGGAGTTAATTGATAATGCAAAGCATATTATTGCATGACAAGAAAGATATCGTTTGAAAATAGATTAGAGGCCTACATTATAATGCAATGTGCATTTTTTCAAAACAACGTAAAAAGCCAAGTCAGAGTAGCAAAGTAAGCTGCATATTATTACAGAATAAAATGAAATGCTTGATTGAAAATAATTAATGTCACTTCATAGATTAGAGGCAATTAAATTAATTAGCGCAGCAAAAGTTATTGTAAAAACAAACGATACAAATTGCTTATGATTACTAAAACGCATTATATAAAATATCAATATTAAATCTAAATTTACACAGTCTATTCAGCGCCTATAACATTATTTTCGTGTTTTGCAATATCATGTCTTGCATTTCCACACTCTGGCACTTGGTCCTAGACTTCCGAGCCGCCGTCGAATATCCGGATCCGCCGAAATTTTCGCCATCCGCTGGAAAAATGCGGCTAGCCGTAATCACCGCCAAATTTCCGAAATTCATTAGCCGCAAAAAATAGGTTAACCGTTCTTCAATCGTGCTTCGGTTTGGTCTGCCTTTTATACCCAATTTACATCGCCAACACTGACGCGACTCAACTGCCATGACGTTATGAACAACACTTCTGAAAACCTAAACTAAACATTTGCTCGTGGACTAATTTGAAGCCACATCAGCATGCACACATATATGAAGTTTTTTTATGTGCACTGAAAAATTATTGTTGTAGCTGCATTTTAGCCGAAAATTAGCCGTTACTTGGCCGGAAATTTTTGTTTGCGACAAAATTCGGCTAATTCACATATCAGCCGTATTTCTAGTTCAGCCGGATTTATTTTTCTGAAAATTCAGCTAGTGAGTCTACTTGGTCCGTCTTTTAGTAGAAGCTTGCTGTCCGCCTTCTTTACACGTGGTATGTCCACCTATTTCTGCAACGAAATCATTAACAATATAACGGTAGCGTGCAATGTAATTGGATGTAACGAATTTAATAATAGCAACCGTCGTGATGTTCATTGTGATGTTTTGGCGTGCACAGAGTGTAGTCGGGTAACATACAAATACGACGCTCCGCATTCACAGTCGCGCACGTTCTATTCGCCGAACTTTCCGAACGTTTACCCGGTCAATGAGGCCTGCATTCTCTACTGGTTCATCGGTGATGCTAATCACATCGTTCAGCTTCGCTTCCTCGAGTTCGATCTTGAAACTCCGTCGCACGCGTCGCATCCTCGCTCATCCAGGTACGTTATGTACACTGGTACTCTGCTCCTTATCCTACTTTAGATCTTAGTTCATCCCGCATTCTGATGCGTGCATTGGACCAAACGTTGACGCCACCCTGCTTTTTTGCTGCCAGTTCTGCAACATCTTTCTAGCGAGTGTTCATGCCTTTGACTTCTACTATGTTGCCTGACGAGCTATTCTGCATTCTTTTATTTTTAAGATGTGACCTAGGCACTTAAATGTCTGAAATGCTGGCTGTAGCTAATTTGCTTTCAGGGACGTCCGTCCCCTCTCAATTCCAGGAGGCAACTCATCCATCAACTCGAACGCTTTCCCTTTTTTTCTTCTGCTTTCTTTCCTTTCCGTTCTCTCCCTTTTCGTCTTTTCCCGCGGCTAGCTGTCTGGCAGTTAGTGGTTCTGGCGGCGCATTCACCTGTCTCGGGTGGCAGGTAACGCTGTGTGATCCCATGTGACAGGTGACTCTTCGTAGCTTCGAAATAGATTTACTACGATGAAATATACCATTTGACTATGCATTGTAACCGTTTACGCGCAGGTGTGATGACTACCTGCGTCTGTATCTGGACGTGGATGCGGGTGACGTGTTGACGTCGACCACGACGTCTAGCTACGAGCTGTGCGGAAACATCTCGGCGCTGCCGATGAAGCAGTTCTACTCGTCTCGTCAGGCGCTTGCGATGCGATTTCACTCGGACGCCCTGCGAGGCAACCGCACCGGCTTCCGTGGCATCTACCGTTTCGTCGACAGAGGTTGGTCAACCAGTCTTTCAC
>Ga0209671_1006138_pt1 | contig 12276 bp, 7 predicted proteins | sample WorMetHERISLAND2_2_FD_187401 | JGI IMG/M metagenome (GOLD analysis project Ga0209671, IMG submission 187401) | Marine gutless worms symbiont microbial communities from Max Planck institute for Marine Microbiology, Germany - Olavius geniculatus... | ecosystem: Host-associated > Annelida >...
GGGACAATATTTACATTCGCTCGGGTATGATTTTCGATACTTGGCCTAGTGTTTGTGTCATGTGATTCAACCTTCACTTATATGCAACGTTGTGAAACCAGTATATTGTAGTTGCCTGCAGTACTGTGTGAGGCTAATTGAATATTGTCCTCCAATAGACAGCATTATGAGGTTGATGACTGTCTGGAAGATAACAGGGAAGATTATTCAAACTACCATTATGTTAATTACATATACACGCGTATGATGAAGTTCTTACAATTTGGGGTTTAGCTTGTTTTTTGTGTTTTGTGTTTGTGTTAAACTTACCATTCCATTACTATGTGTTTGTGTGCATTTTGCCTAAAAAGGCCGTCCCAGAAATGACCTACAGGGTGGCCCAAAAAAACGGGGCCACTCTGTTATATAGCTTCTAACTTCAGAAATACTGCTTAGATCTACACGATTTTTTGCAGAAATCAAGGTCATTTCATTCTCAACACGAAAGCACCCTGTATATTGTGTCAGGTGGGACTCACTCACTCACACCCTGTATGTGTGACATGTGTATGAATGTATTTGTGTAGGCAAGCATGAGGGCAAGTATGGTCCAGTGAAGCTGTCAAAACGTGAAGAAGAAGAACTTGAAGCTGAAGAACAGAGAAGAAAGAAATCCATCGCTGAACGGTTGTATTAGCTGTAGTTGTAGTAGAAGTAGTAGTACTTAGTAGTAGTAGCAGCACCAATGGTATTGTTAGTAGTCTGTAGTGGTGGTGGTGGTAGTTATGGTCATAGTAGTAGTAGTTCAGTAGAGCAGAGAAGAAAGACATCTTTTGCAGAATGGTTGTTGTGGTGGTGGTGGTATTTAGTAGTAGTAGTGTTAGCAGCAGTAGTAGTAGTTATCAGTACTTAATGGTTTCATTTGTGTGAAGTTACTTTATGCCGAGCATAGTGAGTACTTACTGAGATGTGATGTTTCTGGCTATTACCATCTCAGTACAAGACCAAGCCAACGAAGCTAACTCAGCCTGGTCATTCTTCTGTGGATATGCATAATTGCTGTGGAGCTGTATGTTTGAGTGTTTTTGACAAATCGGCACAGCAGTTTGGGCACTGGACGTTTGGACACCATTCCACGATGCTGCCCTACAGATGTAATGGAATAACGTATTATGGACTGAGGTTAGAGGAGTTAAAGGGACTTGAAGAAGAGTTAAAGGAGGCATGGCATCACTTAGCTATTGACTTTTGCCAGATACCGGTAGTTACTATGAGTTTAAGGTTGCTGCTAGAACAAGAAGTTACGCAGGTGAGTTGAGTGGTATGAGAAAGTTTGCAGGTGAGACAGAAAATTCACCATTCCATATGTCCATTGATTTTAAGCCAGCAAAGAGATCTGAGAATAGGAGCGGTGTGATTTGTGAATCTAGAAGATAACTGCACCGTGTTGTATGAAACAGTAATTTCAGTAATGCGTTGCATGAAATGGTTGCTGTGATGTGTTGCAGCGATCGGCTGGAGCGTCTGGAGCGCGAGCGTCATCGTCTGGAGAGAGAGCGAGATCGAAAGTATCGTGAACAGCAGGAAAGAGCTGCACGGGAAGAGGCCGACAAAAGACAGGCGGAAATCGAGAAGAGACTACGAGAGGAGGCAGAATCCAGGTTCGTAGAAATAGTAGTGGTAGTAATAGCAGCAGCAGCAGTAGCAGTAGCATTGTAGTAGCGTTGTAGTCGTTGGCACATCATTAGCTGCACTACTAATAATGACAACAAAAATAAGAAGCCCAGCTATTGCTAAGATTGCTGACTGTACTGGTTGCCAGTGACCTTCAATGTCGTCCAAGGTCAATGATTTTCTAGTCATTTGAAAGCCAATATGCTACTTCCTATTAGTGATCAATAGCAAACTATGCCTTATCTCGCACAGTTCGGCTACAATAGCACGTAACAGCCTTCAAGGTCATCTAAGGTCAATGATTTTCATCTTATCTGGCACTTTTTGTTAGCAGTTAATAGTAACTTTGGCCCTATATCACCATGTCCAAGATATGGTTAGTTTTTCGTTGAAAAACGCACATTTTTTTTACCCCCTTCCATTCAATCCCAAATTTTAAAATGTCTCGCTAGAACTAGATTGCTGAAATTTTTTCCCTATGACTTGCCATTTAGCCACAATACATTCTTTACAGACGGCGATGGACAGACGGACAGATGACATCCTTACCATATCTCAACCGTCACTTAAGTACTAAAATCTAAATGGAACTGAAATGAGAGAAGTGAAACAAATGCTGGCATGTAATAGTGGTGGTAGTTGTTCACTGTTTGGCTGAAATGGTGGAATGAGGGTTATAATGCTAGCAACAACAGCAGTAGTAGTAGTAGTGATGCAGTAGTTGTAATCAATGTGTCTGCGTGTGGTCAGTCGAGATCGTGATCGAGGTCGTGATAGAAGACCGAGGGCTGATGAGTCACGTAAAAGACAACTGCAGCCTCGCAGCGATGTGCCTCAGCCTCGTGAAGGTTACTGCATGCTCTGAGTATACGTTTCGTCACACTGTGGAGTGTATGAATGCAGGTGACGAGGGATGATATGCTCTAGATCGTGTTAAAACGTACTTGCTTGTTTTGTGATAGTGTGTTCTGTTTGTGACATACATAAACAGATGCTTTATGGATCTGTTTGGCCCAGGGTTGATGCAATTTAAATCAAGTGATTTTCTATTTTAAGTTGAAAGTAGACAATTTTGATAACGGACATAATTTATATATCATAATTTAGATACGTGAAACTCACTTCTGTAGACTAAACTACAGACTGCTGGGAATGACAGAGGGAGGAGGGGGTAGACGTGTTTTTGCCGTCATATTTGATTGGGGGGGTTAAGAGTACTTAGCGTGATGAAACGTGGTGAAGGGGGAGGGGTGTTAATTTTTTCTTAAAATTGTGTGACGTCATTTATGGACGACCGCTTACAAGTTTCAACCATCACACTTGACTGGAATGAAATTATGGTCACTTCTAATACTGCAGTCATGGTAGTTAGAGATAGGAGGATGAAGTTACTTGAAGTATAACAATGCCATCTCAAATCCGTCAAAGAATTTCATCATCACAAATATCTAATTAAGTTTCATTTTACGATGTGCCAAATGCTTCCACAATATTTCATCAATACCTGGTTATAACCTTTTTATTAATGGACAATGGACAGACCGTGTTACGTAGCATTCTTTGGCGGAGGTAATGACGCAACAATGGAGCATTTTTTTAACATGCTGTCACTCTGTTAGATGGCAAGTTGTTATAGGTATGTCACAGCGACATCTCGTGGCCAGTTGTTCCTAATGTAAGCAGCAGCGGTTGCCAAAATGTCAAAAACAAAAATTAGTGCAACATGAACAAAAATGAAAGGTTGTAATTTAATGTAATTATGTAATTCTGTTGCTCTCAGATTATGTTCGTGATTCAAAGCGTAGCAAAGATGTGGTTGGTCGCAGCGGTGTCAGTTCGTCGAACAATCAACAGCAGCGAAGTCGATCACCGCATCATGTCCCTGCTACTAGCCGGCCCCGCGAAGCTGCTGATTATCTACCGAGAGAGGTTCCCGTCTCTCGAGGAAACTCAAGGGTAAACCCGGATGTTGGGCATGGTGAGAGGGAAAGTCATCGACAACCGCAGCATGAGAGACGAGATGTGGCGACACGACACGAAGCACCGGCAGCCACAAATAAACAGCAGAGACGACACTCGCCCAACTCTTCAGCTGGTAGACTGTGTTTTGATTTTAAACTGTCTGTGAGTGTGCATGTCAGCTTGTACAGTGTGTCTCAAAAAAAACCGGACCCCTGCTACCTTTTGCAATGACTCCAACAGTCCTGGTTCAATAGCAATAGATTTTGACAAAAATAATCGTTAGAGAATCAGCACTTCATAGCATGTGTTACTTCGCGAAAAATTTTAAGAACAGAGTACCAGCTGAGGTTTTCCTGTGGCACCAACAGTAGAGGCAACTGCACTGCAGTACTCCAACGAACCAACAACGTCAGTTATGAAATCATTAAATGTTATAACGCCAACGTTTGAAGTTGAACGAACTGTTGATTAGCAACATCATAGTCAGAAGTTACAGCAGATGTTCAAAGTGCTGTCCCTTTACTCGAACACAGGCCCGGAGACGTCTTCTCCATTCGTCGATTGCGTCATCGACAACGGTCTGCTGTAGGCCAGATCAGACCTCCACCAAGCACTGCTTCAGTTCATCTTAAGCTGGTACCCCGTTTTATGAAATATCGTAAGCCCGTAACACACTACGATATTGAGTACCTTTTGACGATTTTCTCAGCTAATCATTATTATTTTTAGGCACAGTTTGTTGGAGTTATTTCAAAACGTAATAGGGGTCTGGTTTTTTTTTGAGGCACAGTGTAGATCAAATATAACAAGGACTAAAGTAATTTGGTAAATGGTGGAATTGTTTTTTATTTGTATTCACCAGGTGGCAGCATAGACCTGACGGTTTGGCTTCAATTTGCAATTACGTGTTTTCGCTGGGGGGGTTGACCCTCAAATGTCCCCTTCCCCTGGGTCTGTCATTGGAGCTGAGATGTGTACATGGCACATGGCAGCTACGTTCGCAGGGTGGCAACGAGTGGCGGATGACAGACCATGCTATGGAGAAATGGGTAGCAGTAGGTGATTCTATCCTTTTAAAAATAAGTGGGCAGACTGTAAAGCACGATCATTTTAAATATAAACAGCGTTAGTTAGTCGTGCATATGTTGCTATAATCAAGAAGTCCTGGGTTCAACTCCCAGTCAGCTCGCTGTCAAGTGGTTATTACTTGGATGGGTGACTATCTTTTGACAGATGAACCATCTCGGTATATATCCAGTGCCAAGGTCAACTCAGCCTTTCATCCCTTTGGGGTAGGTAAATTGAGTATCGGTCTGTCTGGCTGTGGTTAAGGCACATCGTGTTCACCTGTGTCGGGTGGCAGGTAACACTGTGTGATCCCATATGGCAGGTGACACTCTGTAGCTCTGAGATGGGTTTGCTGTGTTGTAGGTTTTCCAGCTGGTTCTCCTGTCATCTGAGCAATTTCCAGTTCAAGTGGAGTTGGGATGATTGGAACGATTGCCTCACAATGGACCCGGAGATGCCCAAGCCGAAGTTTGTCCGCGAAACTCTACTCAAGTGCATGAGGTTTGCGTTGTTTAATAATTTAACATGAATGTTCATTTATTAACAGATGTCTTTCGCATTCAGTATCACTGGCATTGACTGCACTCTAGTGCTGTTAATTTTTGCGGTGTTGTTAAAGCAGCGAAGTTAGTGAAGTTATTGCTTTGTAGTACAATGCCAGCTGTTGTTGGACATTAATAAGCAAACATATGTTGTTGTCATTTGCTTTATTTAGTTTATTTAAATGGTGTTCATATTCAGACAATGATATACATTTAGATGGTTTTAAATATGAATAAATTATAAATTAGACTGAGCTGTGTATGTTTTTTAAATAAGTTACCAATAAACTATATAAATTTGTTCTGTAGAGGGCAACAGCAGTTGCCGAAATGTCAGCAAACCCAGCAAATGAAGGTTGTGAATATATCCAGCTGATAATCATGATGTATGAGGGTTGTTCAATAAATAAATTACAAAACAGCGTCATTTTGTTAGCTTTCCAAATATCAAAAATCTAAAATATATGTTTTGTAAGGAATTGTATTTTGAGCTTGTGGAGAATTTTTTTTTCACGATGACATCATTATTGTGATGTCATTTGTTCATAGAACACATTGTACATATGTATTATTTTTTCTACCAGTAATCTATCATAACTCGCAAGTGACAAACAGCATAGAAACAAAACAAATAAACTTAACAAGTTAATGTCTTTTTTAAATGTAAAAGATTCATGTTTCATTTTTACAACATGTTCGAGTTCGCTAGACATTTGTTCTATCTGTCAACCAGTTTCTGAATGCCCGATGCAGAGAATGGTGCAGGCTGCTGTCCATGCGATGAACAACTGATTGCACCTGCTCACCAAGCGTGTTCTGTTCGCTTCGTAGTACATTTGTCGCCATATATTGGATGCATCTTAGAGTGCATCTGATTTGCATTATTTTTTGACCTACACTGTTTGTTACAGGATTATTTCAGTGGCAACGTCACCGTATTTAATGTTTATAAATGACGTCACAGTGACGTCATCGTAATATTACTCACAACTGCTAATCAGAATTAAATTCCCTACAGTAAGTATATTTCAAATTTTCAATATTTTTGGAAAACTAATGAAGTGACGCTGTTTTGTAACTTAAATATCGAACAAACCTCGTATGTTGGCTGCTAGGCTGTCATACCACCAGCGTGTCTCTGAGATTGTGCCAGCAGACTTCAGCAAGTTGTTGCCTGACAAGCCAGCAGCACACTACAAGTACGATCACGATGGTCAGTGTGTGCATTTTTTTTGTATTTTTATCTACAGCTCTCTACTTCATTGTTTGTAAATTGTTTTGCAGCTGTTCAGTTATAACTAGGACTGCTGCATATTAAAACTTGTTAGATCGATTAATTTCTGAAAATTAGTCAAAATTAATGGATTAATTTTGTGATTAATTTTTGTACTCACGAAAGACAGCAAAAACTGCAGAATTCACCTACTGGTTGTTCTTATTTTTTTGCAAACTAAAACAAAATCGAAAAAGTGATGATGATGCAGTAGTCTTCGCTTGTGAAGTGCAGACTATTGAACTAACACTATACAAGCTAAAATTTTGACAACATGTCTGCTTATGAGAAACAGAATTATATTACAATGTTCATCAATCATTTTAGGCTAAGAAGTCCAAAATTTTATTCCATTAAAAAAGTTTACTTGATTACATTTTAAAACAATTAATTGATTAATTAGTCATTAATTTCTGCGGTCTTACTTTATTTGCTTGCTGAATGTGTGCTGTTCAACGTATAGGAGCGCAGCCGGGAACGATGGTTGCACAAAAGTTGAAAGAGGCGATTAAGTCAAAGTGTTCAGTGATCGAAGCCGAAGAAGTTCTACTGGATCTGCAGAGTCCTATGAGTGATTCACTCGGTATGTGTTGCATTGTATTGTATTGTATGTCCTGGCATGAACACCGATGTTATCCGACTTAGCTTTTTAGCTGCAATTGCTCTAGCGCAGGTGGTTCCGACTATAGCTAGACATTTCTCCACAGTGTGGTCTGTATGTCTGTTGGTTTTCACATTTGTACATTCAGCGCTGTGCAGTGTAGATGGCTGGTGCATTTGCAGGATACGATCCACTTAAAATTGATGTTTTTGTTCAAACCCTGCTGTTTCTTTCATCAAAGTCGTTCAGTCACTCGTTTGCTGCATTAGCCAAGTGAGTATTCATTTTCATCTTTTTTACTGTTATTGTAGCTTATAATATGCTGTGTACTTTTTTGTGCACAAAAAAACTAATGCTTTTGTCACAGTAGCTGATATGGTATGATTAGATCTTGCTCTTAATAATTGAAGATTTGTAGACATTATTATTGTAGTATTGGTATCAGTATTTTTGCTTTGCTTTAAGACAATTATTGTTTGCTATCTAACTTTTGAAAATTTCACATTCAACAAAAACAGCATTCATTGTTATTTGTAGCTATGGGTGTGTAATTGTATTTAGTCTGAAAATTAGTTGATAATGTATAAGATGAAGCCTATGGTATGAGCAGAAACAGTCTTATACTAGAGTTGTCAAATTAACGCATTAATTAATGCATTAATGTGTTAATAAATTAACGCGTGTTAAAAAAATTAACGTGCATTAAAAAAATTAATGCACGTACGTAAATTTTTGTTAATTTGCTAAATTCTGTGAAACAAAAGTTCCAATATTTTGTTAAGCTGCGGTTAATCGAGAATCGATTGAATTCAAGTAACTATACTGTAGTTGCTGTTCCATTACTGCTGTAAATAAATAATTATTCCGGAGACAGGCTAATAGATTTTTATGCTAGATATGACGTCAGTTATTGTTAATTATACGTTTTAAAATGTTTCTAACTTTCTATATTTTACATGCGGCCCCCAAACGTCGTGGGGTCCAGGGTAACTTACCCCCTTACTCTCCCTCTCGACGGACCTGGATGCGTTAATAACGTGTTAAAAAAATTAATGCAGTGCGTTAATGCATTAAAAGAATTAACGCTTTGACAGCTTCATCTTATACGTTATCAACTGATTTCGGACTAATAATCGCTTGATAGCGTGTCAGATTGTTTTGTTTATACTGTAGGTTCCATCCTTTGCTTAAGACGCTGGGTTCTAAGAAGGATACAAAAACGTCAGACGATGCTCAGGTCTGCATTCTGCGCAGCATGTTTGATTTATACAGGTCTCATCAGCAGGTATGTATTGTCATGTTTTGTCAAAAATTAAAATGTTGTTTTTTGTTAACTTTGTTACATTTCCTTAATATTTTTTGTGGTTATTCTGTTAAAATTAGGCATTTAACTGACACGTGAAGTGTAATATTTTTGCTCTTTTTCAGTATATAGTGTCTCTTGTTTTAATTTTTGTTCCAAGTAAAAATTGACGTTTGGTCAACTTTAAAAAATGAAGCAGTATGTAAAATGTGTTTCTCATGGACATGTTAAGATAAAAAGTTTTCCAAAGAAGTTTTGATTACGTCACATGGTCGTTATAAGTGCATCTGATTGGTTGAACTAGTTTAGGAACATAAGAAAAAGAAGAAGTTCTTTGGGAATGCAAAGAAAGCTGTCGAAAATTCAGAAATGAAAACTTATTTGGAATTCCTAAATCACCTGACATAGAAAGATCTTTGGATAATATCTTAGGAAAGTTGCAAAAATTTGGCCACAGAGCATTAGCCTAAGAGGTTTTTAGTAGTCTAGTGTCTACCGCTCATTTTCCAATAGACATCATTCTTTCACTGATAACTCTCTGGAGGATAAAAGGGAAGATTATTAGAACTGCCCTTACTGTTAGTTACATATGCATGCTCAGAATTGGCAGTTTCTTACAGTTCTGAGTTTAGGTTGTTCTAAGGTTTTATGTTTCATAAAGGTTTAACTTTCTGTAAAGGTTAAACTTTTTATTCCGCTATTATGCATATGCACATTGCCTGGAAAGGCTGTCTCCAAAATGACCTATGCTGTGTCGGGCAGGATGTAAAACCCTACTCACTTACTCAGTCGCTCAGTTAATAGTCTGTGCTCAGGAAATTGGTAAATTACTTTAATGTATTGATTGTCACTGTGTTCTATAGATGCAGGTTGTTCTGGTGGACAAACTGGTGAAGACTCAGATTGTAGAGTGTCAGGCTGTTGCCAAGTGGATCTTCTCTGCAGAAATGGCATCGGAACTTACCAAGTAAAGTTTGCTGTGTTTTATCAGCTGTTGTAAAATAGTTTGCTAAAAATCTGTATTTGCTAGCTTAGTAGATAGATTAGTTGCTTTTTGGCTCATAATGTACTGCATTGCTGGACAGTCAGTGTGTAAATAAATAATTGTGCTAATGTTGTTACGTATGGATGTAAGTGCAATGAAACAAAAAGTCTCAGTCGAACAGAGATGCTTAAACTGCTCCAAAGTTGTGTTACACTTAGAGCTGCACTGAATAGTTAATTTTGCTATTCAGCCAAATAAGAATATTGGCTGAATACGGATGGATTACGAATATTTGACCCATGCCCAGTCACATTGTCCAGTGCCCTGGTTTCATTGTAGTCAGTGACATTAGCTTCTGGGGTCTGATTACGGTCTTGGTATAAAGGTTTCTGTGCAGATCTCTGCTGTTATGATGAGTAAATGGTTGACGTTTCTGTGCAGTTTCTACATATGGGAAATTCTGCATTCTACGGTGGTGAAAATGAGCAAACAAGTGCACCAACTTCGGAGAGCTATCGATGACATGCGAGACAAACTCAAAGAACACGAGCGCAAAGTAATGCCATCTTTTGTCTAATGCTAGAATTTTTTCTTCAGCCAGAATAATTGTCGTATAGTATCACTACTGGTGATTCAATGAGAGTGATATAGCTTTTTGTAACATGTAGATTTCAGATGTGCAATTCATTTATATACTTTAAATGGAGATTATATGCAAAAATCACACTTTAATCAACCGAATTAGTTTCTAATTATCAGTCACATTTTACACAAAACCAGAAGTTGCATATGGGTGTAAATTGTAGCAGACACGACACAAGCACACAAAACCGTGATGTTTAATCTTATAGAAAAATTTAAAACTTAATTTTTTAACTATTAATTGTAAAATAAGATGCGAAAACATTGTATACGTACGTCGTACACAACAAGCAAATAAACCGAAAAACGGAACTTTTGAGTGATCGCTGTCGCCACCTTGAACCACAGCTGGTTCCCGTTCGCCTGTACGGCGAAGAAGACCTTTGGCTTCTTCATCGTATGAGCAACTGAGAACCAGGCACTATGAGGTAGTACATGAATATTCAGCCTCATAGCTGGTTCCCAGTCGGTTCTGGTTAGAATTTAACTACACATTTATTGTCAAACATTTTGCGCTGGTATCGTGCATGTAGTCTGTAGTAGAGGTCTACTATCTGAAAATACACTGTGTCCCAAAAAAGCATGCCCGACATTTTCGACTGTAACTTGAAAATAAATTATCAGATCTTGATAATTTTTGGTATAAATATTTCTGACACAACTTGCCATCAAATGACCTTTGAGTTTCCCATTTCACCCAATGTATGCTTCTGCACTACGTAGGGAAAGCAGATCAAGCGAAAAGTGTGTTAAAATAAACAGAAAACCTGAAAAAAAATCCCTGACATTATCTCACTTAACTTAAAGAAAGATTAGCAGATTTTAATAATTTTTGGCAGAAATATTTCAGACACAACTGACTATTAAATAAGTGTTTTAGTTTCCACCTCACCCAACGTCTGCTTTTGCACTACATGGGGAATCAGACAAAGCATAATACATGTTAAAATGAATGAAAAAACGTCAATAAATGCCATATATCCTAATCTGTGGGCCCCAACAGCCGGACTATTACAAGGTTTGACTGTCATGCAGCAGTGTGTCTACCAGAGAAAGTTTAGGAATGTTTGTGAAGTCAAGAAGCGACTGAATCAACCTGGATCGGTCTGGAGCAGAAGTTTATTGATACTGCTGTCAATGAATGGAAAAAGCATCTCCTTGCCTATGTTCGCATAGTGGGCAAACACTTTAAGCAATTTTACTGCAGGCAGATCAAAAATAGACAACTGGATGAATTGTCAGCCAAAGTGTCAGAAATATGAACAAAATGTGTTTTTACGCATTACGTTAATTAAGCAATCATATCGCATTGGATAAAAAAGTGATGTGTTTTCCCCAGGTAGTGCAGGAACAAACGTTGGGTGAGGTGGGAATTTGAACAGTCATTTGATGGCAAGTTGTGTCAGGAATACTCGTACCAAAAATTATCAAGATCTGATAATTGACACAGTGTACAATAAACTCACAAAGGTCATTTTTCACTGTAGTCGGCCTTTAACCCTAGCCAAGCAGTCTGTTACTCGATTTACCTACCCTGGAGGGATGGAAGGCTGAATTGACCTAGCTGGTGCTTATATATACCAAGATGGTTTATCTACAGACAGTCACCAATTCAAGTAGTAACTATACTTGATAGTGACCAGACCAGTAGTTGAACCATTGACCTTGCTATCACAAGTCCAGTGTTCTAACTGTACACTACCAAGCCAACTGAATTGTCTGTTGTCACTTAACAACCATTGCCAGCTATTTTGAACAAAATTAAACAGGTTAACAGCATGTTTAAAATCAGTCTGGCATCTATGTGTGATTGTACGGATGTATCTGTACGATGTTTTTTGGCTTTGAATTTATTTTGTTTTATACTTTGCTTATAAACCTGGCTTTTTGAGAAATTCTTAGTTGGACATCGTCATCTAAACTTGCTTTGTCACTGTTGACCTTGAAGTAGCTCTGCTATTAAGGCAACACTTATGATTAATAAGTTGCTTAGTTGGTTGATGGTGTGTTCATCATATACACTGTATCTGGTGAAAAACGGATCCCCTAGACATCGTGCTGTAAAAATGTCAAATCTAAATGAATATGAATAATGTTTTGCACACTCAATCCCCAATAAATTTTTGAAGCGACTGCCAAATTTCGTTGAGAAATATTATTTTTTACCAAAATTATCAAATGATGAATATCGATAACAAAATATCTTCGTTACCTATATGGCATTACATACTGCAGTCGCTCGAGCGG